>ERZ772770.214-NODE-214-length-13245-cov-5.49227_pt1 | contig 13245 bp, 8 predicted proteins | sample MGYA00511361_ERZ772770 | MGnify/ENA primary metagenome ERZ772770 (study PRJEB29015, sample SAMEA2738026) | human oral metagenome | biome: human oral; feature: human-associated habitat; material: saliva | place: China | collected 2251 ... | reverse complement strand
GGATGCGCTGGTGGTTGAGCGTTCCAAGGGTGCCGACTGGGTGGTTCTGGCTGGTTCGCTGCCTCCGGGTCTGGAGCCGACCTACTACTCCGAGCTGGTGGCGGCACTGCGTGCCTCCGGCTACGAGGGCAAGATCGCTATTGATACCTCTGAGGCGCCGCTGATTGCGACCGTCGCCGGTGATCACAAGCCCACCCTGATTAAGCCCAACTCGGAGGAGCTGGCTCAGCTGACCGGTAGTGATAACTGGGAGGAGCTGGAGGCTAGCCCCGAGCTGACTGCCCGCACCGCCCAGAAGCTGCTCGGCGACGGCATCGAGTACGTGCTTGCCACCCTCGGCGGCGGCGGCGCAGTGCTGGTCACTGAGCAGGGTATCTGGCACGCTGTGCACGAGCCGATTCAGGTTCGTAGCACTGTGGGTGCCGGTGACTCGTCGCTGTCCGGTTTCTTGATTGCTCACACTCGTGGTGAGGATGCCCCCGGTTGCCTGGTTCAGGCGGTAGCTCACGGTTCGGCTGCTGCTGCTCTGCCGGGTACCCGTATGCCTTCGTTGGAGCAGACCACTCCTGAGAAGGTCACTGTTCGTCAGCTGCAGCTCTAAAGCTCTCATTCGGGCTGTTTTCGCACCTCCGGCTTTTATTCCCTGAAGGGAATATAAGCCGGGGTGCAACCCCAGCAGCCCACACGTACACACGAACGCAACACACACAGCACACACTTTGAACCCATAGGGGAGAAGCCCGGCACCGCTGAGCGAATCCCCGCCCCAACACATACCCGAGGAGGGAATATGTCTGATCTGATCACCGCAGATCTCGTCCTTCTGGACGAGAATCTCGGCGAGACCCGATTCGACGTAATTGCCAAGCTCGCTCAGGCAGTCGTAAACGCCGGACGCGCTACCGACTTCGAGCAGCTCTACGCGGCTGCCGAGGCGCGCGAATCCAAGACCGACACCGGAATCCCTGGCGGTATTGCGATTCCGCACTGCCGTAGCGCCGCCGTCACCGAGCCGACCCTGGCAATGGCACGCCCCAACCCGGCAGTTTCCTTCGGCGCAAAGGACGGCCCCGCCGACCTGATTTTCTTCATCGCTGCACCCGATGGCGCTGACCAGGCTCACCTGAAGCTACTCTCCACTCTGGCACGCTCCCTGATGAAGAAGAGCTTCACCGCGTCCCTGCGCGAAGCCTCCTCGGCTGAAGAGATCGTTGAGCTGGTCAACGGTGCACTCGGCGTGGGCGAGAAGAAGGTAGAGGCTAAGTCCGCCGAGGCTGCACCCGCCGCCTCCGCTCAGGAACCCTCCGCTGCTTCGGCTCCGGTGAAGAAGATTGTTGCTGTGACCGCATGCCCCACCGGTATCGCTCACACCTACATGGCTGCGGACGCCCTCAAGTACGCTGCTGAAGAGCTCGGCTACGACCTGAAGGTTGAGACTCAGGGCTCTTCGGGTAATGAGAAGCTGACCCAGGCTGATATTGATGCCGCAGACGCCGTGATTTTCGCGGTGTCCGTGAACGTGCGTGAGCGTAACCGCTTCGCGGGTAAGCCTTTTGTCGAGTCTCCCGTCAAGCGCGGTATTGACGAGCCTAAGGAAATGATTGCTGAGGCTCTGGCTGAGGCTGAGAACCCCAACGGTGCACGCGTTGCTGCTGCCGCATCCAGCGGTGAGGACAGCGCAGGCGCTACCGAAGGCGCTTGGGGCTCGCGCATCTACAAGGCTGTGATGACCGGTATCTCCTACATGATTCCGTTCGTTGCTGCCGGCGGTATTCTGGTCGCTCTGGGCTTCGTTTTCGAGGCAATTACGGTGCCGAACCTTGGCGATGTGAACACCAAGGCGATTCTCGACTCGGCAACCCTGTTCAACCTCGGTAATGTGCACTGGACCCTGTACCTGGGTGCTGTTCTGCAGACCATCGGTGGTTTCGGTCTGAGCCTGATGGTTCCGGCTCTTGCCGCGTACATTGCGTACGGTTTGGCTCAGCGTCCCGGTATCGCTCCGGGCTTTATCGCCGGTTCGGTGGCTCTTGCCGTGAACGCAGGCTTCCTCGGCGGTATTGTTGGCGGTATTCTCGCCGGTCTGATTGCGTACGCTCTGGGTACCCTGAAGCTGCCCCGCTGGCTTGGCTCGATGATGCCCGTGGTCATCACCCCGCTGGTGACTTCTCTGGTTGCCGGCCTGGCAATGTACCTGCTGCTCGGTGCGCCCCTGGCGTGGGTTATGACCACCCTGCAGGATTGGCTGACCTCCATGTCTGGTGGCTCCGCTCTGGTGCTGGGTCTGATCCTGGGCGCCATGATGGCTTCTGACCTGGGCGGCCCCATCAACAAGGCTGCTTACCTCTTCGCAACCGCCGGCCTGTCCTCGGGTGCGACCGTAAACCAGGAAATCATGGCTGCCGTCATTATCTCCGGTATGGTTCCGCCGCTGGCTATGGCACTGGCAACCACCCTGCGCCCCAAGCTGTTCAACGAGAACGAGCGTGAGAACGGTAAGGCTGCGTGGCTGCTGGGTGCATCCTTCATCTCTGAGGGCGCTATTCCCTTCGCCTCGGCTGACCCGGCTCGCGTGATTCCTTCGACCATTGTTGGTGGCGCTATCGCCGGTGCAATCTCCATGGGTGCGCACGTGGCTTCCCCGGCTCCGCACGGTGGTATTTGGATTATTGGTCTGGCGCAGAACCCGCTGATGTTCCTGGCGGCTGTTGTTGCCGGTACCGTTGTTTCGGCGCTGCTGTACGTGGTGCTGAAGTCCCTGGGTGCCCGTTCTAAGGCATCCGCATAAAGGCCGTATAACCTCACCTTCATTTGACCGTCTGTTTGCAGGCGCGAGCGTGAAAAAACACGTTACACTGTAGACAAACCACAGATAGGACATGAACTCTATGACTACCTACAAGGGCGTCGGCGTATACGCCGGCCGCGTTATTGGCCCCGTTCTTCAGATGCCTAAGCCCATCGAGGAACCCAAGGACGGTCTGCGTCTGAGCGGTGAGACCGCTGAGGCTGCAGCACAGCGCATCAAGGACGCGTCGGTCCGCGTCAAGGAAGACCTGCTGGCTCGCGCAGAGAACGCAAGCCGTGACGGTAAGGCTGTTCTGAAGTCTACTTCTCAGATGGCTACCGACCGTGCACTCATCAAGAGCGCTATTAAGCTGGTTGAGACTCAGGAGATGGCTCCCGAGCGCGCAATCTGGGAGGCTGCAACCTCCTTCGCAGACCAGATGGCTGCTCTGGGTGGCTACATGGCTGAGCGCGTCACCGACATCCACGACGTGCGTGCCCGCATCGTTGCTGAGCTGACTGGCCAGCAGGCTCCCGGCATCCCCGTTTCTGACGAGCCGTTTATCCTGGCTGCTATTGACCTGGCACCGGCTGATACCGCAACCCTGGACCCCGAGAAGGTTATCGCACTGATTACCTCTGACGGTGGCCCCCAGGCACACACCGCTATTCTGGCTCGCGGCCTGGGCCTGCCCGCTATTGTGGCTGCTAAGGGCGTGACCGACATTGCTGACGGCACCATCGTCTACGTGGACTCTAACGAAGGCATCGTTGACACCGAGCCCACCGATGCTGACCGCGAAGCAGCAATCAAGTACGCAAACCGCAAGCCCGTCGCTGACTTCGATGGTCAGGGCGTGCTGGCTGACGGCACCCGCGTACCGCTGTACGCAAACGTTGGTGACGGCAAGTCCGCTGAGAAGGCTGCAAGCCTGAAGGCTGAGGGTGTTGGCCTGCTCCGCACCGAGTTCGGCTTCCTGGGCCACGACGCTGAGCCTTCCATTGAGACTCAGGCTAAGACCTACAAGTCCGTGTTTGACGCATTCCCCGGCAAGCACATTGTGGTCCGTACCCTGGACGCTGGCGCTGACAAGCCGCTGCCGTTCCTGAACGTGACCCCCGAAGAGAACCCCGCACTGGGTGTTCGCGGTTTCCGTACCGACTGGACCGTTCCGGGCGTTCTGACCCGCCAGCTGGAGGCTATTAAGGCTGCTTCGGAGAACTCCGACGCTGACATCTGGGTTATGGCTCCGATGATTTCGACCACCTCCGAGGCACGCAACTTCGCGAACATGCTCAAGGAGATCGGCCTGCCCGTTCACGGTGTGATGGTTGAGACCCCCGCAGCTGTGATGAACGCTGAGGCTATCCTGGGCGAGGTCGACTTCGTGTCCATCGGCACCAACGACCTGACCCAGTACACCATGGCGGCTGACCGTCTGCTGGGCGACCTGGCGCACCTGAACAACCCCTGGCAGCCTGCAGTGCTGAAGATGATTAAGATGACCGTTGAGGGTGCTCAGCGTGCATCGGTCACCGCGGGTAAGAAGAAGTACGTGAGCGTCTGTGGTGAGGCTGCGGCTGACCCGGCTCTGGCTGTTGTTCTGGTTGGTCTGGGTGTTGACACCCTGTCCATGAACGCTGGCGCTATCCCCGCTGTGGCTGCGGTTCTGAAGTCCGTGACCAAGGAGAAGGCACAGCAGATTGCGGCTATCGCTCTGCAGCAGATTTCTTCTGCTGAGGCGAAGGAGAGCGCACGCAAGGCTCTGCCGATTCTGGACGAGCTGGGCCTCTAAGCCTTAAAAAGATTCCGGGGTTGCCTGCCGCTCCTTGATGGGGTGTGCTGGGCGGTGCCTGAGTCCATGAAAATGCCGGGTGTAGAGTTTTATTTCTGCATCCGGCATTTTTGTACTTGTTAGCGTATGGCTGAACGGTACAATTTATAGAGTAAGGGCGGGTCCTGAAGCGCCCCGTTCATTTAGAATAGGTACTGATATATTTTCGGTTCCTTAATCAAAGGAGAAACATAATGGCAGAGCGCGAAGCCACTATTGCAAGCCGTGTTGGCCTGCACGCACGTCCGGCAGCTATCTTCGCTGAGGCAGCTGGCGACCTCCCCGTTGAGGTGACCATTGCTGCTAAGGGCGAGCCCGCAGATGAGGCTATGGACGCTGCATCGATTCTGTCCCTGATGTCCCTGGGTGCAAAGCACGGCGACGTTGTTGTCCTGCGCGCTGAGGGTGAAGGTGCTGAAGAGGCTCTGGACTCGCTGGTTAAGATCCTCGAGACCGACCACGACGCTGAGTAATTGACTCTCGCCTCTGAGGTGAACCCCTAAGCGGTGCGCTTCGGATGCTGTGAAGGCTACCGCCTTAAAGCGTGAATATCCCGTCACTTCGGTGGCGGGATATTTTTTATTATGAATAATTCATGTTTCATTGCGTTATGGGTGGAGGCATAAGGGGGTTATTTTCCCGCTAAATCTTAATGTATAAATAACCTTTATTTTTCCCTCGAAATACCCGCAAAAATATTCCCCACAATATTTTCTGTACAGTAGCGACCCCGCTTTCTCATCATTTCAATGAAGCTATCCAACGCAGGTCACACATGGTGCCGTTAGTGCAGAAAACAACACCTAGAAAAACAGTATTTTTGCTCCCCGGTGCTACCGCAGAATCGCGCCCTTGTTAGACTAAAAAGGCACTGTCTATCTGGGAGGGACATTGGCAGAATCGAGGAACACCCCCGCGGCCTCCACCTCGCGGGAAGCTTCGCATGCAGGCGAAGCAAACACTGCCGCAACGGAAGGAAGCGAGCAGAATACTACCGCGGGCTACATTGCCGGTAAGCGCGGTTTTCCCCTGGTTTCACTAGACCAGGTCACCGACGAGAAATTGCGCCGCGTGTTGGCTCAGCAGGCCCCTGCCGCGAAGGCTCAGGAAGGTACCGTCGCAGCAGAAGCTGTCAGTGAGGTGCTACAGGAGGCCGTAGCGGACATGGGCATCCCCGCGCAGGAGGTAGAGCCCGCCTGCGACCCCGAGCTGCGCCCTAACGGTCACGGTGCGCGCACCGTCATTGACCCCTCCCTCGTACCTGACGACGACCTAGACGCATACCGCGAGGACCCGCACCCCACCACCTCCAGCAATATGGTGACCGAGGAGGCGCTGACCCGCCCCTCCCAGCCGGTGCCCATGACCGGTATGATTCCGCAGGTGCCGAACTCGCACGCAGCCCGACGCTACGGCGCGGATCCTGCCGCAATGCCGAAGACCGGGCCCGTCTCGATGCCCACCACCTCCGTACCGCTGGTTGATAGGGGCGCTCAGGGCCTTCTGGGGCGTGGTAGCGGCGGCCGTTGGGGTTCGCGTCGCCTCCGCTCTTTCGTGCGCACTGAGGAGGCGGCACCCGCCGCCCCGCGTGGTGCCCAGCGCATCGCTCAGCGCCAGTTCGTGCCGACTATCCGCACTGAAGAGCATGAGCGTCGTGAGGCATTCCGCCGTGAGAAGGAGTACGCCCGCGATACCCTGAACTTCACCCTGCGCCTGGCTGAGGCGATGTTCCACTACGGTGCGGACGCCATGGACGTGGACTCGGCGATTATTGCGGTGTCTTCGGCGTACGGGCTGGACTCGGTGGAAGTCGATATTACGAACCAGTCGGTGACCATCAACTACACTTCGGACCCCGATATTTACATGGAGTCCCGCATCGCCAAGCGCAATGCGAACGCTGAGGAGCGCTTTACGCACACCCTGGTGCGTGTGGTGCGTTCCTCTACGGAGAACTACGAGGCGCTTTCTGAGGTGTACGGCCTAATCTACAAGATTACTCGCGGTGGTATGACCCTGGAAATGGCTGATTTGAAGCTGAACCAGATTACCCACCGACCCAAGCCGTTCCCGCCTCTGGTGGTGTGGTTGGCGAACCTGGCGTGTGCCGGAACCCTAACGGCGGCGCTGGGTGCAAGTTTTGCGACGGCGTTGAGTGCGGCGATTATTTTTATTCCGGTGTACCTGCTGATTCAGTGGTTGAGTTCGATTGGTATTCCGGCGTTCTTTCGTATGGCTGCTAGTGCGGGTCTGATGACCTTCTTGGCGATTTGGCTGGGCGGTGAGGGATCCATTCTTTCGGTGTTGCAGCGTCAGGGGGAGGCGATTTCGGCGCCTCTGGTGGTGGCTGCGGGCATGATTATGTTCTTGCCGACTCCGCGTCTGGTGGGTGCCGTGCAGGATGCGATTAACGGCTTCCCGGTGACGGCTGCGGGTCGTTTCGTGTCGACGGGCATGAGCTTCTTGGGTCTGGTGGTCGGCATTGCGACCGCGGTGAGTGCGATCAATATTTTCAACGGCCCGACCCTGGATATTGAGCAGCTACGTTTTGAACCGACAACCCCGCTGGTGGCGTCTTTCTTCTTCCTTGTGGCGATTGCAACCTTTGCAATTACCTTGCAGACGAAGCTGGTGAAGGTCGGTTGGCTGATGGTCATTACGGGCTGCGGTTTGGCGGCGTATTACGGCTATGAGTTGCTTGCCGGTCCGAGTGCTGGTCGCGGTCCGACGGCGTGTGCGGCGGTTGTGATTGGTGCGTTGAGCACGTATTTTGCGTACCGTCTGCATGTGCCTCAGGCAATTTTCTCGATTCCTGCGATTACGTTCTTGCTGCCGGGTCTGTCGTTCTTCCGCGGTATGTATCTGCTGACGGTTGAGACGGATGTGATTCTGGGTATGCAGAATATGATTACGGCGGTTTCGATTGTGGTGGCGATGGCTTCGGGGGTTGCTCTGGGTAATTACACGATGCAGTATGTGCTGCAGAATTTTACGACTCCGCGGAATGTGGAACCGGCGGATTCTTAACTCTCCTTCAAGGGTATATAGCCAATATTGCATATATTGGATGTAGGGAAGGGGCGGTAGCTTGCGAGTTCACCTCACAAGCTACCGCCCCTTCAATACACCCATTGCGCTTAGCAGACCGTCCTAGCGGACCGTCCAATCCACCGGCTCCGCACCCTGCTGCACCAGCAAAGAATTCACGGTCGAAAACGGGCGCGAACCAAAGAAGCCACGACGAGCAGACAGCGGCGAAGGATGCGCCGACTCCACGCTCGGGTACGGCTGCAACATGGGTGCGCACTTGCGTGCATCCGCACCCCACAGCAGACCCACCAGCGGCTGGTTGCGCGCCACCAGTGCACGGATAGCGCACTCGGTGATCTCCTCCCAACCCTTGCCGCGGTGCGAACCCGCATCAGACTCACGCACCGTCAAAACCCTGTTGAGCAGCATGACGCCCTCATCGGCCCAACAGGACAGGTCGCCGTGATCAGCCGGGGCGATACCCAGATCGTCCTGCAGCTCCTTGTAAATATTGTTCAGCGAACGAGGCAGCGGCATGCCGCGGTGCACCGAGAATGACAGACCCATCGCATTACCCGGAGTGGGGTAGGGGTCCTGACCAATAATGAGGACCTTCACCCGGCTCATCGGGCGGCGGAACGCATTGAAAATATCGGCGGCAGGCGGGAACGTACGGTACCCCGCCGCGTGCTCCTCACGCAGAAAAACGCCCATAGCGTGAATCTGCTCTTCGACGGGGACGAGTGCTGCCGCCCAATCCTCGCTCATAATGCTGCTGAGGGGCTGGTTCATGAATCTCCTCGGGGAATCTCCTGGTGCTGATGCGACCCGAACGGTGACGAGACCGGGCGCGGGACGAATGCTTCTTCTCTAGACTGAGTTTCTCTTCTAGGCTAGGTTTCTCTTCTAGACTAGGGGATGACGAATACACACGCTAGGAGACGCCAGCCGCGGCAGGCGAGCTACAGACAGGAGGGAACGTGTCAGAACAGGAACGCACTGAAACCGCACAGAGCCAGCCAGAAGCACAGAGCCAATTGGAAGCACAGAGCCAATTGGAAGCGCAGAGCCAATTGGAAGCGCAGAGCCAGGCGGAAATAGAAAACCAGTCGGAAGCACAGAATCAGCTGGAACTGCAGAGCCACCCCGGCGGGCTGACCCCGGTGGAGCGCCGCATCCTTGAGGTGGAGCGCCGCCGCTTCAAGCACCAGGGTTCCAAGGAGAAGGCAATTATCGCCGCCGGTTTCACCCCGATTGCCTACTACCAGCGCCTGAACGTGATGCTCGACGATGAGCGGGTACGCGCCGCAGCGCCGCAGATGATCGACGTTCTGCGCGCCCGCCGAGACGCTGACTAGGGGCTCGAATTGGGGGAGTCGTGCGAGCCCTCCAACTCCTGCATCCAACCCCGTACACCTTAGGTTCAACCAGAGATTGAACACTGTGCGGTATCCGTCTCTTTCACAGTCGGTTGCGGGGCGTTCACATTGGTTCTCGCTAATTGAGCCGGTACTCTAGGTACTAGAACACCAAGACCGCACCTTCCGTAGCCGCGCCCGCGCGCCAGACAGGGAGGCACGGTACCAGCCGGTAAACAGAGACCCGTGAAATGAGGATAAATGAGCTACCCCCGCGACGAATTTGACGAGGTAGACGAAAATACCGCCCGCCGCGGAACCTACCGCGCGGTCAATGCTGACCCGGCAAAGAGCCCCAAGGGCGCTATCCCCCTGGTAGCCGCAGGCGTAGTCGGTCTGCTCATCGGCGGCGCGATGTACGTGTACGCGCCGCGCACCGCCTCCCCGCAGTACTCGGCGTCCACCGCGAAGAGCAGCTCCGCCCCCGCAAGCGCGTCGGCGTCCTCTGCGCCGGCTAAGGCTTCCGCGTCGGCAAGCGCTACGAAGACCGGTCTGGCTGAGTCCATCTCCGTGGCGGTCTACAATGCGGCGGCTCCTGCGGGTAGTGCATCCGGTGCGGCGGCACTGCTGACCGGTTACACCATCAGCGAGACGGCAAACTACACGGGTGTGGCACCGGCAACCAGCGTGGTCTACTACGCTGAGGGCTACCAGTCGCAGGCGCAGAGCATCGCCTCGAAGCTGGGTATTACTCAGGTGCGTCAGGCAACCTCCGATGTGCGGATGGGCAACCACGAGGTCATCGTGATTCTGTCCTCGGATTACACCCCCTCCGCTACTGCAGCAGAATAGGTTCAGGCGGTTGCCCGGGCGAACCTACGCCCGCGCCCGCTGTTTCTGCCATAACGACTTCTGCTCAACCCCATCTCAACCCCATCCGCGCAATTCCACTGATGCCCCGGGTGGGGTTGATGCTTTTAACGCCCCTCACGCACTCCCGGCAGATGCACCATTAACGCCCCTTTTGGCGGGCTTAATGAGCGCAGATTAAGCACTGGGCGATTAACCCTTCAACCTTGGGCTTAAACGTTTGCTCCATGCCGGTGCGGGTGCCACAATTGATGTAGCATTCGGGTGCTTTACGCCCTACTCTGCCCGCGCCTTACGTAACGGGGGTGTTGTGGAGGGGTAGCCACCCGATTTTAGATGTACCGAACCCGCAAGGGTGAAGGAAAAAATCCGATCGTCCAGGAGGACACTTATGGCAAAGCTCATTGCTTTTGACGAAGAGGCACGCCGCGGCCTTGAGCGCGGTTTGAACACCCTCGCCGATGCAGTGAAGGTGACCCTCGGCCCCCGCGGCCGCAACGTTGTGCTGGAGAAGGCGTGGGGTGCCCCCACCATCACCAACGACGGTGTCTCGATCGCGAAGGAAATCGAGCTGGAGGATCCGTACGAGAAGATTGGTGCGGAGCTCGTCAAGGAAGTTGCTAAGAAGACTGACGACATCGCAGGTGACGGTACCACCACCGCTACCGTTCTGGCTCAGGCACTGGTCCGCGAGGGCCTGCGCAACGTGGCTGCTGGCGCTGACCCGCTGAGCCTCAAGCGCGGCATCGAGAAGGCTGTTGAGGCTGTGACCGAGGCTCTGCTCTCCTCCGCGAAGGAAGTTGAGACCGAGGAAGAGATCGCTGCAACCGCATCTATTTCCGCTGGCGACGCTGAGATCGGCAAGCTCATTGCTGAGGCAATGGAGAAGGTCGGCAAGGAAGGCGTCATCACCGTTGAGGACTCCAACACTTTCGGTCTGCACCTGGAACTGACTGAGGGTATGCGCTTCGACAAGGGCTTCCTGTCCGGTTACTTCGTGACCGACCCGGAGCGTCAGGAAGCAGTCCTGGAGGACCCCTACATCCTGGTTGTGAACCAGAAGATTTCGAACGTTAAGGACCTCGTCCCCGTCCTGGAGAAGGTCATGCAGTCCGGCAAGCCGCTGCTGATTGTTGCTGAGGATGTTGAGGGTGAGGCTCTGGCTCTGCTGGTGCTGAACAAGATGCGCGGCTCCATCAAGTCTGTTGCTGTGAAGGCTCCGGGCTTCGGTGACCGCCGTAAGGCTCAGATGGCTGATATCGCTATCCTGACCGGTGGCCAGGTCATTACCGAAGAGGTTGGCCTGTCCCTGGACGCAGCAACCCTGGACATGCTCGGTTCTGCTCGCAAGGTCGTTGTGACCAAGGACGAGACCACCATCATCGAGGGTGCAGGCGACGCAGCAGCTATCGAGGGTCGCGTGGCTCAGATTCGCGCAGAGATCGCTAACTCTGACTCCGACTACGACCGTGAGAAGCTGCAGGAGCGCCTGGCTAAGCTCGCCGGTGGCGTTGCTGTGCTGAAGGCTGGTGCCGCAACTGAGGTTGAGCTGAAGGAACGCAAGCACCGCATTGAGGATGCTGTGCGTAACGCTAAGGCTGCTGTTGAGGAGGGTATCGTCCCCGGTGGTGGCGTTGCTCTGATTCAGGCTGGTGTGAAGGTCTTCGACAAGCTGGAGCTGACCGGTGACGAGGCTACCGGCGCGAACATTGTGCGCGTGGCTATTGACGCACCGCTGAAGCAGATTGCTGCTAACGCTGGTCTGGAGCCGGGTGTTGTGGTTGACCGCGTTCGTTCCCTGCCTGCTGGTACCGGCCTGAACGCTGCGACCGGCGAGTACGAGGACCTGATGGCTGCTGGTATTGCTGACCCGGTGAAGGTGACCCGTTCGGCTCTGCAGAACGCTGCGTCTATTGCTGGTCTGTTCCTGACCACTGAGGCTGTTGTTGCGAACAAGCCGGAGCCCGCTGGTGCGGCTGCTCCCGGTGCGGACGGCATGGCAGGCATGATGTAATAACTTTTTGTCCCTGATGGGGCAAAAAGTTATGGAATCCGTGGCACGCGAAGCGTGACACGGTGGTGACCTAACGCTGGTACTTTAGCCGGCGCAGGTCCACGCATCCGTATGAGGCGGGGGCGGCCACCCATGAGGGGCGGCCGCCTCCGCTTTTTCTGTGCCCATGTGCAGCCGAGCATCCTGCGTCTGTGACGGGGTGACGGGGTGGCGGCGTGCCTGCCGGTGGAGGCGGTAGAATGGCTCCTTATGGAATGCGCCTATTTTCGTGATGACCTCTGCTTCTCCTGCCCCAGCATTGAGACCGCCTACACCGCGCAGGTGCAGGCGAAGCAGGAGCATGCCCGCGCCCTGCTTGCCGCGTACCCGCAGCTGCAGTGGCTGGACCCGGTGACCAGTGCGGAGGCGGGCTTTCGCAACAAGGCGAAGCTCGTGGTGGGCGGTTCGGCGAAGAACCCGACCCTCGGCATCGTGGATTACCGCACGGGCGCGTCCACGGATCTTGGCGAATGCCCGCTCTATATGGAGCCGATTCAGGCGGCTATTCCGGTGTTGCGTGAGCTGATTCAGCAGGCGGACCTGACCCCCTATGACATTCCGAATCGTCGCGGTGAGCTGAAGAATATTCTGGTGACTGCTTCGGCGGCGGGCGAGCTGATGGTGCGTTTTGTGTTGCGTTCGAAGAAGCTTCTGGTGCCGATTCGCCGCCAGATGGACTGGCTGCAGGAGCAGCTGCCGAACCTGGCGGTGCTGTCGGTGAACCTGCTGCGTGAGCCGGTGGCGCGCGTTGAGGGGGACGAGGAGATTATTCTTTCGGAGCGTCAGACCCTGCCGATGCAGGTGAATGACCTGACCCTGCACCTGCGCCCGCAGAGCTTCTTCCAGACGAACACGAAGGTTGCTGAGGCGATGTATGCGCAGGGCCGCGAGTGGGTGCGTGAGGTGGCTCCGCGCTCGCTGTGGGACCTGTACTGCGGTGTGGGTGGTTTTGCTCTGCATGCCGCTTCGGTGATGGGCGGCGGCTCGGTGACGGGCATTGAGATTAGTGCGGAGGCGGTCGCTTCGGCGCAGCGCACGGTGGCTGAGTATGGGCTGGAGGGCGTGAGTTTTTCGGCTCAGGATGCGCCGGAGTTCGCGGTGTCTTCGGGCACGGTACCGCAGATGCTGGTGGTGAACCCGCCGCGCCGCGGTATTGGTGAGAGCTTGTGCGCGTGGATTGAGGGTTCGGGTATTGACCGTGTGGTGTATTCGAGCTGTAACGCGGTGACTTTGGCGAAGGATCTGGAGCGTATGCCTTCGTATGCGCCGGTGCAGGGCCGTGTGCTGGACATGTTCCCGCATACGGACCACT
>ERZ772770.212-NODE-212-length-13269-cov-4.83154_pt1 | contig 13269 bp, 6 predicted proteins | sample MGYA00511361_ERZ772770 | MGnify/ENA primary metagenome ERZ772770 (study PRJEB29015, sample SAMEA2738026) | human oral metagenome | biome: human oral; feature: human-associated habitat; material: saliva | place: China | collected 2251 ... | reverse complement strand
AGATAGGGTGCGAGTAGTGGCCAGTATATCAAAGGGGATTGGTGATTGATTCCCAGCTCGTCGCAGACACCAAGAATTTCAGCCGCAGTATATCAAAGGGGATTGGTGATTGATTCCCAGCCGAGTATTTGAGGCCCGCACCAATGACGCAGTATATCAAAGGGGATTGGTGATTGATTCCCAGCTAAACCGAGAACTGCTTGCTCAGGTTGACAGTATATCAAAGGGGATTGGTGATTGATTCCCAGCATCCGAGCGTTCGGATTACCGACGGATTCAGTATATCAAAGGGGATTGGTGATTGATTCCCAGCCGCGGCCCGTGGACGCCGCGTCCACGAACAGTATATCAAAGGGGATTGGTGATTGATTCCCAGCCGGAAAACCGAGCGCGACTGGATGCGCACAGTATATCAAAGGGGATTGGTGATTGATTCCCAGCTTGATTCCGTAAATGCTGTTGTAGGAGACAGTATATCAAAGGGGATTGGTGATTGATTCCCAGCCCTCGAGGGAATTATCATGCGTTAACCTCAGTATATCAAAGGGGATTGGTGATTGATTCCCAGCGATCCGCTCTCGGCGTCCGTTGAACACGCAGTATATCAAAGGGGATTGGTGATTGATTCCCAGCCTGGTGGGTGTTGGGGCGCCACTGCGCGGCAGTATATCAAAGGGGATTGGTGATTGATTCCCAGCTGGCTTAGTGGTGAGCATGGAGCTGGGTCAGTATATCAAAGGGGATTGGTGATTGATTCCCAGCGGCCTCCAGCGCGTCCAGACGCTGGTCGCAGTATATCAAAGGGGATTGGTGATTGATTCCCAGCTCCACGACGCGGTTCCACTCGCGGCGGTCAGTATATCAAAGGGGATTGGTGATTGATTCCCAGCTTTCGTTTCGGGTTGTCTACCCGAAGTCCAGTATATCAAAGGGGATTGGTGATTGATTCCCAGCAGGGCAAGAACAGCCACCTTGCCCTCCTCAGTATATCAAAGGGGATTGGTGATTGATTCCCAGCTACTGGAAGTCGGGAAGGTCAGGGGCGGCAGTATATCAAAGGGGATTGGTGATTGATTCCCAGCAGCGTTGGAAACTCGTCCTCTTCGTCGACAGTATATCAAAGGGGATTGGTGATTGATTCCCAGCCGAACATACTTGATGCGTAACCGTTCGCCAGTATATCAAAGGGGATTGGTGATTGATTCCCAGCCGCTGGGCGTACCGCCGTTGAGGCTTCGCAGTATATCAAAGGGGATTGGTGATTGATTCCCAGCCAGCCAACACGAGCTTCCAGGGTGTGAGCAGTATATCAAAGGGGATTGGTGATTGATTCCCAGCTTGCGGGAGCAGGTCAGCGACCATCTGGCAGTATATCAAAGGGGATTGGTGATTGATTCCCAGCCGTCGGGGAATCTGATGTCGACGTAGCTCAGTATATCAAAGGGGATTGGTGATTGATTCCCAGCCGAGCGGCTCTCTCCAGGTCTTTGACTGCAGTATATCAAAGGGGATTGGTGATTGATTCCCAGCCTTCGCACTGCCACTCGAAGTCGAACGTCAGTATATCAAAGGGGATTGGTGATTGATTCCCAGCAGGAGCCATTGAAGGGGAAGATCACGCCGAGTATATCAAAGGGGATTGGTGATTGATTCCCAGCCGCGCGACGTCCTGGTCGTCGGACACGCCAGTATATCAAAGGGGATTGGTGATTGATTCCCAGCTTCAATAACAAATAAACCGCAATTACAACAGTATATCAAAGGGGATTGGTGATTGATTCCCAGCAATCTACTGACCAATGGGAGGCCCCCATCAGTATATCAAAGGGGATTGGTGATTGATTCCCAGCCTTCTAACGGCGTAGGCAAAGATTTTCGCAGTATATCAAAGGGGATTGGTGATTGATTCCCAGCTGCCGTCCCCTCGAGGGATTTCGGTGCCCAGTATATCAAAGGGGATTGGTGATTGATTCCCAGCCGAGCGCGCCGCCCGCGTCTGGGTCAAACAGTATATCAAAGGGGATTGGTGATTGATTCCCAGCTTGGCGTTGCAGTAGAGCTGCCAGCCGTCAGTATATCAAAGGGGATTGGTGATTGATTCCCAGCTGGACGATTGATAGCGCGCCGGAAATGACAGTATATCAAAGGGGATTGGTGATTGATTCCCAGCTTCGGCGTTTCGTACAGACGGGACCCGTCAGTATATCAAAGGGGATTGGTGATTGATTCCCAGCCCTTGACCTGGAAGTAATCGTAGGTTCGCAGTATATCAAAGGGGATTGGTGATTGATTCCCAGCGGTTGCGCGTGTTCCTGAGTACGTCGTTCAGTATATCAAAGGGGATTGGTGATTGATTCCCAGCGTCGGCCAATTGCGCGTCTGGGCGTGGCCAGTATATCAAAGGGGATTGGTGATTGATTCCCAGCATCTCCGCTGCTTCCTGCCAGGTCTCATCAGTATATCAAAGGGGATTGGTGATTGATTCCCAGCCCCCAGATGCCGTCCGGTTCAGCGCCGACAGTATAATCAAAGGGGATTGGTGATTGATTCCCAGCAAACGCGCAGCTACCAGCCCATCGCGCACAGTATATCAAAGGGGATTGGTGATTGATTCCCAGCGTCTCCGCCCGGCCCCACGGTCACCCCACAGTATATCAAAGGGGATTGGTGATTGATTCCCAGCCACCCGGTCTCGCTCTTCCGGTCCCTTCCAGTATATCAAAGGGGATTGGTGATTGATTCCCAGCACGTCGTCTAGGGGCTTGCCTGTCTTGGCAGTATATCAAAGGGGATTGGTGATTGATTCCCAGCCATTGTTTGGAAATGCCATGTCGAATGGCAGTGTGCGACAGAGAATTGTTGATTGATTATAGGTTACCGCATTAGTGATCAGTTCGGAATCGCGCAATGATTCTCCGGCTCGTTTCGGCGAGGCGCGTACGTGTCAGTAATTCATGCTCACCGCTACGCGCCGCACGCCTCTGAGAGTGGCCTTGCCCTCCCCGCACTCTCTGCCGTAGCCTGCTCGGCTACCCACAATCGGATGAAAGAGACGGTGAGGACATGAGCGCGGCAAAGGTGACGCAGTCGGGCGCTCGCGAGGCGACGGAGATGCAGCAGGAGACGGGCGCGGCAATGGCGACTCTAAAGGGCTCGTGCGGGGCTGCACAGACGCGATTCGCGCACGCATCACGCATGTGGGCAGCGAATATCGCAAGGACGTCACCTCGGGCACCTGCGAGCTGTGCATCGCCGACTGGAGCGCCCGCATCCGCGACATCTCCTTCGAACTCGCGGACGTCAACACCGGCACCACGTGGCAGGCGACCACCCCCCACCCTCGACGTCGGCCGGTGGAACGACATCTGGGAGGTCCGTGTGAACCCCTTCCAGCTCTCCAAGGCTCTCTCCCACGTCACCCTCGTCGTCGACATCGATCGCCTAAATGATGAAGATGGTCGCGCGTTCATTGCACCCGGCATCCTCGAGGCCGTCGAAGCCTGCGGTCGCGCCTCCGAGATGGTCGAGCGCCTTGACGGAGCTTACATCCACGACGACGACTGGGATGAAGAACAATTTTCACTAACGCTGTCCAAGTCCGACACTCTCTGAGGTTTGGGCGGGATCTGAACGGTTGGCGCGCTGCCTGGGACCAGCTGCATGCCGGTCGCGTCGATGTCGCAGTCGATCGTCGTAACGTGGCTACCGGTCGTCGACGCTATCGTGTCCGCGTCTTCGTCTTCGAGCGAACTGTTGAACGCGGCTTGACCAGTGCGCCACAGGTCGTGGACGCACTCATATTGATGTGGTTGATACCGATGGTACCGCCGTTAGTGCGCGTGGTGTCGGGTGTGAATCCGGGGGGCATCACTTGTCGCGTGTGCGGATCGGGTGTCAAACCGGAGGCACCACTGTTGGGGTGTTTCTGGGGTGTTGTGAAACCGTTGGCACCTTTGTTGGCGGAAAATGGCTGTTTTTCGGGTGAAACTGCGAGACAGTGGTGCCACTGGTTGCATGTGGGCGCTGCGTGGTGTTGTCAGTGGTGTTACCGGTTTCGTGTGTGGGTGGTAGGGCTGGTGACGGAGGTGATGTCAGTTTCAAGCGGGGGTTGATGGTGGCGGTAGTGGTGTTGCTGCTAGTGATTACCTTCGTGCGCGTGAAACCCGTGGCACCTTTGTTGGCGGAAACTGGCTGTTTTTCGGTTGAAACTGGGTGACGGTGGTGTTGCTGGTTTCAATCGAGGGGCAAATGGTGGTGACGGTGGTGCCACTGGTTTCATGTGAGTGCTGTGCGGTGTTGTCAGTGGTGTCACCAGTTTCGTGTGCGGGCGGCGAAGTGGTGGCATGGGGGTCGCTTCTAGTGATTTCCTTCGTGCGCGTGAAACCCGTGGCACCACTGTTGGGGTGTTTCGGGGATGTTGTGAAACCGGAGGCACCTCTGTCAGTGGTTATCTTGGGCGTTGTGAAACTGGTGGCACCTTTGTTGGTGGAAACTGGCTGTTTTTCGGGTGAAACTGCGAGACGGTGGTGTCACCGGTTTCGACTGCGGGCGGTAGGGGTGGTGACGGTGGTGCCGCCGGTTTCAAACGAGGGGCTAATGGTGGTGATGGTGGTGTCATCGGTTTCACGCGAGCGCAGTGCCGCAGCATCAGTGGTGTCGCCGGTTTCACGCGAGCGCAGCGAGGTGGCGTCGGTGGTGTTGCCGGTTTCATCTGAGCGCAGCACAGCGGCGTCAGTGGTGTCCCCGGTTTCATGCGAGCACAGCTAGAAGGCATCAGTGGCGTCATTGGTTCCACCGAGCCAAGATAGCCGCTCAGCAAGCTAACGCAGGCAAAACAAAAACCCCGAAGCGAAAGCTTCGGGGGCTTGCTGGTGGCTCCGACCGGCGTCGATCCGGTGACCTTTCGATTTTCAGTCGAACGCTCTACCAACTGAGCTACAGAGCCAAGACCTGAACCGATTAGGTCTGGTCGGCGACCCCGACGGGACTTGAACCCGCGACCTCCGCCGTGACAGGGCGGCGCGCTAACCAACTGCGCTACGGGGCCTTACAACAGGTAAGACCTATTGAATTGTTCCAATCACGATTGCGACCGGTGGTACCCCCAACGGGATTCGAACCCGTGTCGCCGCCGTGAAAGGGCGGTGTCCTAGGCCGCTAGACGATGGGGGCCTGCTTGGCCGTCGAACTGGCGTCCGAAGACGGGTGATAGTTTAGGCAGATCTCGAGGGGTGCGTCAAAACGAAAACAAGTGACAGCTGACACATTATAGAAAAATGTTGCAATTGCGCGGAATTCCCAGGATTTCATCAGCCGCCCGACCTAGGCTTGATGTATGACTCTGACACCAGCACTCGGTGCCCTCGCCCAGACATCGGACACCCTCGCGCGGGCGATCGCCGACCCGCAATCCGGGGCGGAGGCCGCCGTCACTACGACCATCGACATCACCCTCCTCATCCTCGGCCCGCTCGTCGGCGCCTTCGTCGGCGTCGTCGTCTCAGTCCTCCTTTCCGCCCTGCTGCGCAAGGCCTTCTCGAAGGCGGCCACGGCCTCGTCGATCCTGGCGCGCGTGCGCCGCCCGGGCCACTTCACCTTCGCGGCCTGGGGGGCGTGGGCGGGCCTGGGCATCGCGCTGGTCAACCCCCACCTGTCTGACTGGAATGGCGCGTCGATCACGACGTTCCTCATGCACGTGCTGCTCATCGTCGCCCTCGCCTGCCTGACCTGGATGGCGTACGCCGCCGCCTGGGTCTTCGAGGACGCCGCCAAGGTCCGCCAGTCCTCCGACCAAGGGCGTTCGCGTCGCTTTGAGACCCAGGCCCAGGTCCTGCGCCGACTCACCCAGTCGATCGCCGTCGTCGTCGGCGTCGTCGCAGTCATCAGCACTTTTGAGGTCGCCCGCCACGCCATGACCACCGTCCTGGCCTCCGCCGGCGTCATCTCCGTGATTGTCGGCCTCGCCGCCCAGCAGACCCTCGGCAACGTGTTCGCCGGCCTGCAGCTCGCCTTCACTGACGCGATCCGCGTGGGCGACGTCGTCGTCGCCGGCGACAAGAACGAAACCGGCTCCGTCGAGGAAATCACGCTCTCCTACGTGGTCATACGCATCTGGGACGAGCGCCGCCTCATCATCCCCTGCCGCTCCTTCACGCAGGCCCCCTTCGAGAACTGGACGCGCCGAGCCGCCGCCCAGCTGGGCACCGTCGAACTCAAACTCGACTGGTCCGCGCCCATGGCCCTCATCCGAGCCAAGGTTGAGCAGCTCCTCAGATCCACCGACCTGTGGGATGGTCGCACCTGGGGTGTGCAGGTCACCGACTCCGACGAGAACACCCTCACCGTGCGCATCCTCGTTTCGGCGAAGAACTCCGGCACCCTGTCCGATCTGCGTGCTTTCATGCGCGAGCAGCTGATCTCCTGGATCGTCGCCGAAGAACCGTGGGCTCGCCCCGCCCAGCGCATCGAACCGCGTCATACGGTCACGGTCGAACAGGACATGAGTCGCGAACGCGTCGCCCGCCTGGCCGCCGAACTCGCCGGTATTTCGGGCGCGAACGAGGCCGGGGCTGCACCCGCGTCTCGCTCCTCTGAAGACAATGAGGATTGCGTCGCCGGACTGCCCGCGACGGGTGGTGCCGCGTCCGCGATGTCCGGTTCCGGCGTGTCTGGCACCCACTCCCAGGATCCGGTACACGCCGCGCGCATGGTCGCCGCCCGCCGCAAGGCCAAGCGTGCCCGCCGCCGCGCCATGGCCGAACGCCAGCGTGAGCTTGCCGAGGGCGGTGCAGGGGCTCAGGACGAAACCCAGGTGATCTCTAAGTCCGCTCTACGCAAGATCATCGAGGCCGCAGGCAACGCCAACTCGCAGCGCAACCAGAAACAGGCTGCGAACTCAGTCGGCCCGGGTGAGCGCTTCTTCTCCGGTTCCGCCGAGGCCGATGAACGCGCCGCAGCCTTCGAGGGCCCCGGCGACGACGTGTATGCGGAGCGTGAGGCCGAGGCTCGCCGTGCCCGCGAGCGTCGCGACAACCATAAGCGCCGTGAGGGCGAGGCCCTCGACCCCGAGACGACCCTCGCCCTGGCCGCCGTGGGCGTCGAGCCGGTTGCCTGCGAGGACTCCCCGGAAGCGGCCGAGGCCGCAGACGAATCGATCGAGAGCGCTGCCGGTGTTGAGTCTGGGGATAGCGCCGCGGCGAGTGCCGCCGGGGATGAGTGCGCGGAGGAAGGGCCCGTCAGGGACACCGGTATCGTGGAAGCCGCCCCGGCGGATCTCGCCCCCGACAAGCCCGCTGAATCTGCCCCCGCGCTGGTCGACTCCAACGAAGCCGACTCCGCTGCCGCCGGATCCGAAACCTCTGGCGACCTGGCCGAAGGTGCGCAGACCGAGGCTCGCGCCCAGTCCGCTGGCGCAGCCGCCGAGGCGCAGAGCGCCGACGACGAGGCCTCGCCCGCCGACGACGCCCAGAATGGCAGCGCTCCCACGCAGGGCGCTGAGCGTGGGGGCATGCCCGCCCCCGACGCGCCCGAGCTCGCCGACGACGCCCAGAATGGCAGCGCTCCCGCGCAGGGCGCTGAGCGTGAGGGCACGCCCGCCCCCGACGCGCCCGAGGCAACGGACGGCGAGGGGGAGGCCCAGGCCTCGTCGGATGCCGCGATTTCCTCGGACGAGCAGGAAACCACGCCCATTCCCGCGCGTGAAACTTCCGTGAAACATCCCGTGCAGGTGCCTCCGCCCGTGCGCACCGGACGCCCCGTCATGACCGACACGGTCCAGGCGATCGCCCCCGCGCTCGTGCCGCCGCCCGTCCCGACCCCCGCCGAGATGGCCGCCTCGCGCTCTCCTGAGGAAACCCCGGACGAGCCCACCGTCCACCCCGGATGGTACGCCGTCGCGGAAGAGGCCCGACTCGACGCGGAAACACGCCCCACGCCCACGGTGGTTCCCGCGCGCGTGTCCATCATGCACTTCTTCCCAGCGGTCGCCCCCACGGGCGCCGAGGCCGACATGCTCCGCACCGTCACCGGTCAAATCCCGGTCGTCGAGCCGCGGGAAGCCAAGCCCGAGGACGCCGAGTCCGCGGTCACGGACGAGGCCGCGACGGACGAGGCCGCGGCACCCGAGAGCGCGGCCGCTAAGGGCAAGTCTGCGGAGAAGAAGGCCCTTGCCGACGAGCCCACCACCCAGGTGGAGGTTGCGACGGCCTCGGAGGATGCGACCCCTGAGGTTGAGGCTGCGCGCAAGGACGCCACCGCCGCCTCTGACGAGGCAAACGAGGCCCCGTCTGACGCCGAGTCCGAGGCCGAGGTTGAGGATGAGGTGGACGTCGAGGCGACCGCCGTCATGGATCCCGTGGAGGCAGGCGAGGCTCGGGCGCTCGATTCCGACGCGACGCAGGTTCTGCCTGCGGTCGACGAGCCCGTGGATGAGACCCTCGTGATGCCCGCGGCGGCCGATACTCACGCCGAGGAGGTTGTTCCCGGCGAGGAGGTCGCCGCAGCGGAAGAGGAGACCCCGGCGAAGAAGGAGACCGCCAAGAAGGAGGCCTCCACAAAGGCCGGGGCGAAGAAGGCTCCCGCGAAGAAGGCGGCAAACAAAAAGGCATCGACCGCGAAGAAGGGCACCAAAAAGTCCACCGCCGCCAAGAAGAACGCCGCCAAGAAGACGGCTCCCAAGAAGGCGGCGGCGAAGAAGGCCTCCAACGCAGGGCCCGCCACCACTGAGTGATGGGACAGGTGAGCGGGCCACGGCCTCGTCACTGAGGCCGGCGCGAGGAAACCAGACCGCCCGCTCCCACGCACACACGTGCGAGGGAGCGGGCGGCGCGGGACAATGGAGGCATGAACGCTACTGATCCCTCTGTCCGTACCGATGCCGAGTGGAAGAAGCTCCTGAGCCCCATGCGCTACCACGTGCTGCGCGAGGCGGGCACGGAGCGCCCCTTCACCGGCGAGCTCCTCGACGAGACGCGCGTCGGCACCTACTCGTGCGCGGCCTGCGGCTCGCGTCTCTTCGACTCCGACGCGAAGTTCGACTCCTCCTGCGGGTGGCCCTCCTTCTTCCAGGCCCACGACGGTGCCACCGTCGAGAGCGTCGACACTAGCCACGGCATGATCCGCACCGAGGTACGCTGCGCAACCTGCGACTCCCACCTTGGCCACGTCTTCCCCGACGCGCCCGACCAGCCCACCGGCACGCGCTACTGCATGAACTCGGCGGCCCTGACCTTCGCGCCCGCCCAGTGAACGCCCCCGCCCAGTGAACGCCCCCGCGCAGGGTCCCGTCACCGACCGCATCCCTCCCCAGCTGTACATCGTCGGCTCCGGCCTCATCCAGTACGTGGGCGCCGCGCTCGCGGTCGTCGCCTTTGCCTCCGTCGAGCCCGCCTCCGTCGCCTGGTGGCGCGTCCTGACCGGCGCGGTCGTCCTCCTCGCCTGGAAGCGCCCGTGGCGCGGCGGCCTCACGCGCTCCGACCTGGCTATTTCTGCGCTGTTCGGCGTCATCATCCTGACGATGAACTCCTCGTTCTACGAGTCGATCGCGCGCATTCCCCTGGGCACCGCCGTGTCTATCGAGTTCATCGGCCCGGTCGCCGTCGCCGTCCTCCGAGGCCGTGGCTGGCGTCCGCGCATCGCCGCCGTCCTCGCGTTCGCCGGGGTGGCGTGCATCGGCGGGCTCGCCCTCGACCTGCGCGTGCCGAGCGTGCGTATCGGCGTCGCCTGGATCCTCCTTGCGGCCCTCGCCTGGTCGGCCTACATCGTCGTCGGGCAGAAGGCCTCGACCACGCGCGACGGGGTCACAAACCTGGCGCTCGGATGCGCGTGGGGCACCCTGTTTTTCGCGCCTTTCCTCGGTCCCGGCGCGATGGCGGCCACGGCCTCGTGGAAACTCATCGCGATCGTCGTCGGCGTTGGCCTGCTGTCCACCGCGATTCCCTATACCTTCGAGGCGCTCGCGATGCGGCGCCTGGCGGCGTCGACCTTCGCGCTGTTCGCTGCGATCCTGCCGGCCACGTCCGCCCTGGTCGGGGCCGTCATGCTGCGCCAGATCCCCGGCGTCTTCGAGCTGATCGGCCTGGTGCTGGTGTCGGTCGCGGTCTGGCTGGCCTCGCGCGAGTAAGAGCCGAGCGGTGGGTGTTTTGCGGGTCGGGCGCCGCCACCCCAACTGATAGTCGCGACCGGGGTATGAAAGATGGTGCCCTCTGGTGAATTCTTCGCGATCAGGCGCGCTTTCTGGATAGGTTGTGACGATCCGGATAGGTTGTGACGATCCGGATAGGTTGTGACGATCTGGATAGGTTAATAACCTATCCGGATGTGCGTTACCTATCCGGATGTGCGCGATGTATCTGTATCCAGGGCGCGGTGATCCTGTGTCCCGCGTGCTGACGCCTCGTCAGTCGAGGCTGAGTTGGCGCGGCGTGTGCTTGCCGCCGCGGGCGATCACCCAGAACGCGAACCAAGCGCCGAGTGAGCCGACGATCATGACGAGCACCATCGGGACGGCGCTGTCGCCGCCCGAGGTTGCCAGGGGAGCGGCGATGCCGTTCGCGATCGACTGGCACACGCCCATCACGGACGACGCCGTGCCCGCGTGCTCGCGCGCCTCGCTCATGGCCTGCGCGCCCGAATTTCCGAAAATGAAGGCGGTCGCCGTCATGATGAGCGCGAAGCCCACGCACGTCGGAATGAGCGGCAGGTCGAGGAGGAACGTCGAGATCGCCAGCGTCACCACGCCGGTCGCCGCGATCGTGAGGCCCGTGACGATGAGCGTGCGCGGCGTGAAGCGCGAGATCAGGCGCACGTTGACCAGCGCGAAGCCGGTCGACAGCAGCGCGTTGAACGCGAACACCCACGCGAAAGCCATGGGGGACAGGCCCAGCGGTCCCTGCAGCACGTAGGTGGCGTTCGAGATGTAGCCGAACATGCAGAAGCTCGAGAAGGCGTTGACCAGCATGAAGCCCACGAAGGGGCGGATGCGCACGACCTGGACGAGGCCGTGGAAGAACCGCGGAATACCGCCGGGGTGGCGGCGTTCCTCGGGCAGGGACTCGGGCACGACGAACCACGCGAGGGCCGCCATGAGCAGTGTGAAGGCGGCGAGTGCCCAGAAGACGACCCGCCACGTCGCGTGCGTGATGATGAACGCGCCGAGGACCGGGGCGAGCATCGGAGCAAAGCCGACGATCGCCTGGATGAGGCTCATCGCGCGCGCCAGCATCTTGCCGTGCGCGACGTCCACGAGGATCGCGCGTGCCACCGAGGAGGCGACGCCGCCGCCGAGGCCCTGGAAGACTCGGCCCACGAGGAGCACCCAGATGCCCGGCGCAAACACGCAGATCATGGAGCCGACGAGGGCGATGATGCCGCCCGCGATGATGGGGCGGCGGCGCCCGATCTGGTCCGAGATGGCGCCGCCCAGGACCTGGCCGGTCGCGAAGCCGACGAAGAAGGTCGTGAGCGTGAAGCCGAGCATCGTCGAGTTCGTCGCCAGGTCCGCCGTGATCTGCGGGAATGCGGCCGAGTACATGTCGGTCACCATCGGAGGTACGGCGTTCTGCACGGCCAGGGTGATCAGCAGGGCAACCGTGAGTGCCCCGCCGATGATTCCGTCGCGGTCCTGGGTGTCGTTTGTCGTCATGATGTGATTGTGCACCCGTACGGACTCGCAGCAGTTAAATCGGTTGATATTTTGACAAATCTCGCATGGTGTAGGGGCGCGATCCGCGCCGACGTGGCACCGCTGGTGTTGTTCAGTGGAACGCACACCGAAGCGACGAGGTGCTCACGTGTTGTCTGCGCTCACGCCTCGTGTGCTTTTACCCCCGCCCGTGCTTACTTCTCGCCCGTACTCGCCTCCAGCGCGTCCGCCGCGGCCTCGATCTGGTCACGCGGCGGGCACGAGGCTGGGCCGACGACTGTCGTGGATAGCGCGCCCGCGCAGTTGGCGAGGAGAAGCGCACGCTCGGTGGGAATACCCAGCGCGAGGGAGGCTGCCAGGACTCCCGAGTGAGCGTCACCCGCGCCGTTTGTGTCAATCGCCTCGACCCTCGGTGTTGGTATCGCGGTCACGTCATCTGTAGTGGTATTCGTTGCTGGCTGCGCGGGCTTGCCGACATAAGCGCCCTCGGCACCTGCACGTAGCAGAACGGGACGATCCAGCGTGGCGAGCATCGCTCGCGCCGCTTCGCGAGGCTGGAAACACTGGTTGCGATCGCTCGCATCGCCTCTCTGACGAGCGATCTCCTGAGCCTCCCTGAGGTTCATCGACACGATGACGTCGTCGGAGGGGAGAGCGGACGGGATCCCGATGACGGGGGAGACGTCCAGGAGCACATGCACGCCCTCGGGCAGGATGCGCAGCGCAGCCTCCGCGGCCTCACGGTTCGCGGGGTGGTCCATGAGGTAACCGTCGATATAGAGTACGTCGCCCGGGTGCATCGTCCGCACGAAGTCAGCCCACGCGCTCGCGGGCGACATCGTCTCGGCACCCTTGGTGGAGATGAATGTACGCTCGCCTGTGCGGTCCGTGAACGCGATGCAGAACCCGTTGTCGATGCCCGCGATACGAGGCCCGAGGTCTGTGATCCCCTCGTGCTCCAGCGCCGCTTGGATCAGCGAAGAGTGGGGGCCTGACCCAATCGGGCTGAGAGAGACTGTCTCGGCCCCCATGCGCCGCGCCGCCACGAGCACGTTGAAGCCACCACCCACGTGCATTCCCTCGTCGACGGCCCACACATCACCTCCTGGCCTTGGAAGGGCGTCGCCGCGCACCGCGAGGTCCACGAGGATCTGCCCCATGAGGACGACCCGTCCCACCCCGGAATCGGGGGACGAGGCCGGGGCCGGCTCCTCGGGGGAAGCACCCTCGCTCGTATCCTCAGTCTCGGAGGCCTCGGGAGCGCTCGTGGTAGGCTCGCTCGCCGCGCGCAGTGCCAACAACTCAAGGGCGATGGATGGCAGGTCGAGGTGGGAGGTGAGTTCTACCTGGGTGAGCATGGCGGCGTCGAAGGCCTCGACCCCGAGCATGCTGCCCAGGATCGCGCCCGCAATCGCGCCGATCGTGTCAGTGTCGCCGCCCAGGTTCGCGGCGTCCAGCAGGGCACGTGGAGAGGGATCACGCGCGAGTAGCGCGAACGCCATGGGGATCGCGTGCGCCGAGGCCACAGACGTGCCGATCTGCTCGACGAAGCACTCCAGGGACGATGAGGCCGGGTTAGCGACCAGCTGCATGGCCCTGCGCGTGGCCGCAACGACGTCCGGATCTGG
>ERZ772770.211-NODE-211-length-13291-cov-3.47499_pt1 | contig 13291 bp, 9 predicted proteins | sample MGYA00511361_ERZ772770 | MGnify/ENA primary metagenome ERZ772770 (study PRJEB29015, sample SAMEA2738026) | human oral metagenome | biome: human oral; feature: human-associated habitat; material: saliva | place: China | collected 2251 ... | reverse complement strand
GGTGCAACTGCACTACTACATCTACACCACCGGAAAAACTAACGAGTACAAAGAGCTATGTCCCGGAAGCAACCAAGGGTGTGCAGGAGCAATTACAAATGCTCACAACAACCATGCTGGTGGAGGTTGGGTAGACCCTATAGAGGTGCGCTTCACAGATGCATTTCGTAGAAGCGAATTACCAGATTCTGTAGTCATCCAGGTTAACTACGAGCGCAGCGCCTTCCTGCAATACCACGGGGACGGGAAGATACAAAACTATACCCAAGAACAACGGTGGGCCGCAGTGGAACTCAACTATAAAAATGGACAATGGATAGTAGTCAGGCAAAAAGATGAAGAATCCAACTAGATATTTAATTTCTAGCGTAATAGCAGTCTATCTGACGTTTGGATTATATACTCCCGTTGGTATTGCAGATACAACTGTCATAGATGATAAGGACGGTTGGTCCCTTCAGGTCAGAAAAAATACCACTAACCCTGGTGGTTTTTCGTCTGTGGCTGAGCCAGCCGGGCCGGTAGACCCTGAAGCAGCTAAACGAGCCGCTGAAAAGTACCACTTCCATTGCGTCACAATGCCGAAATTAGTTGCCTTCTTTGATAAAACCGAAGTAATCACCCCTGAAGAATGCACCGCCCAAGCCAACACCGGTGCGCCTTTGGCTGCCGGGCCTACCACGGCCAGTAACGAACAAGTCGCACGACTGATCCCACACGGCTCTGGGATTAACCGTTACCCGAGCGGGGAGATTTTCGTTATTTTCAAACAACCCATGATGGTGTGGACCAGCCCCAACAAACAAACTTTCAACATAACTTTGTTGGGAACAGCCATTGAGGTTGAGGCTACGCCTGTGTCTTTTAACTGGGATTGGGGAGACGGCCAGTCTTTTGACACTACTGACCCCGGCACGCCGTACCCTAACTACAGTGTCAGCCATGCCTATGAGGTAACCGGTAACGGGTATGTGATTAGGTTGCGTACTTCCTGGTCAGCTAGGTGGCGTATAGCCGGCCAAACCCAATGGCACCAAGTCAACGGCACAGTAACCACCACCGAAACCTCCACACCGTTTAACCTATACATCGCTGACTCCTACGGCACCACACCGTAGGGGAAAGTAATTTCGAGGCGAGCCCTACACTGGCTTGGTTTCAGCACAGCACCACACCATAAGGGAAACAATGGTCAAGCAGGCTGGAACAGGTCTAGGTATAGCTGCTAAGTAACACCCGTAGTCAACCAACACCTAGCCCAGCACTTGTCCCTCACAAATACTGACAAATCGTCCGTTCCCTATAAAACCCCATGGAATTTTTATAGGGAACGGACGATTTTGCCTGTATATGTCTGTGTTTGCCTGTGTTTGTCTGTACTTGCTGGAGTTACTGGCGGCCGGAGTAGTTGGGGGCCTCAACTACCATCTGCACGTCGTGCGGGTGGCTTTCCTTCAGACCAGCAGAGGTGATGCGCACAAATTGGCCGTTAGCCTTAAGCTCAGCGATAGTGCGGGCACCCAGGTAGAACATGGACTGGTGCAGACCACCGATCAGCTGGTAAACCACGGAGGCTAGCGAACCAGAGAAGGGCACCTGGCCCTCAATGCCTTCGGGAACAATCTTGTCGTCGCCGCTGACATCGGCCTGGAAGTAGCGGTCCTTAGAGTAGGACTTGCGCCCACGCGAGCTCATGGCACCCAGTGAACCCATGCCACGGTAGCGCTTCCACTGCTTACCGTTGACAAACACCAGGTCACCAGGAGACTCAGTGCAGCCAGCCAGCAGGGAGCCAACCATTACAGTGTCAGCACCAGCCACAATGGCCTTAGCAATGTCGCCAGAATACTGCAGACCGCCGTCGGCAATTAGCGGCACACCAGCAGCCTTACAGGCCTTAGCGGACTCATACACGGCGGTTACCTGCGGCACACCCACGCCGGCCACCACGCGGGTGGTGCAGATGGAGCCCGGGCCCACACCCACCTTAACCGCGTCCGCGCCAGCGTCAATAAGGGCCTGAGCACCCTCAGCGGTAGCCACGTTACCGCCGATAACGTCGATGCCGTGGAACTGCGGGTCGTTCTTGAGGCGAGTGATCATGTCGCAAGCCAGCTTGGCGCCACCGTTAGCGGTGTCAACCACCAGCACATCCACACCGGCGTCAGCCAGCGCCACGGCGCGCTCCCAAGTGTCACCCCAGTAGCCCAGGGCGGCACCCACCATCAGACGCCCAGAAGCATCCTTGGTGGCATGGGGGTACTGTTCAGTCTTAACGAAGTCCTTGACGGTGATCAGACCAGTTAGACGGTCATCGTCGTCAACAATCGGCAGCTTTTCAATACGGTTGTCAGCCAGCAGGGTCTTGGCTTCTTCGCGAGAGATACCTACATAACCGGTGATTAGCTTTTCACGCGGGGTCATACAGTCAGAAACGCTTAGTTCTTCCCAGCGCTCGGCGGGGACAAAACGCAGGTCACGGTTGGTGATAATACCTAGCAGGCGCCCCTGAGCACCCACAACGGGCAGACCCGAAACCTTGTACTGACCGCACAGCTTGTCTAGTTCAGCGATGGTGGCATCCGGGCCAACAGTTACCGGATCCGAAACCATACCTGATTCACTACGCTTTACGCGTCGCACCTGCTGAGCCTGATCCTCAATGGATAGGTTGCGGTGCAAAATACCAATACCGCCCTGACGAGCCATAGCAATGGCCATATCAGCTTCAGTTACGGTGTCCATGGCCGCTGAAATTAGCGGAATGTGTAGGGAAATGTTACGTGTCAACCGAGCGGTAGTGTCCACTTCGGAGGGGACGACGTCGGTCAACCTAGGCAGTAGGAGGACGTCGTCATAGGTTAGACCAGTGGGGGCAAAGATGTCGCTATTGGTGATGGACTCGTTCACCTTTCTAAGGTTATGCCTTTGAGGTTAAGGTTCCAAGGTCTCACAAAGGTGGCTTTTTCCACCTTATAAAGCTGCGGCTTCTATCCCCCGGTTTAGCGGGCACCCCACCCCCGGTTTTGTGAGCGTCCTACCCTTGGTTTAGCGGGCACCCCGCTAACGGGCATCTCTATACCGCCCAATAAGCGGTCCCACCCCTGGTTTAGCGGGCACCCCACCAGCGCTTTTAGCTGTCAGCTCAGGCTTTAACGCTGACCCTGGCTTTTGCCATTTGACGTGCACAAATAGCTTCCGCACAAACAAAACGACCCGCCCCTACCGGGACGGGCCGCGCAAGCTGGGAAGGTTACTTGGTAACCACAGCTAGGATGTCGCGAGCGGAGAGAATTAGGTACTCTTCGCCGTCGTACTTGACCTCGGTGCCGCCGTACTTGGAGTAGATGACCAGGTCACCCTCAGCGACGTCCACCGGAACGCGCTTGCCATTGTCGTCAATGCGACCGGGGCCTACTGCCACAACCTTGCCCTCCTGGGGCTTTTCCTTGGCGGTGTCGGGCAGGACTAGACCGAAAGAGGTGGTCTGCTCGGCCTCGACGGTCTGAATGACCACGCGGTCTTCGAGCGGCTTGATGGAGACGGACATAACGACTCCTCCTTTACGCATAGTATGCCCCACAGCTGCCACACCTCTGCCGTCGCGGGGGTCAGCGGCACAGCGCGCTGGAGGGCATGTGGAACATGCCTTAACGATGAATAACTTACGACGCCATTAGCACTCAGTCAACGCGAGTGCCAAAATCTCTCCGAACTTTCGCCCACGGTGGAGTTTGCGCGAGCTGCCTACAGTATTAGGGCAGGCGCACCTATGACATTATTACGGGTCACCTATGGCATTATCTAGGCATGGACGCTACCACCTTCGCACCGCTGTTGACCCCTGAAGGCTGGCAGCTCCTAGCCAACCTTCCCGATTACCAGCCCGATCAGGCCTTAAAAGTGGCCGTGGCACTGCGCAAGCAGGGCTACTCCCCCGAGCTGATTGCGGCCGCCCTAACTCAGCAGCGTTTACGAGACAAGGCCCAAGCCAAGTTTGGCCCCTACGCCCAGCGCATGCTGTTTACTCCCGACGGCGTGGAGCAGGCCAGTCGTTTGCAGGTGGCCGCCCTGCACGCACAGCGCTTCGTTAAGGCTGGCGTTAAGCATGTGGCCGACATGGGTTGCGGGATTGGCTCTGACACCCTGGCCCTGGCTGAACTGGGCTTGCAGGTCAGCGCTGTTGAGATGGATGAGGCTACCGCCGCCCTGGCCACAGTAAACCTGATGCCTTATGAGCAGGTGCAGGTAATTAACGCCGACGCTACCAGCTTGGATTTAGCCCAGCTGGGGGTGGACGCAATTTTTGCTGACCCGGCTCGGCGCGCTAATGGGCGACGTATTAGTGACCCCGAAGCTTGGTCACCAGCGCTGAGCAGGGTGCTTTCTTGGCGTCAGCAGGTGCCTAACCTGGGCGTTAAGGTAGCTCCCGGTATTGATTATGCGGCTTTACCCCGCGACGCTCACGTGCAGTGGATTAGTGATCACGGTACGGTTATTGAGGCGGGTATTTGGTGCGGTGATTTGGCACTGGAAGGTAGCGGCCGTAGCGCTTTAGTTATTGACGACGACGGCGCCCACCGCCTGCTGGATACGGAAAGTGTCCCTTCTACTCCCCCAGCCCAGCTTGGGGCGGCACCTGAACTAGGTGAGTATCTCTTTGAACCTGATGGGGCGGTGATTCGCGCAGGTTTAGTAGCTAAAGTTGCCGAACAATTAACAGCTGCCCCAATAGCCCCACAATTAGCTTATTTAACAGGTAATTGTGCATTATCCGGTGATTTAGTGCCGTTTGTCAGGGCTTGGAAGATTGTACAGGTTTTACCTACTAAACCCTCAGCTTTGAAAGCCTGGGCTAAGCGCGCCGACATTGGGGCGTTAGAGATTCACAAGCGTGGGATCGACGTCGAACCTGAGGCTTTGCGTAGGCGTTTGCACCTGCAAGGTGCTAAACAAGCAACAATAGTATTAACTCGTCAGGGCGCTAAGGGGCGCGGCAAAGCTATCGCTTTATTGGTTGACCCAACAAACTGACTTAATTGTCTGACCTTACATTCATAATTGGTCATGTAATCAAATCGAGTCATCACTTCCAGGTTGCTCTCAGTTAAATTTCAGGTTGCTTGGTTAAGGTCTTTACCTAGCGGCCAGCATATGCACACCCAATATAAGTAATTGAATATTTTCCGCCACACACAAGTTACCTGGCTCTCAATTCAAGGTTTTTAAAACCGTGAATAGTGAGTTAAATATACAATTTCGTGACAATTGCGGTGGTTTTGGTTACTTATATTCCTTATGCTGTTGACGCTCCCCCTTAGAGATAGTTAGCCTCAAACTATCCCCAACTCGAATCTGTCGAAGGTAAACATAATGAGCGATATTTCTCGCCGCACAACCCTTAAGGGGGCAGCTTGGAGCGCCCCCGTGCTCGTAATTGGCGCGCAGGCTAGTGCCGCCACCACCTCTCGTGTAGTTGAGCCCAAGCTGTGGTGGAACAACACCTACGCCTCCACCCAGTGCCACCAGTACGCTGACAACCCGCGCAGCTACTCCTTCCTGATTGGTAACAGCTTGCAGTACGGTAACCGCGCTGCAGGCAACAAGAACGACTACGGTTTCCGTATTGCCAACGTTAAGTGGCAAAACCCCAACGGCAAGATCTACCCCACCGAGACCACTACTCTCACCGGTAACGCCGCTGACAACCCTGGCCCGCGTCGTCAGACCAGTGGCATGGGTAAGCCCGCTTACATCACTGAGGTAGCCAGCATTGACTGGATTCACAAGAACTACATCGTAAAGTTCGACACTATCGAGCACTCTGGCCTGGCCGGTAGGAATACCTACTACCAGGACAGGGCTTGGTACGACTGGGCCGGTAACGAGAACAAGGCTGCAGTAACCCAGCGCATCAGCGAAACCAACGGTTGGCCGCTGCCCACCGCAGTGGACGTTAGCTCTCTGCCTGCTGATGTTGTGGCTGACGCCTACGCCAAGATCCGCGCCATGGGCTTTGAGCACCCCGAGAACTTCGTGCCTTACCGCAGCGTTTACCGTGGTAACTTCTACTTCAATGCTAAGGGCACCATCGGCGGCACTCAGCCGGAAGACAATGTAGCTGTAGCACAGTACATCGACTCTCACGCTGAGACTCGTACTATCAAGAACGGCGTATCCACCATTACCGGTATCCCGCGTGTGTGGACCTACTACTTCACCCAGAACGACCCGTCCCTGCCGGCCGGCAAGAGCTACTACTGGACCAGCGCCATGTGGCCTTTCGGTGCCGAGGGCTGGAAGCGTGACGGCTACCCGATTCCTGCCGACTGGAAGTAATCTGCTGAAGTATCTAGGCAGCTACTAGCGTCTATTTGAAATAGCCTCTGCTAAACATAGTGTGTGGTCCCTGCGCACAGCGCAGGGACCACACTAGTTTTTGTAGACAATTGTTAAACAGGAAAACAAAAGCCACGCATACAAACGTGGGGGGCGCCCTTTTGGCCGCGCCCCCCACACAGTTTTAGCGTTTACTCCAGTTCAAAAGCACCGGTGTAAAGCTGGTAGTAGACCCCGCGTTTAGCCAGCAATTCATCGTGGCTACCGCGTTCAATAATGCGCCCGTGGTCTAGCACCATAATCGCGTCAGAGTTACGCACAGTGGATAGGCGGTGCGCAATTACGAATACGGTGCGGCCTTTCATCAGGTTATCCATACCGGCCTGGACTAAAGCCTCCGTGCGGGTGTCAATGGAGCTGGTGGCCTCATCCAAGATCATGGCGGGCGGATCAGCTACTGCCGCACGGGCAATAGAGATAAGCTGCGCCTGGCCTTGCGAGAGGTTAGCAGCGTTACCGGTCAGCATGGTGTCGTAGCCCTGGGGTAAACGCCGGATAAAGGAGTCTGCATTAGCCAGCTTAGCTGCCGCAATGCATTCCTCATCGGTGGCATCCAGGCGCCCGTAGCGGATATTGTCCATCACCGTGCCGGTAAACAGCTTCACGTCCTGCAACACCACACCTAGTGAACGACGCAGGTCAGACTTGTGAATCTTGTTGCGGATCTTGCCGTCATCAATGTCGTAGAAACGGTTGATTAGGTTGGTGATAGTGGTTTTACCGGCGCCGGTGGCCCCCACAAAAGCGATCTTTTGGCCCGGCTTAGCACACAGGGAAATGTCGTGGAGAATTTCTTTCTTACCGTCATAGGAGAAATCCACATGCTCCATCACAATTTCACCGCGTAGCGGCGTGTAGGTAACCGTGCCTTCAGCCTGGTGGGGGTGACGCCAAGCCCAGTGCCCGGTGCGCTCCTGGGTGGGGGTTACCTCACCGTTAGCATCCACCTTGGCCCGCACTAGACCCACATAGCCCTCGTCAGCTTCAGGTTCCTGCTCGATTAGCGCAAACACGCGCCCGGCCCCGGCCATGCCTAGGGCAATCATGGGCACCTGCATGGACATCTGCCCAATGGTTTGCGACAGGTTACGCACCATGCCCAGGAAGGAAACCACCACGCCCACGCTGACCACGTCAATCCCGGTCAGGGTCAGGTTAGGTAGTTCCTCCAAGATTAGGATGCCGCCAATAATGGCAATAACCACGTACATAATGTTGCCGATATTGCCCAGGGCTGGCATTAGTACGTTACCGAAACGGTTAGCTTTCTGGGAGTTTTCAAACAGTTCGCGGTTGTACTTTAGGAATTCTTCCTTAGCGGCCTGCTCGTGGTTGAAGACCTGGACGACCTTCTGGCCGTCCATCATCTCTTCAATGAAGCCTTCTTCGTCGGCCAGTGAGCGCTGCTGTTTAACCATGAACTTGGCGGATTTACCGCCCAGGTCGCGGGTTATAAACATCATCAGGCCAGCAATTAAGAACACCACTAGGGCCAGCCACACTGAGTAGTACAGCATGGTTAGCACCAGCACCACGATGGTTAGTCCGCTTTGCAACAAAGTTGGTAGTGACTGGCCAATGAGCTGACGGATAGCGTCAGTGTCGTTGGTGTAGGTAGACATGATGGCACCGTGCGGGTGGGTGTCAAAGAACCGCAGCGGCAGGGTTTCCATGCGCGCAAACATGTCGTCACGCATGTGTTTCAAGGTGCCCTGAGTGACGATAGCCATCATGCGGGTGTAGATGTAGGCAGCCAGCACACCGGCCACAAAAATGGCTCCCATTAGACCCACTAGTTGCACTAGCTGGTCTTGCACCGGCGCCATGGAGCCGGCCGCTAGACCGGGGGTAACCACGTTATCGATGATTTGCTGCATGAAGATCGCGCCCACTGCGCTGGCAATAGCCGCCACCACAATGCAGAGCGCTGAAACTATCAGGCGCAGCCGGTAATACTTAAATACGTAGCGCAGCAGCCGCCCAAAGGGGTGGTCGATTGACTCCAGTTTCGGCTCGCCAGCTTCTTTATCAGCTGCTTTGTCCTCTGCCTTAGCTTCACGCTCTGGCTGGTTGGCAATGGCCTGGGCTCTAGGTGATTGGCTCTGTTCAGCCAGTTCCTGTTCCATCTGCTTGGCGCCCGGTTCTAGTTCCTGCTGGTCACTCATATCAGGCCACCTCGCTTACACTGGCAGAGTTCTGGGAGTCATAGATTTCACGGTATTCGCCGCCCAAAGCCATCAGCTCCTCGTGCGTGCCGCGTTCTTTAATGCGCCCATCATCTAGCACCACGATCTGGTCAGCGTGCTCAACTGAGGACAGACGCTGAGCAATGATAATCGTGGTGGTATCAGGGATTTCGCTTTCAAAAGCGCGCCTGATTAGGGCGTCGGTTTTAGTGTCGACGGCGGAGGTGGAGTCATCCAAAATCAAAATCTTGGGTTTCTTCAGTAGCGCCCGTGCAATACACAGACGCTGCTTTTGACCACCGGAAACGTTGGTGCCCCCGCGTTCAATCTTGTAGTCGTAGCCTCCCGGTAGCTGGCGCACGAACTCGTCGGCTTGGGCCAGTTTGGCGGCGTGGATCACCTGCTCGACGGTGGCTTGCGGGTTACCCCAGCGTAGGTTTTCGGCAATGGTTCCAGAGAACAGCACGTTTTTTTGCAGCACGACGGCGACGGCGTCGCGTAGCGTCTCTAGGTCATAGTCGCGTACGTCCACTCCCCCTACCTGCACTACGCCATCGTTGACATCGTATAGACGCGAGATCAGCTGGATCAGGGAGGTCTTAGACGAACCTGTTCCACCCACGATTCCCAGGGTGGAGCCGGAAGGAATGGTCAGGTTGATGTCGCTGAGGGCGTTAGCTTCGGCGTCGTCACTGTAACGGAAAGAGACGTGTTCAAAGCTGACGCTACCGTCAGCAACTTCCTTAACCCCACGCTTAGGCGAGGTCAGGGTGGGCTTGTGCTTAAGCACCTCAGCGATACGGTGAGCAGATTCGGCAGCCATAGTAGTCATCACGAAGATGAAAGCCAGCATCATCATTTGGCTCAGAATCTGAATACCGTAGGTGATCAGTGCAGTTAAACCACCCTTAGTTAGGCTGGTGGCGCCGGAGCTGACAATCATAGAAGCACCCAGGTAATCCACCAGCATGATAGCGGCAAAGATGAAGAACATCATCACCGGGCTGTTAAGCGCCAACACGATTTCAGCGTGGGTGAAGTCTTTACGCACATCTTGTGAAGCGCGGTTGAACTTCTTGGTTTCGTACTCCTCAGTGACAAAAGACTTAACCACGCGGATAGCCGCAATGTTTTCCTGCACAGAGTTATTTAGCGCATCATACTTTTTGAAGATGCGCCTAAACAGCGGGAATACATAACGCACAATTCCGAACAGGATAGCCGCCAAGAAGGGCACCATGATTAGGAAAATCAGTGCCATATCCGAGTTAATACGCCAGGCCATAACCACCGAGAAAATAATCATCAGCGGCACGCGCACGGCGATACGGATCAGCATTCCGAAGGCGTTTTGGACGTTAGTTACGTCCGTGGTCATACGGGTGACCAGGGAGGAAGTGGAGAACTTGTCGATGTCGGCAAAGGAAAATTCCTGCACCTTAAAGAACATGTCCTGACGCAGATTTCGCGACAGACCGGTGGCGGCTGTGGCCGCAAAACGCGCTGAGAGAATACCGCAAGCCAGCGAGGCCATAGCCAAAGCAATCAAAACCAGCCCCAGGTGGACTACCGGGCCTAGGCTATGGCCGTCCAGCTTATCCACCAAACTGACCATGATCAGCGGAATTAAACATTCAAAAATGACTTCGCCGATAATAAATAGCGGCGTGAGGATCGATGCGCCCCAATATCGGCGCAAACTACGCAGCAGCGTGAATATTGTGCTCATTAAATTCCTTGCTAGAAAGTAACAAACACATGCTACGCGCCACACCGGTGGCCTCTCTAGCGACTAGGCCACCGGCTTATAGCGAAATTAGTTTAGTTTTGTACTATCGGGCCAGCCTGCAAACAAAAGGGCGGCTGCAACCTGTTTAAGGTTCCAACCGCCCGGTCAGCGTGAGTACTAAGCCAGCGCAGCCACTAGGGCATAACGGTTTGCGACAGGCTCATGCCCGAATCGGGAGCAAAGTCCAATAACGACGGCGCCACCCCGGCCCGCACTAGGGCGCTACCCATGGCGGCAATCTGGGCCCCGTTATCTGTGCAGTAACGTAGCGGAGGCAGGCGCAGGGTAATACCGGCAGCCGCGCAGCGCTCAGCGGCTAGGGCGCGTAGATGCGAGTTAGCGGAAAAACCGCCGCCCACCACCAGGGTGTCGCAATCAGTATCCAGGCAGGCCTGCACCGCTTTGGCGGTCAGCGAGTCATTAACCGCCTCAGAGAAAGAAGCACAAATATCGGCGGACGGAATGGGCTGGTCCTGAGCGCGCAGGCTCTCCACATAGCGGGCCACCGCAGTCTTTAGGCCAGAGAAGGAGAAGTCATAGCGGTGACGTTCCTTGTCTTTGGCCGCAGACAGACCACGCGGGAAGCGGATCTTAGTTGGGTCACCGGTTTGGCTGAGCCTATCTACATGCGGGCCGCCGGGGTAAGGCAGCCCCAGCAGGCGCCCCACCTTATCGAAGGCCTCCCCGGCGGCGTCGTCGAGAGTGCCACCCAGCTCACGCACATCGGTAGCAATATTGTTAATAGCCAAAATGTTTGAGTGGCCACCCGAAACAATCAGGCCCACAAAACGCTGGGGAAAAGGACCGTCAACTAGCTCGTCCACAGCCAGGTGACCAATTACGTGGTTAACCCCGTAAATGGGTTTATCTAGCGCCACCGCTAGGGCTTTGGCAGCGCTAATACCCACAGTTAAGGAGCCAATCAGGCCCGGACCTGCACTAACGGCAATAGCGTCGACGTCGTGCAAATCAACACCGGCCTTATCTAAGGCAGCGTTAAGGGTAGGAACAAAAGACTCTAAATGCGCGCGCGAAGCAATTTCGGGGATGATGCCCCCATAACGCGCATACTTATCCATGGAAGTGGCGGTTACATCCCCCAGCAACTCACGGCCTCGTACCAGGGCTACACCGGTCTCATCGCAGGTGGATTCCACACCTAGAACCAAAGGATCGCTCACAGTCCTAGTTTAGTCCCCTGGCGCTAATACCAAAAAACGGTTCCCGGCCTACTTGCGTAGTACCGGGAACCGGTGGCCGTCTCAAATGAGACGAATGGTGGCGTTAAGCCAAACTCAGTGGACGCGTACGCCCTTGAAGCGAGCCTTACCCATGTCGCGGTTGAGCTGGCTGATCACGTCGATCGGCACACTCTTGGGGCACACAGCGGCGCATTCACCAATGTTGGTGCAGCCACCGAAGCCCTCCTCGTCGTGCTGGTTGAGCATGTTGATCACGCGGATGTAGCGCTCAGGCTGACCCTGAGGCAGTAGACCCAGGTGGGTGATCTTAGCTGCGGTGAACAGCATGGCCGAGGCGTTGGGGCAAGCAGCCACACAAGCACCACAACCGATGCAGGCGGCAGCCTCGAAGGCACGGTCAGCCTTGGGCTTTTCAACGGGCACGGAATGTGCCTCCGGGGCCGCACCGGTGTTGACCGAGATGTAGCCACCGGCCTGGACGATACGGTCCAGGGCAGAACGGTCTACGATCAGGTCCTTAAGTACCGGGAAACCGGTTGCACGCCAAGGCTCAATGGTGATGGTGTCACCGTCAGAGAACGAGGGGTCCTCAGCGATGTGGCGCATGTGTAGCTGGCAGGTGGTCGAACGGATCGGGCCGTGGGCCATACCGTTGATTACCAGGCCACACTGGCCACAAATACCTTCACGGCAGTCAGAGTCGAAGGCTACCGGCTCCTTGCCCTCCTTGAATAGACGCTCGTTAAGCACGTCTAGCATTTCAAGGAAGCTCATGTGCTCCTCGATGCCGCTTAGCGAGTACTCTTCAAAGTGACCGGCGGTGTCCTTGTTCTTTTGACGCCAGATCTTCAGCTTGATGTTCACTTGTAGCTCCGCTGCTTCAGTTCAATGTCGTTGTAAACAAGGGGTTCCTTGTGCAGGATCGGGGGCTGGTTTTCACCAGTCCATTCCCAGGCGCCCACGTAGAGGAACTCGTCGTCGTGACGCAGGGCCTCACCCTCGGGGGTCTGAGATTCTGCACGGAAGTGGCCACCACAGGATTCGCGCCGGTGCAGAGCGTCAATACACATCAGCTCAGCTAGCTCGAAGAAGTCCAGTAGGCGTCCAGCCTTCTCTAGGGACTGGTTGAGTTCCATCTTTTCACCCGTGATGCGGGCGTCCTTCCAGAACTCTTCCTTCAGCGCGCGAATCTGCTTTACAGCCTTCTTCAGGCCGTCTTCGCGACGCTCCATACCGCAGTACTCCCACATAATGCGGCCCAGGGCCATGTGGAAGTCATCCACCGAGCGGCTACCGTCCAAAGCCATCAGACGGTCAACTCGGTCCTCAACATCCTTGCGTGCCTGAGCAATCTCAGGAGCGTTGGGGTCTACCTTGCCTTCACGCAGCATGTCAGCCAGGTAGTTGTTGATGGTGTCAGGCAGAACGAAGTAGCCGTCAGCCAGACCCTGCATCAGGGCGGAGGCACCCAGGCGGTTAGCACCGTGGTCGGAGAAGTTAGCTTCACCAGCCACAAACAGACCCGGGATGGAGGATTCTAGGTCGTAGTCAACCCACAGGCCACCCATGGTGTAGTGGACGGCGGGGTAAATACGCATCGGGACTTCGTAGGGGTCGTCACCGGTGATGCGCTCGTACATTTCGAACAGGTTGCCGTACTTAGCAGAGACGGCTTCCTTGCCTAGACGCCCGATAGCCTCGGAGAAGTCCAGGTA
>ERZ772770.209-NODE-209-length-13314-cov-5.97715_pt1 | contig 13314 bp, 12 predicted proteins | sample MGYA00511361_ERZ772770 | MGnify/ENA primary metagenome ERZ772770 (study PRJEB29015, sample SAMEA2738026) | human oral metagenome | biome: human oral; feature: human-associated habitat; material: saliva | place: China | collected 2251 ... | reverse complement strand
TCTTTTTGGCCGCGGTTGGGGTCAGGGCCGCGCGAACCTCGTCCCGTACGCTAATTCGGATATGATCATTTCCTCGTTGGGTGAGGAACTGGGCCTGGTGGGTCTAGGTGCCATCCTGATGATGTTCATGCTCCTGGTTTCGCGCGGTTACCGTGCGGCGTTGGGTACTCGTGATGGTTTCGGCAAGCTGCTGGCTGCCGGCCTGTCTACGGTCATGGTTCTGCAGCTGTTCGTGGTGATTGGCGGCGTAACTCGATTGATTCCGCTGACCGGTCTGACGACTCCTTTCATGTCTGCCGGTGGCTCCTCGTTGGTGGCTAACTGGATTATTGTGGCGCTGTGGTTGTCTATTTCTCATAGTGCCCGCGCACCTCACCTGGTGGCTGGTTATGATGCTCCGCAGGGTATTGACCATGCGGACACTAGCTACGAGCCGGAGGGTGCTACTAGCGTTCTGGCGCGCATTACGGCTAAGGATTCTGGAGGTGAGAAGAATGGATAGGGCTATTCGCCGCATGTGGATGTCTGCCGCGTGCGTGTTTGTCCTGCTGATGGGTACCCTCAGCTATATTCAGTTCTTCGATTCGAAGACGCTGATGAATAATCAGTGGAATTCTCGAGCGCTCTACGACAACTACGGTTCGGCACGTGGTTCGATTGTGGTTGACGGTACGGAGATTGCTTCGTCGGTGAAGTCCGATGATGAGTACAACTACCAGCGTGTGTATAACCACCCGCTCAAGTATGCGGCTCTGACGGGTTATTTCTCCACGATTTATGGCGCGACCGGTTTGGAAGCTGCTATGGATAAGGAACTTGCAGGCACGAGCGATAGCCAGTTCTACGACCGTGTGGCACAGCTGTTCAGTGGTTCTTCCGCGCAGGGCGCTAGCGTGGAGCTGACGATCAATTCGAAGCTTCAGGATATTGCCTACAACGCGCTGCAGGGCCGTAAGGGTGCTGTGGTGGCGTTGAACCCGAAGACCGGTGAGATTCTGGCGATGGCTTCTTCGCCGTCCTATGATCCGAATCTTCTGTCATCTCATACGAGCTCTTCGGTTTTGGCGAATTACCAGGCGCTGACTTCTGATGAGGACAGCCCCCTGTTTAACCGTGCGATTGCGGGTAACACCTATTCGCCGGGTTCGACCTTCAAGATTATTGATGCGGTGGCGGCGCTGGAGTCCGGCAAGTACAACGCATCTTCGGTCATTCCGAACCCCGCGCAGTTGCCGCTGCCAGGTACGAACATTAGCCTGCCGAACTATACGGGCGGTCAGTGTGGAACCCGCACTCAGGCGACGATTGAGTGGGCTTTGGCTCAGTCCTGCAATACGCCGTTTGCGCAGATTGCGATGGATTTGGGTCAGGAGCGTATCGCGAAGACCGCTGAGAATTTTGGTTACGGCCATGATTTGAAGATTCCTTTGACGGTTTCTAAGTCGACTTTCCCGTCGAATCTGACGCAGAGCCAGCTGGCTCAGTCGGCGATTGGTCAGTACGACGTGAAGACCACTCCGCTGCAGGTGGCAATGACTTCTGCGGCGATTGCAAATGGCGGCGTGCAGATGAAGCCGAACCTGATTCGTTCGGTGAAGACCAGCAACCTGAGCACTTTGCAGGAGTTCTCTCCTGAGAAGCTGCGTACGTCCACTAGCCCTGAAATTGCTAACCAGGTGAAGCAGTGGATGGTGAACGCGGTTGATAATGGTATTGCACGTAATGCTGGTGTCTCCGGTGTGAAGGTGGCGGGTAAGACCGGTACCGCGGAGACCACGGCAGGTTTGAATAATTCTTGGTTTACCGGTTTCGCGCCGGCTGATGATCCTCAGATTGCGATTGCTGTGGTTTATGAGGATATTGACGTGGCGACCGGTGCCCAGTTGGCAACCAGTACTAGTAAGCAACTCTTTGAGGCGGTGTTGAACAAGTGAGGCCTGCGGCTGATATCACTTTGGGCGGGCGCTACACCCTAACTGAACGTATCGCGATTGGCGGTATGGGCGAGGTGTGGAAAGCTCGCGACAAGGTGCTTGGGCGCATCGTTGCGGTCAAGATCCTCAAGGAGGAGTACACCGGTGACCCGGGCTTCTTGGAGCGTTTCCGCGCTGAAGCCCGTAATACGGCGCTGTTGAACCACCCCGGCGTAGCGAATGTTTTCGACTACGGCGAGGAGGACAACTCCGCGTACCTGGTCATGGAGCTGGTGCCGGGCAATCCGCTCTCTAGCATCATTGAGCACGAGACTACCCTGCCTCCGGACCGTGTTCTGAACTTCATTGCTCAGACTGCTCGCGCGTTGGCTGCGGCTCATTCGCAGGGTCTGGTGCATCGTGACGTGAAGCCGGGTAACCTTATCATCACCCCGGATGATCGCGTGAAGGTGACTGATTTCGGTATTGCTCGTTTGGCTAATCAGGTGCCGTTGACGGCTACCGGCCAGGTGATGGGTACCGCCCAGTATTTGGCGCCGGAGCAGGCAACCGGTCAGGCGGCTACCGCGTCTTCGGATATGTACTCGTTGGGAATTATTGGTTATGAGTGCCTGGTGGGTCGTCGTCCGTTTACGGGTGAGTCGCAGATTGCGATTGCTTTGGCTCAGGTGAATGATCCGCCGCCGCCTCTTCCGGAGACCATTCCGGCTGCTGCTCGCGCGCTGATTATGTGCTTGTTGGCTAAGGATCCGGCTCAGCGTCCTAAGGATGCGACCGCTCTGGCGTCTGCTGTAGATGCGATTCGTCGCCGCGATCTGAAGGCTGCGGTGAAGGCTGTTCCTTCTTTGGCTCAGTTCTTGGCTGAGGAGAACGCTGACGACGCGACTGTTGCGATGACCGCGATGGATGTTGCGGCGGAGCCGATTAGTGCTTCTGCTACTCCGCGTTTTGGTTCTGGTGGTCGTTTCTCGCCAGAGCCGACGACGGCACCGATTCCTCGCACTAGTGAGCAGACGATGCGTCCTGTGTCGGGCCGTGTGAAGTCTACTCCTGCTCCTGCGGCGAAGCGCGGCCCGAACGTGTGGATGTGGGTTGCGTTGCTGTTGGCGATTGTGCTGATTGCTGGCGGTATTTGGACGGTCCTCTCCTCTAATAATGGTGGCGGTTCGACTGATTCGGTTCCGAGCGCTTCTTCGTCTGCTGTTCCGACGAACACGGGTACCGTTTCTACGGTAGAGCCGACTGAATCTGCTTCTGCCCGTGCCGCAAAGCAGAAGGTGACCGTCAACGCGATTAACTATGAGGGTCGAGAGCTGCAGGATGCGGTGAACGAGCTGAAGAACCTTGGCTTGTCACCCAAGACTGAGGGCGTTGAGTCGACTCAGCCGGAGAACACGGTGATTTCGGTTTCTCCGACGGGTACTTTGGAGCAGGGTAATAGCGTGACTGTTCGCTATTCGACCGGTCCGAAGTCGGTGACTTTGCCGTCGAACCTTGAGGGTAAGAACGTTGATGAGGCGTCGAAGGCTGTTGCCGCTCTGGGTGTGAATGTTTCTCTGCATTATGAGAATTCGGACACTGCGGCCCCCGGTACGGTGCTTCGTACTACTCCCTCATCTGGCACCAAGGTCACGGTTGGTAGTAATGTAGACATGTATGTGGCCTCTTCCAGTTCGGGTAGGGGATCAAGTGCAAGTACTTCCGCTTCACGGTCTGCGTCGGCTTCTGCTTCCGCATCGGCGCGATAGCCCCTACGTTTTGATTTAGTTTTAGTCTTAGTAATCCAGGAGAACTTATGGACCTGTCGGTTCCCGACACGGTTGATAACCGTTACAAGGTACTCGAGGTAATCGGTACCGGTGCGATGGCAACCGTTTATGCTGCTGAGGATACTCGCCTCGGCCGCAAGGTTGCGCTTAAGATTCTGCGCCCGGAGCAGGCCCAGGACGATACGTTCCGCGCACGCTTTAAGCGTGAGGCGGAGGCTGTGGCGTCTCTGAACAATCCTGCGATTGTTGCTGTCTATGACACCGGTTCGTATAACCCCTCGCAGGATGGTGAGGAGTCTTCTTCGGAAGAGGGCACCGCTATTCCTTATATTGTGATGGAGTACGTGGAAGGTCATACTCTGCGTTCCATTCTGTCTCGTGGCGGCCATCTGCCGGTCCGTGATGCTTTGGGTTATTCCGAGCAGCTGCTGGGTGCTTTACAGTACAGCCACTCGATGGGCATTATTCACCGCGACATTAAGCCGGCGAATATTATGGTGCTGGAGCGTACCAGCGAGGACATTGCTAAGGGTCAGCCGGGCCAGATTAAGGTCATGGATTTCGGTATTTCCCGTGCCATTGAGGAAGCTGGCGAGGCGCTGACCAAGGCTAACGTGGTGATGGGTAGCGCACGCTACATGTCTCCGGAGCAGGTGAGCGGCAAGGATGTTGACGCCCGTAGTGACCTGTACTCTGCTGCGTGCGTGATTTACGAGATGATTGCTGGTCGTTCTCCGTTTGACGCTGAGTCGAATGTTGATCTGGCGGCTAAGCACCTCTCTGACACTCCTGAGCCTCCGAGCAAGTTCACCCCGCTTGAGGTTCCGGCGGGTCTGGATGCTGTGATTCTGAAGGGTCTGGCGAAGAACCCGGATGAGCGTTATCAGAGTGCTGCTGAGTTCGCTCAGGCTTTGGTGTCGGTTGTTCGCCCGGGTGAAGAGACCGTAGTTCAGGATGCAGCGATGACTACTGCGTTTGTACCTTCGGCGACTACCGCTTCCTTGGGTGAGGATTACGCTCCGTACACCACCTCGATTACTGAGGCTTCGGTGGAGGACGGCGGCCTCAACGGCTTCTTCGAGTACGAAGACGATGAGGAACTGTACGACGATGAGGAGTACGCGGAGTACGATGAGTCTTCGCCGCGTAAGCGTGCGTGGGTTCGTTTCCTCGTGGGTACTCTGATTGCGGCTCTGCTGGTTTTCAGTGTCGGCTCGGTTCTGTACTACCAGAACAAGCTCAATGAGGTTCCGCAGGTTCCGGTTCCGGCTGTGGTGAATGTTTCCCGTGATGATGCCGATAACCAGCTGCGTAACCGAGGCTTCGTGGTGGAGTACCGCACGGCTTACTCTGACAACATCAAGAAGGGCGACGTTATCAGCGTTGACCCGGGTGTCGGTTCAAAGGTTAATAAGGGTTCGACTGTGACCGTGACTGTTTCTAGCGGTCCGGAGAAGGTCAAGTTGCCGGATAACCTGCAGGGTCAGAGTGAGGCGTATGTCCGTAACGCTCTGAAGGATCTTGGTCTGGTGGATGGCCGCGTCTCCACTGTGGAGAGCGCTTCTATTCCTGCGGGTATGGTTGTGGAGCTGTCCCCTGAGAAGGGCTCGACCGATGATAAGGGTGCTCAGACCGTTGAGGCTGGTAGCACCGTGAACATCGTCCTGTCCTCCGGTAAGGTGAAGGTCCCCTCGCTGGTGGGTCTGACCAAGGATCAGGCAATTGCTGCTCTGACTGCTCAGGATGTTCTGCTGAACACCAACATTGAGACCGTTCAGACTAACGAGCGTCCTGCGGGTACCGTGCTTTCGCAGAGCTCTGCGGCGGGTACTCTGGTGGCTCAGAACAGCACTGTGACTATTCGCGTGGCGGCTACTCCGACTCAGACGACCGCGCCGACTACTGCGGCTACTCAGCCTGCGGCGTCGACCGGTAACCAGAATTCTGCTGCGACCACTAACCAGCAGCGTTCTACCGCTACCCAGCCGACTACTGCGGCTACTCAGCCTGCGGCAGCGAATAACCAGCAGCGTTCTACCGCTACGGCTACTCCGGCACCGGCTGCGTCCACTGCTGCGGGTACCCGTACGCTTCAGGGTACTAACGCGAACGCCAATGCGAACAACGCTAATAACGCTAACGCTGACGCCCGCTAAGGGGTTCTAGCGGCTAGCAAAAGGGGCGGCGCTCCACACCAAACGGTGTGGGGTGCCGCCCCTTTCTGTGTACCTGGGTTCGGGTTAGGAAGTGTGCGGGTAGAGTTATCGCCTCCAGTTGCCCTGTAGTGTGTCTGCTGCGGGGCTTCTGGAGGCGATATAAGCCGTTGAGGGCATCTAATGCTAAAGTACTAAGCCATGAGGGGTGAGAGGCTCTTAGCGCGCTCTGCGGCTCCCTGCAGGCCGGTTTCTTCGAGCCAGTTGCCGAGCATGAGGTATCCGCTTTCGGTCAGGACCGATTCGGGGTGGAACTGCACGCCGTGCATGGGGGCTTCGCGGTGGCGTAGACCCATAATGATGCCGCTGTCGGTGGTGGAGGTGGTTTCCAGGACCTCGGGCATGGTTTCGGGTACGACTGCCAGCGAATGGTAGCGGGTCGCTGTGAAGGGGCAGGGCACGTCCTTGAACACGGAGACATCATCGTGCACGAGGCGGGAGGTCTTGCCGTGCATAAGTTCGGGGGCATGGGTGACGGTGCCGCCGAATGCCTCCGCGATGGCCTGGTGGCCGAGGCATACGCCCAGTAGCGGCTTCTTCGCTTCGGCTGCCCAGCGGATGGTGTCAATGATGACGCCTGCTTCTGCGGGGGCGCCGGGTCCCGGGGAGACAAGCACACCGTCGTGTTCTTCGGCGAGCTTAATGACGGTTTCGAGGTCGTATTCATCGTTGCGGATGACGGTGGTTTCAGCGCCGAGCTGCTGGATGTAGCCGACGAGGGTGAAGACGAAGCTGTCGTAGTTGTCGATGACAAGGATGCGGGTCATGGCAGGTCCTTAGCGCTAATGGTTGATGGTGACGTTCAGGTTGAAGGGGCCGTACTCTGCGAAGTGGGGGAAGACGAATTCCATGAGCAGGTAGACTACGGCGAGTATCAGCACGATGGCGATGATGATACGAACCCACAGGGGGCCGGGGAGGTGGCGGAAAATCCATGCGTACATCTGCTTTTCCTCTCTGATTTAGGATCCTGCGACGGAGGCGGCAATTTCTGCGGGCGCTCCGGCTGCGGCGGGCCGCCAGGATTCGAGGCGGGCGTGGACAATGTATCGTTCGGTGTCGCCGTAGCGCGGGTGGCAGGTGGTGAGCGTCAGGAGGCGCTCGGTGGGTGCTACACCGGGCTGTCCGGGGACGGGTTCGATGACTTCTACCTGGTCGGGCTGCACGATTTCGTGGCTGTAGACGGTGTAGGTGTAGTAGCCGTCTTTGGTGCGCACGTAGATGTGGTCGCCTTCGGTGAGTAGGTCGATGTCGTTGAGGACTTTACCGCGGGTTTGGCGGTGGCCTGCGAGGGAGAAGTTGCCGACCTGTCCGGGCATGGCGCTTCCTTCGTAGTGGCCGAGTCCGAGGGAATCGAGCACGTCGGAGCTGGTGCCTTGGGTGGCGGGGCGCTGGTAGTCGGATCCGAATTTGGGGATGTAGACGACGCCGAAGACTTCACCGTGGCCGGGTTCGCTCAGACCGGCGGGCGGGGTGTTGGGGTCCCAGTCGGGGAGGGGTTCGGCGGGGGTGGAGTCGAATTCCTGGACGAGGGTGCTGACGGCTTGGGATTGGGTGCGGTCGGCGTCGATGTTGGTCCACCAGAGCTGCCATGCGACGAAGAGCAGTAGCAGCAGGCCGATGGTGATAAGGAGTTCGCCTGTAATCTGGATAATCCAGTGCAGCACGGTGCGGGGCCGGCGCTCTGCGGTGGGTGCCGTTCCTTGACTCATGCGTTCTCCTTTGTCCTTTGGGTTGTGTATGTTCTTGGGCGCCGGGTGGCGTTCCTTATCTTTCAACGCGCGGAGAAGGTGAAATCATCCCGTAAGTCTGCAAAGATAGGTGTGAACATAATTTTTAGGTTACCCATACAACAATAAGCGGAGGAAGTATGTCGACCAACTCGGCTAAGGCATCGTCCAAGAAGAAGTCTCAGAAGTCTGCTAAATCTGAGGTGGAGGATGCGAGCGAGCTGCGTCTGCGTGAGATTGCTCGTGAGATGGAGAGCGGCACGCAGCTGAAGGAGCAGACTCCGTTGTGGTACCGCGTGATTATGTTCTCGCTGTTGGCGGTGGGCATTCTGTGGATTATTGTTTTCTACATTACGCAGGGCCTGTTCCCGATTCCTGATTTGGGTATGTGGAATGTGAGTGTTGGTGTGGGCGCCATGATGGTGAGCATGCTGATGATGACTCGCTGGCGTTAGAGTTTAGACGTTAAGACTTAGGCGTTAGAGCTTATAGAGAGGCGGTCGTCCCGTGTGGGGTGGCCGCCTCTCTATATTTTTGGGGGTACCGGGGTTAGGGAGCCTCTGCGGTATTTTTTCTGTCCTGAAACGCTGCCCGGAAGATTGCGGTCATGGCGACCATGATGAGCAGTTCGGTGAGGGTTTGGGTGAGTACGGTAGCGCCCATAAGCTTTGCTTCGGGGTTCCCGTTGTGTGCCAGGCGTTGTGCACAGAGCGCTACGACGGGGTAGATGATGAGGGCGTTGCGGGTGACGGCACTGAAGGTTACGGAGATACGTTCTGCTCGGCTCATGGCTCTACTCAGGAACCATGCGGCGACTCCTGCGAGGATGGCGTAGGTGAGGTAGAGCCCGGCGAGTCGGGGAATGAGCTGCGTTTCGTTCAGTACCGCCGGGGTGTAGGCGGAGCACATGAGCGCCAGGAGCAGGCACATGAGGGGAATCATCGCGGTATCGCTCATACTGCGTACGCGTTCGTAGGTTTGTTGGCGCTGCGGTGAGCGGGTTGACCAGCGTTGCACGAGGTAGGCGGCTACTAGAGGCACGATGAGCGGTGTGAGGCTGAGGTAGCTTTCAGCGGGGAGGGGGAATATTTCTCCCACTACCCTCGTATCCAATATTCCTATATATGCATATATACTAGTCCAAACAGGAATAAAAATGAGTTGAGCGCCAAGCAGATAGGGTGTTGCCGCTAGTAAACCTCGATATTCCCCTCCGGCAATACGTGTAAAAACCACAACGTAATCCACGCATGGAGCCAGCAAAACAATCACTGCAGCTAGAGCAACGGGACCACCCTCGGGAATAAAGAGGGAGACCAAGGGCGCAACGAGAATCGGGGTTCCAAAGGTAGCCGTCAGCACGACCGTACAAGCGAGCCTCTTATACTGACCAACACTCATACCGGTTAAAGGCATGAGAGCAAAGTTGGTCCACAGTAGTGCGCCAAGCGCGTAAGGCACGAGTTGTTCAGAAGCGTAACTCCATCCGCTCAAACCCGCGCAGGCAACCCCCACGATCATGGAGCCGAGGTAGAGAGCCACCTGGTGGCGTTCCATAAAGCTCACGGAAGTCGTCCTCTTCTAGTAGATCAGGTCGCCTCGTGCCGCTTCGTGGACGCGGCGGGTTACGGTCTCCATAACGGGCGAGTTGATGTTCCAACGCTGCCAGTAGAGGGGAAATTCTACGGGGGTTGCGGCGAGCTTCACGAGGCGCCCGCTTTCAAGTTCTTCGGCGCATTGCGCCTCGGGAATGAGCCCCCAGGCAATACCGGAGCTGACGGCACGCGCATAGTCCGGGGATGAGGGAATGTAGATGGTGGGGCTTTGGATGAAGGTTTCTTCAGCCTCCAGACCTACCTCTTTTTCAATGAGGGCTCGCGCTATATCCTGCACAAAGTCTTTACGGTCATATTCGACGACAGGGGCACGATTGAGCTCTTCGTGGCTCATGGTTTTGGGCCAGCCGGGCAGGTATCGCTGCACGTAGTCGGGTGTGGCAACGCACCAGTAGCGTGCCACGCCAAGGGTTTCGACGGAACAGCCGGGGATTTTTTCCGGTTTGGAGGTGATGACTGCCATGACTTCTCCGGATCGGAGCATGGCGGAGGAGTGGAATTCGCCTTCTCGTCGCAGGTCGCAGAAGATGCTGTCTTCGCGGCTGAGTGTTCCTACGGCGTCGAGGAACCAGGTGGCGAGTGAGTCGGCGTTGACGGCAACAGAGACGCTCTGGAAGCCGCCGGCGCCCATGAGTTCGCGTTCCATTTCTTGCTGCAGGAATTCACTCTGTCGGGCGATGCGCAGTACGCTTTGTCCGGCGTCGGTGGGGGTGACGGGGTTGCTTCGGCGTAGCAGGACCTTTCCGGCGATCTGCTCCATAGCTTTAATGCGCTGGGAGATGGCGGAGGGGCTCACTCGCAGGATATCTGCCGCCGCGTCGAAGGTGCCGTATTCGATGACGGTTGCGAAGGTGGTGAGCTGGTCGGTACTGAAACGTGTCATAAGAATATCTTACGCAGTGTGAAAATATTTAGATAGATTTAGGGTCCTTTTTCCCGTATTCTCGTCTCTGGCACTTCACACTTCAGCTAACGCAGGCTTTATCTCTGCGTCGTATGCTTTTGCCTAGCAAGCTGGTACTAGAATTTGCCTGGCAAGCTGGTATTAGAAGGAGCCACCACCCATAATATCCGCAAAGCCCGTACCGTTTGATCCACATAGAAAGTTTCACGATGTCCTCCTCCCTGTCCCTGCTGTTTCTGGGCGCTACCACCACGATTTCTTTGGTGGCAGCTGTTGGTGCCCAGGGAACTTTTGTGCTGCGTCAGGGTATTTTGGGTCGGCATATTACCCCGATTATTATTTTCTGCATTCTGTCGGATGCTCTGATGATTGGCTTGGGCGTTGTGGGTCTGGGTGCCCTGTTGGATGCGGCGCCGTGGTTTATTGAGGTGTTCCGTTATGTGGGTGCGGCGTTTTTGGCGTGGTTTGGTTTTGAGGCTGGCCGCCGCGTGTTTACTCCGCATTCCATCGTGGTTGATGATGCGGAGGGTGATTCTCAGTCGTTGAAGGCGGCTCTGTTGACCACGGCGGCGGTGACTTATTTGAATCCGCTGGCGTGGTTGGATACGACTATCCTTTTGGGTTCGCTGGCGAATGCTCAGGGCGATCCTGGCCGTTGGTGGTACTACCTGGGTTGCTGCTGCGGTAGCCTGATCTGGTTTTTGATGCTGGGGTATGGTTCACGTCTGTTGCGTCCGCTTTTTGCGCGCCCTTCAGCGTGGCGTGTTTTGGATGGTGCGACGGCTCTTCTGATGGCGTACCTGGTGTTCAACCTGCTGACGATGAACCTGTCTACCCATTAGCTTTTACCGCCCTGACCTGTCTCTTTATGCTTTGTCAGCCTCTTTTTCGGTGCTCTTCTCCTCTTCGAGGGGTATGAGCACTTCGTTTTTGGGCATGGTGAGCAGACCCAGGTAGATATCGCGAATAATCAGGATGTGCTTGATTCGCTCAATCATGGGCTTGAGGAAGCTTCGGGCGTATTTTTCGTCGCTACTGGTGGTTGCAACGAAGCTGAGCCCGGAGAACACGGCAACGATCATGGACACCTTGATGACGACGGCGTTGATATTGGTGTATACACCGAGGATTTTGAGGTGTTCGGGTTTGACGGTCATCCAAGATTCGATGGTGGTATCACTGATGGCGATGGATGAGAACCCCATGAAGAATCCGAAGACGAGCAGCATGAAGAAGATCGCCTGAATAATCTGCCCAATCATGGGGATGATGATGAGGTTGCTCCAGGGCGCGACTTTGAGGGGTCGGTGTTCAAGGATTTTCTTCTCTTCGACCCAGTCTTGGGCGGTGTTCCAGATTCCGCCTTCGAGGGCTGCGGCATGCTCATAGTCGTTCTCGGTAAAGCGTGCGATGTCATCGCCCCTGTAGCGCCCCAGCAGGCGCGCTGTACGCTCCAGGGAGGTTGTGACGACCACGAACACGGCGAGTAGCCCCATGAGGCCCAGAACCGCCCAGGTGCGTGGGAAGCTGAGTCCGTTGGCGAGCTTCCAGAGGTCTGCGTTCACGAAGATGAAGAGCACGGACACCATGAGTACGGGCAGTACTTTCGCGATCATAGGCGGTAGGGAGGCGAGCTGGTGGATGGCGTGCTTGAGGGACCAGCCGAGTACTGTATCTACGCCTAGGAAGATGGCGAGGTAGATTCCGATAACGATGAGCGGGAAGGCTTTGCCACCGTCGTAGACGAAGTCGAGGCCATCGAGACTGCTGGTTTCGAAGACACCGGTGGTGAAGAGCACGCCGGCAAAAAGTACGGTGAGAATACCCGTGGTGATTTGAACCCACTGCGGGGTGCGAACCATGAGTTTGTGGGCAAGAGTAATGAACACGCCAGAGATGACCGGCATCACGAGGAAGATACCACCGAGAACGAGCAAAGGTAGCACTTCATCGCTGAGTGCAGTGTTGGTGGTGAGGGCTTTGACGTAGTCCGAGAGGGAACCATTTGCGTCATCAACTATGAAAATAAGGAGATCGCGCAGGAAGATATAGCAGATGTGCATGATGCCAGCCCACAGGATCCATGGCACGGAGCGTGGGAACGCGTCGAGAGCACGTTGACGTGCAGGAATGATGAGGGGCGCACCCTGTTTACGGAACCAGCTATTGCTCTGCTTCAGCATGTCAGCCTTGCTATAGTGCAGGGGTTCTTCTCCCGATGCAGAGGTCTTCTTGTGAAGGCGCGCCCAGCGAGGGCGTGCAGGGCTCTGCTGCGGGGTGTTCTGGTCCTGTGTGCTCATGACATACCACTCTACAGGGTTGAGAATCCTCTTTTACCCGCGAGCCTCTATAGTTCTTCTCGCTGGAGTTCAGCTCCAATAAAGCGGCTGTAGGCGCCCATGAGTAGCACAGCTACTTCTTCCTGTTCATCGTAGATGCCCAGCTCTTCGTCCTCACGACTCGTGTAGGTGCCGCTACTGATTTCGAGCAGGGATAACGGTCCTTCTGCGGTCTCCGGGGCTAGAGCGTCCAGGATGAAGCTCAGGCTTTCTTCTGATTCTTCAGATACGCCCAGGAAGCGCCCCAGGTGTGTACCCGGGTAGGGTGCGATGGTGAGGACGTCTTCGTTCTCGCATTGGATAATGCGTGCCACAGGAATAATGTCTCCGTCTGCGGTCTCTTCGAGCAGTAGCTCTGTGGAGAGGTCGATATGGCTCTCCTCGCTCTGTAGGAGCTGCCTGGGCCACCAGAGGTGAATGTATTCGGTCAGTGCCGCCCAGGTTTCGTGAGGCTCCAGTGTGCTTTCCACGTAGAGGGCTGCCGTTCGTTCTTCACCGTTGTGTTGGTGCTGCTGATCGACTGGCTCTGGTGCGTGGGAAAACATGGGGTAGTGCATGGTTCTACTCTATCCCAGTGTGTCTGTGGAGAGCATTCTTCCTTGTAGACAATTCCTTGTAGACAAGGCTTCATAGACAGGGGTCTGAGGGCACAAAAAAAAGGGGCAGACCCGCATGGGTCTGCCCCCTTTTTAGCTTTATCTGTTAAAGCAAAAGAGCCCGCGCAAGCGGGCGCTTTTTATTGCCTATGGGATTGTTATCCAAAAACCATACAGTGAACGCAAACAACAACATTTCTCGAAAAAGTAAGC
>ERZ772770.206-NODE-206-length-13411-cov-5.88335_pt1 | contig 13411 bp, 1 predicted proteins | sample MGYA00511361_ERZ772770 | MGnify/ENA primary metagenome ERZ772770 (study PRJEB29015, sample SAMEA2738026) | human oral metagenome | biome: human oral; feature: human-associated habitat; material: saliva | place: China | collected 2251 ... | reverse complement strand
GCTTTTCAAGCGACAGAAGCATCAAAAAATCGATTCAATAATCTCAAGGAACAATGGCAAGAAAAGGCCGAAACTCTTGATGAATCAGAAGAGATTGTGATTGATATCGAAGAAGAAAAAATCTAAATTTGACGAGAATGAGCGAAAACTCAATTCTAGGAGAAAATGAAGCACATTTTCCCACAATCAAACGCATGGTATCAAGGACTGTAATTGCCTGATATTATGCGTTTTTTATGATTTTTAAAACTTTTTGATAAACCTTTTTTAAAACACATGAGTGTTATGATTTTTTATGGTATAATGGCAGTGTTAGAAGTGAAATATTTACATTTTTTTATATTTTACTGATACTTTAGTAATATTAAGCAATCCATTTTCTATGATTAGAAATCAATGTGGTAGCTTATGATCAGGTAGAGGAAAAGCTCTAAAATTTTAGTCAAGAAACGATTTAGTATTCTGTCAAGGGAAAATATTAGAACCCTCTATTTTGTAAAAAATAGTTAGAAAGAAAGTTAGTAAAATGAAAGACATTTTTAATAAACGTCAACGCTTTTCGATTCGAAAGTTTTCGGTTGGAGTGGCTTCTGTATTAATAGGAATTGCCTTGTTTACACCATCCCAGGGAGTACTTGCTTCTACGGAAAATAATTTGGCAACAGAGATAGGGGCTAATTCTGAAAGGGAGAATGTGACCTCTACTGTGGAGAAAAAACAAGAGGCTCAAAATTCACCAGAGAATAAAGGTGCTATCTCCAGTCCATCTCCAAAAAATACTCCAATAGGATCTACAAGAACTACAGAACTCGAGACATCTGGGGATAAAGAAAATAATAGCTTGACCACAAGGGCTTCCGTGGCGGGTGAAGACAGATCAAGTGCTCCAGCGGTGAGAGCGGCATCGAATCCTTCCGAGATAAAAAAATATGAATTGACTGAGGAAGATGCTAAAAAAATCAAAGCAGGAGTAATCGGTTCAGAAGGCAATAAGCTTGACAGTTTGTTATTAAACGGCCCTGAGTTAAGTCCAGAAGCTTATACAGATAATGACTACTTGAAGGATAAAGAAGAACTTTATATTTATGAAAAAGGCGGGAAAAAGTATGTAGGCTATAATAGTCATCCCTTATTAGAAGATACTGATGGTGATGGTATTATTGATAGTAAAGAAAAGCCAGATGAAAAATTAAAATGGAATGTCAGTGAGCGCGATATGATTATGTTCATGGAATTGTCCTACCGTGATGATAATTATATTGATAGAGTGCTGGATCATAAGAAACCCTTAACAGAGTCAGAGTTATATAAAAATAATGGTGACAGTAGACCACGTTATGAGTATATGATGATGAATAAGGAATTGGGACCTTATTGGGAAAGGAAGAAAAGTTATCATACCTCCAGTGGACTAGATGCTGTCTTGTATGAAACAAAGAGTGATTTCTCATATTTACCAAATGGAACTGCTCAAGTGTTAGCCTTTCGTGGAACAAGTGATGCCAAAGATATAGGAACTGATATAACACTTGGATTAGGAAGCAATCCTCAGCAAGGGATCGATGCAGAAAATATCATGCGTGAACTGGCTAAAGATAAGAGTATTACCAATCTATATTTGACAGGACACTCTTTAGGAGGATATTTAGTACAACGGGCAATGGTTGAAGCCTATCAGTTGGCATATTCTGACAGAAGAGTCATGTCTTCTAAAGACCAGCAGGCTTATAGAAACTTTTATAACAATGTATTAAAAAAAGGAACAACATTCAATGCTCCAAAAGTGAGGACAAATTATTTCTCATCATCTGAATTTTGGCAAAAAGGTCTAGATAGTAAAAAAATAGCTAAGTCTGGGAAAATGACACATTATATTGTTGATAATGATTCGACGATAAGTAAAGGCGTCAGCAATGATAGTGATGTTGTTATAAATGTTGGACGAACCAGTGGAGGTCATAGTTCACGTTCTTATTTTGAAGCCGATATGATTAATAGACGGTCAGAGTTTATATCTGGGAAACGAATTTCTTTAGATAGGACAGGTTATCAAGATAAAAAAATTGCAACAGCTAAATCTGTAGAAAAAGTTGGAGAAACTGTTGTATATAGTAAACGTGGAGATGACATCATTAAGTCAACAACTGTTAGTATCAAAGATCCTGATACAGGGCAGATTACTAAAAATACACTTAATGAAGTGTTCAAGAAAGATGGTGCCAAATCAACAGTTGTGGTTACGTCACTTGAGCCAATTGTTCGTTATGAGAAAGACGCTACAAGACCCAAAGGTGAAGCTAATGTAACAACAGCTGGTACTTCAGGCGCTAGAACAGTAACTACAACCTATACTGTGAATCCGACAGATGGTAGCCTCGTTTCGCATGAAGAACCAGCAGTGGTAGTCTCATCAAAACCGACAGTGGTCAAAGTGCCAGCTAAAGATGAGGTTGCATATCTCAAAGAAGGCGATGATGTGGTTAAGAAGACAACCACTTACGCGGTCAATGCAAGTACAGGTAACCTTGCTCCAACAGAGAAAAAGGAAATCTTCAAACAAAATGGTGCCAAGGCTAAGTCTGTTGTTACACCATTACAGCCAAGTGTTCGTTATGAGAGAGACGCTACGAGAGCTAAAGGCGGAAAAAATGTAACAACAGCTGGTACTTCAGGCACTAGAACAGTCACTACAACTTATACTGTTAACCCTGCAGACGGTAGCCTCATTCCGCATGAGGGCAAACCCGTCATCAAACAGTCAACTCCTACGGTGGTCAAAGTGCCAGCTAAGGATGAGGTTGAATACCTTAAAGAAGGCGATAATGTGGTTAAGAAGACAACCACTTATGCGGTCAATGCCAGTACAGGTGCTCTTACTCCAACAGTAAGGAAAGACGTTGCCAATCCAAAAGGTGCCAAATCTAAAGTTGTGGTTACACCACTTAAGCCAAGTGTTCGTTATGAAAAAGACGCCACAAGAGCCAAAGGTGAATCAAAAATCACAGTAGCTGGTACTCCAGGCACTAGAACGGTCACTACCACTTATACTGTTAATCCGACAGATGGTAGCCTCATTCCGCATGAAGGAAAACCAGTTATCAAATCGTCAACTTCTACAGTGGTCAAGGTCCCAGCCAAAGATGAGGTTGCATATCTTAAAGAAGGCGACGACATTGTTAAGAAGACAACCAGCTACCAAGTCAATGCGAGTACAGGTGTCCTTACTTCAATAGAGAAAAAGGAAGTGTTCAAGCAAGATGGTGCTAAATCAACAGTTGTGGTTACACCACTTGAGCCAAGTATCCGTTATGAAAAAGACGCCACAAGAGCCAAAGGTGAAGAAAAAATCACAGTAGCTGGTACTCCAGGGACAAGTATAGTAACTACCACCTACACGGTTAATCCTACAGATGGTAGCCTTATTCCACATGAAGGAAAACCAGTTATCAAACAGTCAACTCCTACGGTGGTCAAAGTTCCAGCCAAAGATGAGGTTGAGTACCTCAAAGACGGCGATGACGTTGTTAAGAAGACTACAACTTACGAAGTGAATGCAAGTACAGGTGCCCTTGTTCCAACAGAGAAAAAGGAAGTGTTCAAGCAAGATGGCACTAAATCAACAGTTGTCGTTACACCACTCGAGCCAAGTATCCGTTATGAAAAAGACTCCACAAGAGCTAAAGGTGAAGCTAATGTAACAACAGCTGGTACTCCAGGCACTAGAACGGTCACTACCACTTATACTGTTAATCCGATAAATGGTAGCCTTGTTCCGCATGAAGACCAACCTGTTACCATCCCTTCGACTCCTACAGTGGTCAAGGTGCCAGCTAAGGATGAGGTTGAATACCTCAAAGAAGGCGATGACGTTGTTAAGAAGACTACAACTTACGAAGTCAATGCAAGTACAGGTGACCTGACTCCAATAGAGACAACAGAAATCTTCAAGAGAAACGGCGCTAAATCAACAGTTGTTGTTACGCCGATCAAGCCAAGTGTTCGTTATGAAAAAGACTCCACAAGAGCTAAAGGTGAAGCTAATGTAACAACAGATGGTACACCAGGAACAAGAACAGTAACCACAACCTATACTGTTAACCCTGCAGATGGTAGCCTCGTTCCGCATGAAGGACAACCAGTTATCAAACCTTCAACTCCTACAGTGGTCAAAGTGCCAGCTAAGGATGAGGTTGAATATCTCAAAGACGGCGATGATGTGGTTAAGAAGACAACAACTTACCAAGTCGATCCAAACACAGGTGTCCTTACCCCAACAGAGACAACAGAAATCTTCAAACAAAATGGTGCCACATCAACAGTTGTCGTTACACCGCTTGAGCCAAGTGTTAGTTATGAAAAAGATGCTACAAGACCCAAAGGTGAAGCTAATGTCACAGTAGCTGGTACTCCAGGCACTAAAACAGTAACTACAACCTATACTGTTAATTCGACAGATGGTAGCCTTATTCCACATGAAGAACCAGCAGTGGTAGTCCCAGCAAAACCGACAGTGATCAAAGTTCCAGCTAATGATGAGGTCGAATACCTCAAAGACGGCGATGAAGTTGTTAAGAAGACAACAACTTACCAAGTCGATCCAAACACAGGTGTCCTTACCCCAACAGAGACAACAGAAATCTTCAAGCGAAATGGCGCCAAATCCACAGTTGTCGTCACGCCACTTGAGCCAAGTGTTCGTTATGAAAAAGATGCCACAAGAGTCAAAGGTGAAGCTAATGTAACAGTAGCTGGTACTCCAGGTACAAGAACAGTAACCACAACCTATACAGTCAATTCGACAGATGGTAGCCTTATTCCACATGAAGAACCAGCAGTGGTAGTCTCAGAAAAACCTACAGTGGTCAAGGTCCCAGCTAAGGACAAAGTCGTAGAAACCTCGATTGAACCAGAAGTGGAATACGTTAAAGATGTTGAAAAAGACTTCGGTACACCAGATCAGCGTACTGAGGGTGAAAAAGGTAAAACAATTACTACAACCACTTACGATGTAGATCCAAAGGACGGTCATATCACAGCACACGTTGGTAACCCAGTCGTCACCCCAGCAGGTAAGACAGTCGTTAAAGTTGGTGCGAAAACTAAGGTTGAACAATCTAAAGATCCTGAAGATCGTGATGTGATTGATACCACTACCTATGAAGTTGATCCGAAAACAGGTAAGGTAACTCCGACAACAGTTCGAACATATGGAACAAGCAAAGAACCAACGATAGAGACAAGACCTGTACTATCCCCTGTTGTCTATGAAAAAGACGATACGAAAGAAAAAGGTACAGCCCCAACTACTGTTAAAGGTGAAGATGGTGAAGACACTATCACAACCACTTACACTGTGGATTCTAATACTGGAAAGATTACAGCAAGTGAAGGTCAACCAGTTCGTACGAAAGAACCAACTAATACTATTGTCAAAGTCGCAGCTAAGGATAAAGTAGAAACAACAGAGATCCCATCACCTAAGAAATACGTAAAAGATGATACACGCGACAAAGGACAAGACAATGCAGAAGAAGCAGGCCAAGCAGGTTCACGTACAACAACAACTACTTACGAAGTAAATCCAGCAGATGGAACAATTACAGAAAGAGTAGGAGAACCAGTAGTAGTAAATCCAACAGCAACAATTGTCAAAGTTCCAGCCAAAGACAAAGTAGTAGAAATCCTGATTGAACCAGAAGTGGAATATGTTAAAGATGTTGAAAAAGACTTCGGTACACCAGATCAGCGTACTGAGGGTGAAAAAGGTAAAACAATTACTACAACCACTTACGATGTAGATCCAAAGGACGGTCATATCACAGTACACGTTGGTAATCCAGTCGTCACTCCAGCAGGTAAGACAATCGTTAAAGTAGGAGCTAAAACTAAGGTTGAACGTAATAAGGATGACCAGGGTCGTGATGTGATTGATACCATTACCTATGAAGTTGATCTAAAAACAGGTAAGGTAACTCCAACAACAGTTCGAACTTATGGTAAAACGAAAGAACCAACGACAGAGACAAGAACTGTACCATCCCCTGTTGTCTATGAAAAAGACGATAGTCGTGACAAAGATTCAGAACCAGTTAGACGAGAAGGAACTCCAGGAGAGGAAACGATCACCACAACGTACACAGTAGATTCGAAGACTGGTAAGATAACGCCTGTAGTTGGTCAACCAGTTCGTACGAAAGAACCAACTAATACTATTGTCAAAGTTGCAGCTAAGGATAAAGTAGAAACAATAGAAATCCCATCACCTAAGAAATACGTAAAAGATGATACACGCGACAAAGGACAAGACAATGCAGAAGAAGCAGGCCAAGCAGGTTCACGTACAACAACAACTACTTACGAAGTAAATCCAGCAGATGGAACAATTACAGAAAGAGTAGGAGAACCAGTAGTAGTAAATCCAACAGCAACAATTGTCAAAGTTCCAGCCAAAGACAAAGTAGTAGAAATCCTGATTGAACCAGAAGTGGAATATGTTAAAGATGTTGAAAAAGACTTCGGTACACCAGATCAGCGTACTGAGGGTGAAAAAGGTAAAACAATTACTACAACCACTTACGATGTAGATCCAAAGGACGGTCATATCACAGTACACGTTGGTAATCCAGTCGTCACTCCAGCAGGTAAGACAATCGTTAAAGTAGGAGCTAAAACTAAGGTTGAACGTAATAAGGATGACCAGGGTCGTGATGTGATTGATACCATTACCTATGAAGTTGATCCAAAAACAGGTAAGGTGATTTCTACAATAGTTCGAACATATGGAACAACGAAAGAACCAAAAGTAGAGATAGAACAAGATCCTAAGACAGGTGACGTTACAGTAACACCGAAGAAACCAGATGGTTCAACATATCCACCAGAAACTAAGGTTGAAATCCCAGGCGGAGTTGGTAAAGGTAAAGTACCAGACAGTGGTTTACCAGATGTAGAAAAACCAGGTATAGGTGAGACTACTGAGCCAGGCAAACCATCTGTGGAAGTTCCTAATGTAACAACTCCGCCTAAGGTAACAGTTGAAAATGGTGAACTGTCTGAGCCAATTACTTTACCAGAATTAACTCTTGAGGTTCGTTGGATTGATGAATCTAGAAATGGATTGAAATCATCTGTTAAGACAGATAATGAAAAGGATGCTGAACATGGATCAATTCCAGGATATGAATTTGTACGAACTGTGATTTCTGAAAATGAACCATTAATTACCCACATTTTCAGAAAAGTAAGTGGAACTCCAACTCCAAATCCAGCAACTCCACCTAATGTAACAATTTTTGAAAATGGTCTATTACCAGATTCAATTGAATTGCCAGAGCTAATGATTGAGGTTCGCTGGATTGATGAAGCTGGAAATGGATTGAAACCATCCGTTAAGACAGGTAATGAAAAGGATGCTGAACATGGATTAATTCCAGGATATGAATTTGTACGAACTGTGATTTCTGAAAATGAACCAGTACTTACCCACATTTTCAGAAAAGTAAGTTCAAACACAAATACAATTCCAGTAACACCTGATATTAATGAAAACTCTGGTCAAGATACACCTGAGCTAACAACTCCAGCTCCTATTCCAGTTGCACCAGTGACACCTGATACGAATGGTGGTTCTGGTCAAGATATACCTGCACCAGCTACTCCAACTCCAAATGCAGTTACTCCGAATACAGATCAGGTAGATACTAAGACTACTGTTGATAACGGAGCTAAGTCAAATGATTCTCAAACTGTATTACCAAATACAGGAACAGAATCAAATGCTACTCTTGCATCTCTAGGACTTTTTGGTATGCTAGGCGGTCTAGGACTTGCTTTTGGAAAGAAAAAAGAAGACTAAAGTTAAAATGTAGTCAAAATCTGAACTGTTCATTGTTAAGTGAACAATGAATGTAAAAGATAAAGAAACAGCCTTGTTCCTCATTTCAAGAGGTACAAGGTTGTTTTTGTATTCTAGAAAAAGTAGATATCAATATTCGTACTTAGAGATCATGGGTTGAAATAAAATATGTACAAATGGATTAGAGGATTTAGATTAATTTTTAAAAATGAATTAGAGGGCATGTTATACTATTTTAGCTTCAATCTGCGATACTCATTTGAAATCAAGGTTCCCCTTTTGTTGATAGACTATTCAAGAAATATTGTTGTATAAGTATATACTTTAAAATTATAGGCGCACGGAACCAATGATAGGATTTTTAATTAAAACTATTATATATTTGTTTTTTTAAGGAAGAAATTTATTTTTTTGATTTTGTAATAATATAAAGTTATATTTATAGGATATATCTGAAGAATATTTTAAAATTAAGGATGGGATATTTATCGTTATTCAGAGTTGTTTTTAATTATTATATATTTGCTGATTGCGCTTTCTTTGGATTGCTTGTATTTACACCATTTTAATTGATTAAATATATTGAAAGTGGTATAATCTAGCTGTCAAAACTGTGATGTGAAATGTCCATCATAGTGGTTTTTATTGTTTTATTCCCAGAGGGAATATTGCTTTTAATTTGATTTTGTATTTTAACATAAGGAGGAACAATGGAAAATAAATCAAATTCACTCAATAGAATCAAGCGCCAGCAACGTGAAAAAGTTTTGCGCTTTTCTATTCGTAAGTATAGTTTCGGTGCCGCTTCAGTTGCTGTTGCAGCGCTGATGTTTTTAGGTGCCCGCGTTGCGAGTGCGGATAGTCTAGTCGACAAGACTTCACACTCTACTGCTGGTGTAGTAACACCTGAAAGTAAGGTTGATTTGCCTGAGGATGTTACAGAATCTACTGCAAACAAAGTAGATGAAGGACATAAATCTCCAGAAAATCAAGCGCCTGCAGTTCCTGCAAATAGCGCACCTACAGTTGATAAAGCCAAGTTAAGAAAAGTAGTTGAAGAATTAAATGCTCTTCTTTCAACTAAATTAAACCTTGACGAGTCAGTAGTATCACCTGTCAAAGATAGACTTCAAAAAGGGAAAGAAGCCCTAGAAAGTTCTGAGCTAGCTCAAAAGGATATCGATGAACTTGTAGAACTCTTGTCTAAAGATGTGACAGTCGTATCAGCTGCTAAGGAAGCAACTGAGGTTCAAGTAGATAAACAAGTAGCTAAAACTGAGAAGCAGGCTGAAAAACCAGCGAGCCAAACTTCTCCTGAAGTAAGCGCAAGCGAAGAGAGTCAAACTGTATCAGCTAAAAAAGATGCTTTGAAAGTATCTGTAGATCAATTGAAAGCAGCAGTTCTGGAAGTGCCTGAGCATGAGACTAGTAAAGAAGTTCTTGAAAAAGCCAATGAACTATTGGGCTTAGCTCAAGGTGTTCTTGAAAATACAACAGTTTCTTTGAATGAAGTTGAAGAAATGACAAAACGTGTGAAGAGAATGTTTAACTCTGTTAAAAACGCTACAACACGTTTGACTTCAGGTGCTCGTGACCCACGTAATGGCAAGAGCATGGGTCAAGGGACAGGTGGAAGAGCTGCAACGGTATCTTCAAGATGGACCGATCAAGATAATCTATTAAGTTATCAACGTTTCTATGGAAGTGATGGATCTGGAAATCGTAGGAATAATGACAGACAATTCGTAGAGGAAAAAGTGGATATGACCGCTCGAATTGAGACGATTAATGGGCAAAGATATGTAGTCTACGATGTATTCTTTAATAATAACGGTCGAAACATAGCTGAAAGGAGTTACCAACAGGCGTACAGACTCCTGCTACAACCTAAAATATTAGATTTAGCTGGTAGTGGTGCATACAATCCAGATACCATAAGAGATTTATACTTTGAAATCTATCGTAGAAACAATCCAAATGAAGGTGGGACACTCTCACAAAATCCAGAAAAATTTCATCGTGAAAGGACACTGAATTACCACTTTATACATGATAATGAGCGAAGTCAGAATGGATTTACCTATTTTAACAGTGCAGGTGTCCGTGCATCAGGAGATCATTGGAAAGATATGAGGGATGTCTTTAAAGCGAATCAAAATGATCCTGTTTTAGAAAAGGCTGTAAAATTAGAAGGAAATCACAGCGGGTACAGTTATGGATTAGGATTGAAAACTAACGATAAAACAGCTGCTGTTCATATGCATTTAAAAGCAAAATTAAGATCGGGTGTAACGGATGAAGAAGTTAGACGAGCATTTACTATAGGTGTTGCAAGCAGTTATGGTCTAACAACGCACCAATCGTATACTTTCGTGTCAGGGAAAGAATCTAGAGAAAATGTAGAACCAACTGTTAAACAAAGTACAAAATACCCTATTATCGGTAAAGAGGTTATAAAAAAAGTTGGAGAATCTCTTGGAAATTTAAATAATCCAGTAGAAAGTGGTTTTGTAACGCGTAAGGATGGAAGTACAAGTTTTCCTAACAAGACGTCTTGGAGTTGGCCAAATGGACAACCAAGTACCGATACAGCAGGAGTATTCCAGCGTCAAGTAAAAGCTACCTACAGCGACAATTCTTCAAATACTACTACTGCTACATTAAAGGTTATTCCAAATCAACCTACTATTGATCAAAACTCTGTAAATGAAAAAGCAGGGAAGACTGGGCAAGAGGTTACTGTAAATGTTGGAAACGGAGTGCCAGATGGTTCGACAGTGAATCTTTACGAAGGTAAGACACTTATCGGAACTGGAACAACTAACAGAGGCACTGCGAAAGTCACAGTTAAAGGAGCTCTACCAGAAAAGCCTATTACAGCTGAAACAGTTGTGAATAATGGTGGAACAGTAACTTCTGAACGTAGTACTCCTGTAACACCAACCCCTGAACGAGATACCCAAAAACCTACATTAGAAATTTCACGAAAAAGCCAAACAGTAGAAGAAGGTGGAGAAGTAACCTTCACAATAACAGCAAGAGATAATAAAGTTGTTACGATAGAAGGTAAAGATTTCACTGACAAATATGGTGATAGACTTCTTTCTCGTCAAGCAACAAATAATAAGGTAAAGATTACTGACACTGAAAAAATAATTGAAATTACTATTAGAACTAAGAAAGAAGACGTTGGTAAACCACATACGATTACTTTCGGAGCTCATGATGATGCAGGTAATAAAGCAGATCCTGTAACCTTTACTTTCAATGTAACACCACGTGATAACCAAAAACCAATCGTTGAGGTTGGCGGAATTCGTTTAACAGAGAATGAACCACAATCTGCACAGTTTTATGTCTATCGTGGAGCTACATTTAATCCGACTGTGAAAGCCTGGGATAATTCAGGTAACATTACTTCTATGAGTGTTGAGAACTTACCAAATGGATCTAAAGCTCAAACTTATACACCTCAAACCGGAAAAGATGGAAGTACGGAAGATAAAAAATACACTACGAGCCTATCTACAGGTACTGTAGCAGATACACAAACACTAGGAGATCACGTAGCTAAGTTCAGAATTTCTGATGGTGTAAATAGTGCTATCTATCAGATGAAGTATAAAGTTGTCGATGTTGTTGTGGAAAACACACCTAAGACAGTCGAATTAAACAGCAAGTCAGGTGATCCAAATGAATACCTAAATACAGCTGGTAAGCAAGACAAGTCAGGTAAACCAGTTGTAGAATCGCAAGCAGATGTCCACTTCCCAGTAGGAATGAAATTCCGTTGGGACAATGCAAACGGATCAGATACGAATGTAACTTTATCTAAAGTAGGAAAGCAAACTCATAAAGCGATTGCGGTGTTCCCTAAAAATCCAAGTCAGCGTGGTAGTGTCCAAGTATTTGCACCAGAAAAAGCTGAGAGAGATGTTGTTTTCAATGTAGTGGATAATGAAAAACCAAAAGCAAGTCTAAATGGAAAAGAGTTATCAGAAACTGCTAATGAACCAATCTTTACAGTTTATCGTGGAGCTACATTTAACCCAGAGCTAAAAGTATCGGATAACTCTGGTGTGATTTCTAAAGTAGAAGTTAAGGGAGGACTTCCAAAAGGAGTGACTCCAGATCCAGGAGCAACTCCATCTACATTTACAGCTCAAACAGGTAAAGATGGAAGTTCAGAAGATAAGAAATATAAAACTCGCTTATCTTCAGGAACTGTATTGGATACTGAAACTTTAGGAGTACATGAATCAACTATTCATGTAGAAGGAAGTAATCCTTCAGATAGCCGTGATTTCAAATTCAAGTACCGCGTAGTTGATATTGAAACAAAAAATGTTGATAAAAATGGTATCGCAAAAGTACCAGTTGCTTCAACATTAAATAAAGATAATAGTTCTAAAAATATTGATGCGCATAACTATCTGAAAGTAGTCGATAGTCAAGATAAAGCAGATCGTGGAAACAATTATTTACCAAGTGGTATGACTTGGACCTGGAAAGACAGAGACGGCGTTAATAAAGATCGAGGAACAACACTTGACAATTCAGGTAAATATACTCGAACAGCAGTAGCAATCTTCCCAGGTACTAAAGCTAATAATATGACAGATGATACTAGCACGACCAGAGATGTATTTGCACCAGCAGAAATCAAGCGTAAAGTAATTCTAGCAGTAACACCAACAGCACCTATCGTAGAAGGTAAAGAGAATGGTAGTGTAACAATTACACCACCAACACGCCCTGATGGTACTAATAAACAAGATATTGATAAAATTACTCTTACTTATACACCGACAGGTCAAACAAGTCCAGAAACTGTAACAGTTACGAAATCTGGAAGCAAATGGACTGTAAATGGTAAGTCTGATGATAAAGTATCAGTATCACCTGAAGGAGTTGTAACAATTTCTGATGCTGAAATTGCAGATAAAACAGAAGTAACTGCAAAAGTTTCTAAGAACATTGATGGTGTACTTACTCTTGAGAGTCCTGTAGCTAGAGGAACAGCAAATGGACCTTTAGCAGCTGAGGTTACAAACCCAGCACCAGTTCCGGAAAAAGCACAAATTACACCAGTTACAGTTGTGACACCTAACAAACCAGGTTCAAGCATTACAGTAGATGGCCCAGTAAATGGTTTAACAGTAGATGAAGAAGGTAAACTTAAAGGAAAACCAGAGGTAAATGATTGGAAACCAAAAGAAGAAGAACGCACAGTTGAAATTCCGGTTAAAGTTACAAAAGGTGGCGAGACAGTTACTGTGAAAGTTCCAGTTCCAATTTTACGCGATACAGATGGAGACGGTATTCCAGATAAAGAAGATTCAGATGATGACAACGATGGAATTCCAGATGAGGAAGAAATCAAAAATGGAACAGATCCAAAAGTAGCAGATAAATTAACAGGAACAGTAACAGAAAAAACTGTACCAGAGAAAAAACCAGTCCCAGCAAATACTAAGGTAATCACACCAAATAAACCAGGAACAACGATTACAACAGATAAACCAGTAAATGGTTTAACAGTTGATAACGGCGGAA
>ERZ772770.198-NODE-198-length-13760-cov-4.04166_pt1 | contig 13760 bp, 10 predicted proteins | sample MGYA00511361_ERZ772770 | MGnify/ENA primary metagenome ERZ772770 (study PRJEB29015, sample SAMEA2738026) | human oral metagenome | biome: human oral; feature: human-associated habitat; material: saliva | place: China | collected 2251 ... | reverse complement strand
GTACTGCAACTGGTAGGTTGTGGGAGAGTAGGGCACTGCCAACCGTGTTTTTGTGGTGGGGGTGTTTGGTCCTGTTGAGGGTCGGCGCCCCCACCACATTTTTGTTTTACCAGCCTGGGCCCAGCGTCGTCGTCGGCAAAGAACAAACCACCTGGGCATTTTTGCCCATGCCGCACCCCACTTAACTAATACGCTTATGCCATGGACCAAAGCGCAGGCATCAGCCGAGAGCTATTTAAAGCTCTAATTAAAGCGACGCTGGCAGCAATACTCGGGATCGCGATGGTCAGTGCCATCGCCTGGGGCAATAATTTTTATAAGCAACTCGAAAAAGCCAAATTCGACAACGCCCCCATCCTGTACACAAACTTACAGTACAGCGCTTACGCCACCGCTGAGCGCAACCTAAACGTCACCGAAGACGTCACCATACGCATCAAAGATACCCGTAGCTACTCGCAAATGTTCCAGCTCTACGAGCTAAAACAAGGCCAGCAGCTAAAAGACGTAACAGTCACGGACCTAGACACCAACCAGGAGCTGACCAAAAGCAGCTTCACAGACCCCTCCTCCATCTCAAGCACAAAAGAATGGGACGAACAGTACGCCGGCAAAACCTATGTGCGCATAGCCGACAGCTCCACCGACTACAACGGGCAAACCGTCAACTATCCCACCAAAGTTGAGATCGGCTGGAACATTAAACGCACCAGCTCCGCCTCCGCCCTGCGTTACCGCATCACCATGCGCTTCACCGGCGGCGGGGAGCTGACCAACGACATCGTCAAAGTCCTGTGGAGCCCCATCTCCGACAAAAACACGGTGCCCATTAAACACCTCAGCATCGACTTCTCTATGCCCGAGCAAGTCCCAGCCAAACGCACCTGGATGTGGCTGCACTACGACGGCGTCGCTACCGGCACCCCAGGCGGCGCCCCCACCACCAACTACACCATTCCCGGCGACCCCCAAGCCGGCTCCAGACGCCACTATGAAGCCGACTTTGTTAAAGGCGGAAAATCCGTAACCCTAGCCTATATGTGGGATGCCAGCGCCATTTCCGGCTACACTCCCACGGCCACGCCAGCCCAGCGTCAGCAAGCCATCGACGAGGCCATCAAAACCCGCCTACCCCAAGAGCGTCCCTGGTGGCTTGACTGGCTGATCCCCGCCGGCTTTGGCCTATGCGTGCTGATAGCCGCAGCGGGGCTGTACGGCGCATTCACCTCGCGGCGCGCCGCCCAGGCACAGTTTGTCGTGCCCGACATGCTGGTGACCCAAATGCCTAACCTGTCGCCGGCAGTAATCGCAGAATTTTCTGGCCACGTCTTCCCCAGCAAAACCAAACAAAAAAACCGGCGCACCCGCCAGCTAACCAGCACCCTGCTGTCCCTGACCAACGCCGGACTGGTTAACGTCTGTCCAGGGGACGCCCAAAGATACCGCTACCTGGATCTTCGCGTGGCCAACGCACAGCAGGTGGCGCAGGCGGCCCGCTCCGGCCCGCCGCTGCAACCTGGCCAGTGGACCATTGCACTAACCGGCAAACAACCCGGCAGGCTTTACCCCAGCCAACAGGCATTACTGACTGCGCTATTTATGATTTCGAATAAATTGCGAGCCAGCCAATTCGATTTAGCCCAAATGCGTGCGGTACTTAAAAACAATGAGTCCACAAGTAGTGGCATGCGTAAATTCGCTAATGCCGCCGACAAAGAATATCGAGCAGCTAATTTACGCACCAGCTGCGGGGGACTAGCCAACACCTGCAGCATGCTTTTGTGGCTGACCATAATTGCTTTCAGCCTCTACAGCGTGGCCCACTACACCCCCTGGGTGTGGGCCGTGCCCGGGTTCTGTTTCATTGCCGCCTTCATGCTCTCCTACAGCGTAAGCGCCTGTTACACCCAGCGTGGCCTGATAGTTGGCGGGCAAATGCGGGCCTACTGCGCCTACCTAACCAACAGCGCCATGTACGCCCCCACCACCCCACAGCAGTACCGCAGTGACCTAGCTAACGCGGCCGCCGTCGGTATGGCCGCCAAGGTGCAAGACGCCCTAGTGCCGTTGGGCGCCCAAATGATGGCCAGCCAGCAAGTGGCTTACAGCTGGGACGACTCCGGCCCGGATCTATACAACCTAGACCTGACCCGCGACCTAGACCGTGGCTTCCAGCCAGTAACCAGCGCGGTGGTGTGGCAAACCAGCAGCTCGGTCAGCTACAGCTCCTCCTCGTCCAGCTCCGGCGGCTTCAGCAGCTCCAGCAGCTACGGCGGCGGCAGCTTCGGGGGACGCTAGCGACGCTAACAGCTAAAAATCAAGTGATAGTGGTTGCTGAAAGTGAGCTGAGAGTCGGTATTAGGCTCATAAAGGCAATAGACTGGCCGAATGAACGATCAGCCCACTACTCCAAGCCCGGACGCTGACGCCTATTTAGATCCGGAAGACGACGTCACCCCCGTGCGTGGCACGCGTTTTCCAATTACTTTGTCAGAGCCGAACAGTAGACAGGATTCAGCTGCTAAACCCTCAGGCTCTGGCGCTAAGCCCTCGGGTCCTGGTGCTAAGCCCGACGCCGCTGCTCAGCAGAGTGGTTGGGTAGCCCCGTCAGGTGCCTCAGCCCCGGCAACTGCAGGGACAACGCAAGGCCCGGCGTCGTCGTCGGGAGCACAGGCAGGTACCGCAGTCACGGCAGGCGTCCAAGCGGCGTCGTCGCAGGCAGACACGGCAGCACCGGCACTAAAAAGCCCCCAGGCGCGCACCCGCGAGCAGCTACGGGCCGTGCTGGGCCTACCCTCGCGCCTGCCTTCGCGAGTAGTGACCCGCAACGGCTGGATCGCCACCGTGGTGACCACCCTGATCGCCGCCTTCACGCGCCTGTGGAACCTGGGCAGCCCCCACGAAATCATGTTTGACGAGACCTACTACGTCAAAGATGCCTACTCGATCTGGCATCTGGGCTATGAGGGCACCTGGGCACAAAACGCCAACGCCAGTTTTGTGCGCGGTAATTTCTCCACGCTCAGCCCCGAGGCGTCTTTCGTGGTGCACCCGCCGCTAGGTAAATGGCTGATCGCCACGGGTATGGAGCTGACCGGGCCGGCCTCCAGCTGGGGTTGGCGCCTGGCAGTGGCCCTAGCGGGTATTGCCACCGTGTTCCTGCTGTGCCGCCTGGTGTGGCGACTGTTCCCCTCACCGCTGCTGGTGGGTCTGGCGGGATTGTTCCTGGCTATCGACGGCGTGGGTATCACCGAGTCGCGTATCGGCCTGCTGGACGGGTTTATTGGATTCTTCGCCCTGGCCGCTGTCTACTGCATTGTGCGTGACCGCCAAAGCCAACGCGAACGCATCGCGCGCCTGCTGGAAGGCACCACTGAAGGTGCCCTAGCCCCCAAGGCCGGCTGGCGCCCCTGGATGATTAGCGCCGGCGTGCTGCTGGGGTGTGCTTGCTCGGTTAAATGGTCGGGCCTGTACCTGCTGGCAACCATCGGCATTATGACCGTGATCTGGGACGGCACCGCGCTGCGCGCTGTTAAAGCCAAGGTGTGGAAGCTGGAAACCCTGGTTTCACGCGGCTGGGGTAACTTTATGCGGCTTGTGCCCGTGGCAGGGGTGACCTACCTGCTTAGCTGGTTCGGCTGGTTCATGAACCCCAGCGCCTACAAGCATGGCTGGGCGGCGGCTGAGCGCGCAGCTGGGCGCGGCTCCTGGTTGCCCGATTCGATCGCGGACTTTATCGAATACCACCGCGCCATCTACGAATTCCACGTGGGCCTATCCACCCCCCACAGCTACATGGCTAAGCCCAGCGGCTGGCTGCTACAGATGCGACCCACCTCCTTCTACTGGCAGTCCAATGACACCTTGGGAGCCGACGCCTACCACTGCGACACCCGTAACTGCGTGAGGGCTATCACTTCAATCGGTAACATCCCGATCTGGTGGGCGGCTTTCGTGGCAGTATTTGCGGTGGTTGCCTATGTGGCGCTTAAGCGCGACTGGCGCGGCTGGGTGGTGCTATCTGGTTACATTGGCCTGTACCTGCCCTGGTTCATGTACTGGGACCGCACTATTTTCACTTTCTACACGGTAGCTTTCGTGCCGTTCGTGGTTTTGGCGCTGACTGTGGCGTTGGGCTGGGCAATTGGCTTGCTCGACGGCGACGGCGTGGTTACGGCTGGTTCTGTTGGGGCTGGCGCCGCTGGGGCTGGCGTGGGCGCTGGTACGGGGGCTTCTGGTTCTGCTGGGGCTGCTGGGGCTGACGCCTCTGGGGCTGACGCAAGCGACGACGTCGCCGCCAAGGAGACGAACGCTCAAGGTAACTTGAAAGACAACCTGGGTGCCTACCTTGGCGGGGGACAGGTGCTGGGCAAGGACTATGAGCCCTCGATGTTCATGGGCCTGATACTGACCGGCATTATTGTGCTGGCAGCGGTTGTGTTTGCCTTCCTGTGGTGGCCGATATGGACCGCGCAGGTAGTGGACTACAACTTCTGGTTCTGGCACATGCTGTTTAAGAGCTGGGTCTAAGCCGGCTGCACTGTTGTTTGCAGGTACAGTCTGTGAATGCAGACAGAATCTGTAAGTACAGGCATGATCTACAAATACAGGCAAAATCGTCCGTCGCCTATGATTTAAACGCATATTTTTATAGGTGAAGGATGATTTTGCCTGTATCTAAAAGGGGAAGGTTATATGGCGCCCAATCAAGAAGTGCCAAGCCCTGCTGCAAGTGAGTTGGAGGCTCCCGCCGCCGGCTCGCTGGGCGCGCCTGCGTCGTCGGCCCCTGCCGGCGAAGGAGAGCAACCGGCCCATGCCAGCGAGGTAGAGCAAGCACTGCCTGCCAACTCTGCGCCCGGCCCAGCGCAGGGCCTTGACCTGGCCGAATACGCCCCCGCTCGGGGCACAATCACCCTGGCCGCAACCCCTATCGGCAACCGTGGCGATGCCTCGCCGCGCCTGATGGCCGCCCTGGCCCTGGCCGACGTCGTCGCCGCTGAAGACACCCGCCGCGCCCTGAACCTGGCCCAGCGTTTAGGCGTAAAAATCGGCGGCCGGCTGCTGGCCTTCCACGAACACAATGAGCGCGAACGCTCCGGGCAGCTGCTGCAGGCCGCGCGCGGCGGTTCCAGCGTGCTGATGATTTCCGACGCCGGTATGCCCTCGGTTTCCGACCCAGGATTCCGCCTGGTCAACGCCGCTATCGACGCCGACGTGCCGGTTACCGTGGCCCCCGGCCCTTCCGCAGTGCTCACCGCACTGGCGCTATCAGGCCTGGCCAGCGACCGTTTCAGTTTTGAAGGGTTCCTGCCGCGTAAAAGCGGCGAGCGTGCCCGGCTACTAAGCTCACTGGCCAGCGACGCCCACACCCTGATTTTCTTCGAATCCCCCCGACGTGTCCACGAAACCCTAACTGACCTGGCCAAAGCTTTCGGTGGGCAGCGCCGTGCGGCACTGTGTCGGGAACTGACCAAAACCCATGAAGAAGTACTGCGCGCCAGCCTAGATGAGCTGGTCGCGGCCACCGCCGAGGGGGCGCGGGGAGAAATTGTGCTGGTAGTTGCCGGCTCTGCGGGGGCTAGCGTCGGCGTCGAACAGGTAGTAGACCAGGTGCTAACCCTAGCTGACCAGGGACTACGCCTCAAACAGGCGGCCGCGCAGGTGGCCCAAACCCACGGCCTGCGCAAAAATGAGCTGTACCAGGCGGCCCTAGCTGCCCGGCCGGCCGCCCAACCCGGCCGGCCTGGTCGGCCACCGGCCTCCAAAGACCTAAGGGAAAAACCGCAACCATAGGGAGAAGAAAATGACTCGAGCACTAATCGTGGTAGATGTGCAGCCCACGTTCTGCGAGGGCGGGGAGCTGCCCATCGTGGGAGGCAACGCCGTCGCCGAGCGCGTGGCCGCCTACGTGCCCGCACACCGCAAGGAATACGCGCTGGTGGCAACCACTCAGGACTGGCACATTGACCCGGGCACGCACTTCAGCGACCAGCCCGACTTCGTGGACACTTGGCCCAAGCACGGCGTGGCCGGCACTGCTAACGCGCAGCTGCACCCGGCGCTGGCGGATCTGGCCCCGGATGCTTCGGTTAAGAAGGGCCAGTACGCGGCGGCCTACTCTGGTTTTGAGGGGGTCGACGACGCCGGTGTGGGCTTGGACCAGCTGCTTAAGGACGCCGGGGTGGATAGCCTAGACATTGTGGGCCTGGCGCTATCGCACTGCGTGCGCGACACTGCGCTGGACGCCGCCTCCAAGGGCTACCAGGTGCGAGTGCTGACCAACCTGACCGAGCCCGTCAGCCCCGAGCTGGGTGAGGCCGCCAAGGCCAAGCTGGTTGAGGCTGGCGTGGAGCTGGCCGAGGCCGAGTAAGGCTCAGGTTAAAGCTCAAGTTAAAGAGCACGCGAGGCTGAACAGGGCCGAGTAGGACTGCTAGTCCAGGCCACTGCCCACAAATACTGAAAAATCGTCCGTTCCCTATAAAACCCCATGGATTTTTAATAGGGAACGGACGATTTTGTATGTATCTGTACTTAGTTGTAGCGGTTGGCGGCCTCGGTGGTGCTGATTACTCGGGTTGGATCCGTGTACATGGCATCCACAGGACGCTGGTCAGTCTCCTCAACTTCCTCATTGGCGCCAGCCTGCTGAGAGGCAGCTGGCTGAGAAGCAGGTGACTTAGAAACCGGGTTGGCCGGCTCGAAAACCACCTGGGTGGTGTCAGTCGGGCTGGCGATAACCCGCGTGTCATTCGTAGGCTGCAAAGGCTGAGTAGGCCTGCCCGGCTGGTTCGGGTGCTCCAACTGGCTTACCCCAGGCACCTGAGCGGGCTGCTGCACCGGCTGTGCGTATCCCTGCACCGGCTGTGCCTGCTGCGCGTATCCCTGCACCTGCTGCCCATATCCCTGGGCTGCCTGGGCTGCCTGGGCGGCGCTTGGCACAACGCTTGGCTGGGCCTGGACCTGTGCCTGTGCCTGCGGTTGTGGCTGGGTGAGGTAGGGGTTTAATGGCTGGGTGGCTTGCTGGCCGTAAGCCTCGATGGGCTGGCCCGGCTGAACTGGCTGGCCGTACCCGTGAACCGGCTGACCGGGCTGAACCTGGCCGTAACCCTGCGGTACTTGAGGAGCCGTGGGCTGCGCTGCCTGAGGGTATCCCTGCGGCTGGGCTGGTTGGGCTGGTTGCGACGCCGGAGCCTGCTGAGCCTGTGCGGTTACGTAGGGGTTAGCCTGCGGTTGTACTGGCTGGCCATAACCCTGGGGTACTTGTCCATAGCCCTGCGACGCCTGGGTAGGCTGACCGGCTTGATCAGGCTGACCGGGCTGAGCGGCTTGGTCGGACGGAGCAAAGTTAGGCACCGGCCAGTAGCCGGCAGCATTTTGGCCCTTCGCACCAGCAGGGGAACCAGCATGAGCACCGGCCGGAGTACCAACCTGGGTTCCAGCCGGGGTGCCAGCCTGCGCGGCACTTTGTGCGACACTTGCCTGTGCCTGTGCCTGTGCCTGTGCCTGTGCCTGTGCCTGTGCCTGTGCCTGTGCCTGCGGCTGGGTGAGGTAGGGGTTTAGCTGCTGGGTGGCTTGCTGGCCGTAAGCCTCGATGGGTTGACCAGGCTGAGCCTGGCCGTAGCCTTGCGGTACTTGAGGAGCCTGTGCGGTTACGTAGGGGTTTAGCGGCTGGGTGGCCTGCTGGCCGTAAGCCTCGATGGGTCGACCGGGCTGAGGCTGTGCGGTTACGTAGGGGTTGGGAACCTGTGGAGCAGAGTACGCGCTCGCGGCCTGCGCACTGGAGTTAGAACTCTGTGCAGAAGCCTGCCCCTGGGGTGCACCCCACTGAGGTGCGAAGGCCTCAGGGGCAGAAGCCTGTACCTCAGGTGCGTACGCCTGGCTTTGAGCGACAGAGGAGGACTGTGCCTGGAAGGCCTGTCCCTGGGACGAAACCCCCTGTGCCTGGAAGCCCAAAGGATCCTGGCCCGGCGTCGTCGGCACATAACCGCTAAAAGCCCCGGAGCTAGCCGAAGCGCTATCCTCACCCTGTGCGGGCAGGCCATCTGTGAAATTGCGGCGGGCCTTAAGCTTGCGGATAAGCGCAATGACCCCAAAAATGCCCAGCCCCAGGCCCACCAACCCAAGGAAAGCACCAGCGCCCACAAAGATGCGGGCGTAAATCAAGTCATTACTAGAGGTGACCGTGGTGGTGTCGGTGATGTCGGCGATAGCAAAAACATCGGCACGGTCAATGTTGGCGGGGTGAGAGCAAGCAAAAGAGTAGCTGCCCGACTTATTGGGGCTGAAAGTCGCCACCTTGTAGTAGCTCCTGCTCACCTTAAGCTCTTCGCCAGAGGTGGTGGTTACCGTGGGGCTATAGCCATCGGGGCCGGACACCACGCAGGAGGTTTGGCGAGCGGAATCCAACTTCGTTGAGGCAGCATAGAAAGCGTAAGTCCGGTTGGCCTCAAGCTGGGTGCTCTTGGAAGTGCCCGGAGAAAAAGATGACAAAGACGGCAGCGTGGCGTCAGTCAGGTTCAGTGAGGCCAGGCCCGCGCCCACCGCCAAAGTGATTAGACCGAGAACCAGCCAGAATACTGATAGCCCCAGGCCTGGCTTGCCGATCAGGCTTTTCTGGTCCGTGGGCGGCAAAATTCCGGCGTTTTGCCCCGGGGAGGCCCAGGTTGTGGCCGCGCTGGGGGCGCTTTGCGGGTTCGGGCCGCTGGCGGAGCTGTAACTGGTGCTGGCGGCGCCGTACGGTCCTGGATTGAACTGGTTGTCCGGCATGATTAATCCTTAAATCGGTTGCTGTTCTAAGCCTAGCTGAATAGCTGCCAGGCTTAGCGTTTTACGTGGCTGGTACGACGGCGCCCATGCTGGTTGCGTTATCTGCGGGGGCGACGACGGCGCAGCTGGCGTGGCGCGTCAAAGTTGCGTAGGCCGATACTCGGGTGAGGCGGTGGCTGTGGGGCCTGCTGATGCTGACGCGGGCATGTATGCGGGCAGAGGCGCGGGAAACTCAGCCTGTAGCTGGCGATGCTCTTTAGAGGCTCGCTCTTTAGAAGCGCAGCAAATGTTACAAACACTCGCAACTATGAAAGCTGTCTCTAATAAAATTATGGCTGCGCTGATGGTTACCATTAAATAGCCAATAAATAGCAATATTTGAGTCTTAGCGTAATAGTTGTCTGTAGTGTCTGCTACAGCAAAAGAGTGCGAACCGCTTAAATCAGGGTTAACGCAAGAAAAACTATAAGTACCGGTTTTACTTGCAGAGATTCTGCCAAGTTTGTAGTAACCATCAATGTCAAGCTCGCTGTCTACTGGCTGTGCCATGATGGAGGCCTGGTAGTCTCCAGGGCCTGAGATTACACAGCTGGTCTTGTCGGCTATAGTCTGAATGTTGGTTTTAATGTAGAAATAGTATTCTTTGTTGTTATCTAGGTAGACACTTTTGGGGTTGTCTGCAGAGAAAGTGTTTAGGTTTGGTGCGATTATGGTTGGCAGAAATAAAGTCAGGTTGATAGCGAAATTTGCGATCATTATTAGACTTAAAAATATGATAATTATTTCAGCCCATAATGGGCGGGGCGATGGCGTAGCTCTTTCTGGGGTTTGTAGCTCTTTCTGGGGTTGCAGATATGTTGGCCCGAAGCTACCCGAGGTGTGAATGTTTTTAGTGTCGGGGCTGGCGTAGATGCGAGCGAATGGGTCGCTGTCGGCTGCACCTAGGCTGGTGGCTTGGGGATGGCTATCGGGCATGACTAATCCTTAAATCGGTTGCTGATACAATCCTAGTGGAATAATCTGTGCGCCTAGAGCCGTCTGGTAGGGGGTTAGTGCCCTTGACAACTAACTTAAACAGTGCTTTGTGGTGACCGCTTGTGTGCGCGTGAGCGGGATGCGTTACGAAGATCCCTGAAAATAAGATTTATGGTACCTGCGGATATTAGCAGTAGTCCGGGTAATGCAATGCTCGAAGCATAAAAAACTATGATCCTATTATAACATATTTCTGACGAAATATCGTGGGGTTTAGGAAATGCGGTAGTTTCAGCTATAGCAAATGACCGATCTTTTGATTCATCTTGATCTGTGCAGAAAAAGTTGTAGGTGTCAGACTTTGTGGGGCGTACTTGCCCAAAATCATAAAGACCTATTATGAATGTATAAGAATAGCTACTTTCCCAGGTTTCTGTAGGTAAGTTATTTCCTTTTGAGTCTACGAAAAAGCAATAGGGAAGGGAGTTTGGGTTGCTGGTGTATAGACTATAAGTTTTGCCAGCCTCAAGATAGATGCTCTTAGTGATACTCCCTTCGAAAGTAGCGTACGCAGGGATGGCTAAGCTTCCAAATAATGGTGCAGCTATTGCTAGGCCCAGCAGGAGCGGGAATAACCCGAAAATAATCATGAATACTGAGCTGTCGCAGTACCAGAAACAATCTGAGATGCGTCGCCAAAGTGTTTTCGGCTCCTTGCTAGCTGCGTTGCTCGCGCTTGCATCAATTTTTTCGTCACTGGCCATAGTGAATCCTTAAAACTGTGTGCTTGGGCAGAGTCTAACCCAAACCCTGAGCCCATGTGCACATTTAAAGCCGCCGGGCGCCGTCGCCAAAACAGCGGGGCAGACAAGAACGCGGCGCAAGCAAAACGCAAAGCCGCCGGGCGCCGTCGCCGCCAGGGCACCAAACCGGGCACCGTCGCCGGCAAGGCCAGCGCTTACCAGGCGGCGCAAGCAAAATATCGGTTCGGGCAAATCAGGCCAAAGCCAGTAAACTAGGGGACATGACGCACATTCTTTCAGCTGTTGCCTGGCCCTATGCGAACGGGCCACGCCACATTGGCCACGTAGCCGGTTTCGGTGTCCCCTCAGACGTTTTCTCCCGCTACATGCGAATGGCTGGCTATGACGTGCTCATGGTCTCCGGCACTGACGAGCACGGCACCCCCATCCTGGTGGCCGCCGACGAAGCTGGAGTTAGCGCCCGCGAACTAGCAGACGAAAACAACCGCCTCATTGTTGAGGACCTGGTTGCCCTGGGTCTGTCCTATGACCTATTTACCCGCACCACCACCGGTAACCACTACCGGGTTGTGCGTGAAATGTTCGAGGCCGTGCGCGACAACGGTTACATGATTGAGCGCACCACCCGCTCAGCCATCTCACCCTCCACCGGCCGCACCCTGCCCGACCGTTACATTGAAGGCACCTGTCCTATCTGTGGAGCCGACGGCGCCCGTGGCGACCAGTGCGACAACTGCGGTAACCAACTCGACCCCACTGACCTGATTAACCCCCGCAGCCGCATCAACGGCGAAACCCCCAAGTTCATCGAATCCAACCACTGGTTCCTGGACCTGCCGGCGCTAGCCGACGCCCTAGGCGAGTGGCTAGATGAGCGTGAAGCCTCGGGCACATGGCGCCCCAACGTCATTAAGTTCTCCCAGAACATCCTCAAGGAAATCCGTCCGCGCGCCATGAGCCGCGACATTGACTGGGGTATCCCGATCCCCGGCTGGGATGACCAGCCTGGCAAGCGCCTGTATGTGTGGTTTGACGCCGTAATCGGCTACCTGTCTGCCTCCATTGAGTGGGCGCGCCGCAGCGGCGACCCCGAGGCCTGGCGCCAGTGGTGGAACAACCCCGACGCCCTGACCTACTACTTCATGGGTAAAGACAATATTGTTTTCCACTCCCAGATTTGGCCTGCTGAAATGCTGGCCCAAAACGGTAAGGGCTCACGCGGCGGCGACCACAACCCCTTCGGTCAGCTAAACCTGCCCACCGAGGTGGTTTCCAGCGAGTTCCTAACCATGGAGGGCAAGAAGTTCTCCTCCTCGCACGGCATTGTGATTTATGTGCGTGATGTGCTCAGCCGCTACCAGGCTGACGCGCTGCGTTACTTCATCTCTATTGCCGGCCCGGAAACCGCTGACGCTGACTTCACCTGGGCTGAGTTCGTGCGCCGCACCAACTCTGAGCTGGTGGCTGCCTGGGGTAACCTGGTCAACCGCACCGCCTCCATGATCCACAAGCGTTTCGGGCAGATCCCTGAGCCGGGCGAGTTCACTTTTGAAGACCGCTCGCTGCTATCTGAGGTGGAGCGCGGCTTTAAGACCGTGGGTGACCTGATCATGCACCACCGCCAAAAGGCCGCCCTGAGCGAAGCCATGCGCCTGGTGGGTGAAGCCAACCGCTACATCGCCGAGACTGAGCCTTTCAAGCTCAAGAGCGAAGACCAGCAAGAGCGCCTACGCACTATTCTGTTCGTGTTGGCCCAGGTTGTGGCCGACTTGAACCTGATGCTCAGCCCCTTCCTGCCGCACGCCGCTAACGACGTCGACCGTGTAATGGGTGGGGACGGCCAGATCGCCCCCATGCCGGTGATTGAGGAAGTAACCGAGCTGGACCCGCAGGTGCTGCCGGCAGACTTCGCTGGCCGCAAGTCCTACCCGATCATCACCGGCGACTACACCACCGCCCCCACCTGGGAGCGTCACGCAGTCACCCCGGGCACGCCCGTAGGCAAGCCCACCCCGGTGTTTGTGAAACTGGATGAAGCCATCATTGAGCAGGAGCTGGCCCGTTACGCCGGGCAGGTGCCCGACGACGTCACCGGCGCCTGAGCTGCTTAGAAACTAACTGTGCCCTCGTCGCTAGCCGTAACTGGTAGTGCCGAGGGCACGTGCATGTAACTTGCGCCCTTAACCGGGCTCTGCCCCCCATCTATTAAACCGGGGGTCACCCTCATCTATCAGGGAGAACAAAGTGTCTAAACGTAAGCCGAGCGATTGGCCGGCGCTGGAAGATATTGCCCGCCTGCCGCAGGCGGTTATGGATAACCACACCCACTTGCCGATTTCGCCCACTGAGGGGCCGGGGGCGGCGGCTGCTTCAGGCCCGCTTAGCGCCGCGCAGCTGGTGGAGCGGGCCCAGGCGGTGGGGGTGGACCGCATGATCACTAGCGCCTGTGAGCTGCCCGCTTTTGCGCCGTCGCTGGAGCTGGCCCGACAGCTGCCGGGGGTGAAGGTGGCGCTGGCGATTCACCCTAATGAGGCGGTGCTGCATGCGGGCGTCAGCGAGGTGGGCCCTGATGGTTTGCAGCCGCGTTTTGAGGCGCACCATGGCGCATATGATCTCGACGCCGCCTTGGCCCAGGTGGAGCGGGCCTGCCGTGAAAACCCCGAAATTGTGGTGGCGGTGGGGGAGACCGGCATGGATTTGTTCCGTACCGGCCCGCGTGGGGGCGTGAGTCTTTCCGCGCCCATATCGCTCTGGCTAAAGAGCTGGGTTTGCCGTTGCAGATCCATGACCGCCAGGCTCACCGTGAGTGCATTGAGGTTTTGCTGGCCGACGGCGCCCCTGAGCGCACGGTTTTCCACTGCTTTAGTGGGGATGAGGCTATGGCCCAGGTGTGTGCTGAGCACGGCTGGTATGCCTCAGTGGCGGGGCCGGTGACTTACAAATCTAACCGGGAACTGCGCGCCGCAATTGCGGTGATGCCGCAGCAGTTGCTGCTGGTGGAGACCGATGCCCCCTACCTGCCGCCCACCCCTTACCGGGGTATGCCTAATGGCTCTTACCTGTTGCCGGTGACGTTAACCGCCTTGGCGCAGCTGCGCCAGCTGAGCCTAGAGCAAATGTGCCAGCTGGTTAACCACAACAGCCACGAAGTGTACGGCTTCTAAATAGGGTTGTAACTAAACCAGGTAGTTCCTAACTCCAAACTAGAGCTGGAGCTAATACCAAGCAGGAGTGCACTAATTCAAAAACAAGCGT
>ERZ772770.196-NODE-196-length-13840-cov-4.85847_pt1 | contig 13840 bp, 8 predicted proteins | sample MGYA00511361_ERZ772770 | MGnify/ENA primary metagenome ERZ772770 (study PRJEB29015, sample SAMEA2738026) | human oral metagenome | biome: human oral; feature: human-associated habitat; material: saliva | place: China | collected 2251 ... | reverse complement strand
CACACGATGTCGGCAAGAATAGACACTTGTGCGGTAGTTATTCAAGGATCTTTCTTGAATTATGATCCACTTCTCAAGGAGCGGGGATCTGTGCTGTTAAAACCCGGAAAAAGCTACGTTGTGCGCATTGAATGAGCAATGAATAACTTTATGAACAACTTAGGGTGGCTGGTGAGATGACTTTCCTGTGGCGTGGCAGCGCCTAACACGCAACAATCGGGGTACCGGATCAGCCCGGATGTGTCAAGGAGAGGAAAGGAAATGCCGCGAGCGCTCATCGAGCAGTCGGCTCTGGGAGACCGCTCCCGTACAGTCTCCTCGGTCTCCGACGAACTCGGAGTGTCGGCGTCCACGCTGCGCACCTGGGAACGTCGCTACGGCCTCGGCCCGGCCCGGCGAGAAGCGGGAGCGCGCCGCCGTTACCTGCCCGAAGACATCGAGCGGCTGCGCACCATGATCCATCATGTGCGCGCCGGAATGCCTGCCGCTGAGGCCGCCAAGCGTGCGCTGTCCGAACGATCGCGACTGTCTCACTCCACCTGCCCCGATAACGCAGCGCAGCTGCGCACCGTCGTCCTCTCCGACGACTACGACCGCCTCGAGGAGGTGCTCGAAGCGGCGGTAGCCAGCCACGGCCTCGTCCACACGTGGTCGCGCTTCGTCGACCCCGCTCTGAAATCCCTGCGAACCACACCCGGTGCGGACCCGGTCGGCACTACTCCTGCGATCATGCTCGCCAACGCCTTCCAACGCGTCTGTCGATCCGTCTACCGGTCGCGCCCCACGCGCGCCCTCGTTGGCGGTGACCGTATCGCGATCATCACCGATGCCCTGCACGAGACTCCTGCCCAGGTCGTGGGCGTGGCCTTGGCCTGGTACGGGTGCGAGGTGCGCGTGCTTTCCAGCGAAAACTACGGCGGCGTCAGTACCACCGAGCGCTTCCGCGATTACGTGCGCGCCGGCGTACCCGCGCTCACCGTCGTTCTGGGCTGTGGATCCTCCTGCGAGAAGACCGTCGAAAGCCTTGTCGCCCGCTACGGCGTCCCCGTGATCATGGTGGGCGCAGATTCTCCCGACGTCCTCTCGCCCCACGTCCAGCGCGTGCGAACGATCAGCGCCTGCGTCGAAGAAGTCCTCGCGCTGCTGGCCCCCCAGGCGGATCTGCAGTTGGTCGGCCGCTCCTAACGCGTGTGACGGACCGAGACCAATCGTCCGCTTAACTGCGTACTCGTGGCGCTCACCTCCGCCCGCAGCGCCTTGTCAGATGCTACCGTGAAGACACGTACAGGCAGGAGAACAGTCATGAACGCCCCCTGGAAGAACGTAGACCTGCGCCGTGCTTTCGACGCTGATTTTGACGCGCTCGTCGCCTTCGCTTCCCGGTCGAAGGCGCGAGTCGGTTTCGCCTTCCTGCGCGCCGACGGTCAGGTGGACCTCGGTCGTCCGCTCGACGCTCGCATCAGCGCGCGCATGACGCACGTCTTTGCCCTCGCACAGATGCGGGGAATAGAAGGCGCAGCGCACCTCGTCAGTCATGGCCTCGCCGCCCTTGCCGGCCCCCTGCGCTCCCCGAATGGGTCCTGGTACGCCGAGGTCGTTCCCACCTCGGAGCACAGCGCCACCCCCGTACCGCATGCAGTCCTGTCTCAGCGTGCCCAATCTGCGATCATCGGGGCGGCAGCTGCTGCCGCCATGGCCGGACACGAGGAGGCGCGCGACCTGCTCGTCGATCTCGAAAGAGACCAGGATCAGCGCTGGTGGGATCCGTGCGCCGGAGCCGTGCGCGAGGAGATCGATGCCTCCAGCGGTTCGCGACTGCCGCTGCGCCGCCTGTCCACCAACCTCGACACCGCGCAGGCCTACCTGGCCGCGTGGGAAGCCACCTCAGACCGCGTCTGGTTCGACCGTGCCCGCTCGATCCTGCGCCTGGTCGGCGAGATCGCCGCGCGCTGCGGTTTCGCGCTGCCCGACCTCTACGATGAGGAATGGCGGCCCCTGCCCGCCTCCGCCGACCAGGACCCCGTCGAACTCATCCGCCCCGGCGACACCTTGCCCGGTCTCGGATTCAAGGCCGCGCGCCTCATGGGACAGGTTTATGCGCTTCTCGTCCACATGGGCGAAGAACCCGGCCCGTGGATGATCGATACCGCCACTGCGCTCTACGACCGTGCTCTCGCCGACGGCTGGACCGATGAGGGCGTCGGCGGCATCGTCTACACCCTCGATCCCGCCGGAGTCATCGCGGCCCCCCAGCGCATGCACTGGGTCGTCTGTGAGGCCGCCAGCGCAGCGCGTGTCCTCGCCGAGGTCGTGGATCCAACTCGAGCCGACGACCTCGCCGTCGACTATGCCCGTGCCGTGGCATGGGCCGACTCCCATGCCCGCGCCGGAATTGGCCGTTGGATCCACGAGGTTGCCGCCGACGGTTCCGTCTCCATGCTGGTGTGGGAGGGACGCCCCGATGCCCTCACCGCCGCCCGCATGCTGGCGCGAGGCTCCGCGCCGATTCATCTCACAGTCACCGGCGCGACTGCTGCCCGCTACGCCTCCCACGCCAACGCGAGTGCCTCCTGCTGATGATCTGTCAGGGGACCGGTCTCGTCCCTCGGTACTCGGCTTCGTGGCGTGCGCGAAAGCGACTGCGCGAAAGGGCCACCGACTGCCTACAATTGGCCCATGGGAGAACTCGCTACACATGATCCTTTCGGCCTGACCGGCCTCACCTACGACGACGTCCTGCTCCTTCCCGAGCTCACGGACGTCGTCCCTTCATCCGTTGACACGTCCAGCCGCCTGACGAAGAACATCTCGCTGCGCATCCCGCTCCTATCCGCCGCCATGGACACCGTCACCGAGGCGCGCATGGCGATCGCCATGGCCCGCCAGGGCGGCATCGGCATCCTCCACCGCAACCTTTCGATCGAGGAACAGGCCGCGCAGGTCCGCCAGGTCAAACGCAGCGAATCCGGCATGGTCGAGGACCCGGTGACCGTCGGCCCCGACGCGACCATCGACGAACTCGACAGCCTCTGCGGACACTACCGCGTCTCCGGTCTGCCCGTCGTGACCGAGGACGGCACCCTCCTGGGCATCATCACGAACCGCGACCTGCGCTTCGTCCCCCAGGGCGAGTGGGCCACCCTGCGCGTGCGCGACTGCATGACCCCGCGTGACCGCCTCGTCGTCGGCCAGGTCGGCATCTCCCGCGAACACGCCAAGCACCTGCTGGCCGAACACCGCGTCGAGAAGCTGCCCATCGTCGACGAGAACGACCACCTGACCGGCCTCATCACCGTTAAGGACTTCGTCAAGACCGAGCAGTACCCCAACGCCACGAAGGACTCGCGCGGGCGCCTCGTCGTCGGCGCGGCCGTCGGCTACTGGGGCGACACCTGGGAGCGCGCCACCGCCCTGGCCGAGGCCGGCGTGGACGTCCTCGTCGTCGACACCGCGAACGGCGGCGCCCAGCTCGCCCTCGACATGATCCGCCGCATCAAGGCCGACCCGACGTTTGAGGGCATCGACATCATCGGCGGCAACGTCGCCACGACCGAGGGCGCGCAGGCGCTCATCGACGCGGGCGTCGACGCCGTCAAGGTCGGCGTGGGCCCCGGCTCGATCTGCACGACCCGCGTCGTTGCCGGCGTGGGTGTCCCCCAGATCACCGCGATCCACCTTGCCGCCAAGGCCTGCGGCCCCGCCGGAGTCCCACTCATCGCGGACGGCGGCCTGCAGTACTCCGGCGACATCGGCAAGGCCCTCGTGGCCGGGGCTGACACCGTCATGCTCGGCTCCCTGCTGGCAGGCTGTGAGGAGTCCCCGGGCGAGGTCGTCTTCACCAACGGCAAGCAGTTCAAGCGCTACCGCGGCATGGGTTCGCTCGGTGCGATGAGCTCGCGCGGCCGCAAGTCCTACTCCAAGGACCGCTACTTCCAGGCCGACGTCACCTCCGACGACAAGATCGTCCCCGAGGGCATCGAGGGCCAGGTGCCCTACACCGGCTCCCTCGCCCAGGTCATCTACCAGCTCGTCGGCGGCCTGCACCAGACCATGTTCTACCTGGGTGCCTCCACGATCTCCCAGGTCAAGGCCAATGGCCGCTTCGTGCGCATCACCAGCGCAGGACTGCGCGAGTCGCACCCGCACGACGTGCAGATGACGACGGAAGCGCCGAACTATCACTCATCCTCGGCGAAGTAATCGCGCATCGAGTGTGAATTGCGGGCGGGAGCGGCCAGTGTGCTACTCCCGCCCGCGCTATCCTAGGAGAGCGAAATTTCATGACTGCGCAAAGGAGCTGCACACATGCTCATCCTCATTGATCACGCGAACGTCGATTCCATCGCAAAGACCTTGGAATACCTCCCCATCGACGGTGTGACTACGAACCCGACGATCCTGTACCGAGAGGGCAAGGAACCCCTTGACGTCCTGCATTCCATCAAGCGGCTTCTGCCTGACGGCGCTCAGCTGCACGTCCAGATTGTCTCCCAGCGCGCCGACGACATGGTCGCTGAGGCCCGCGCTCTGCGCGGCGAGATCGGCGGCAACCTGTTCATCAAGCTTCCCGTCACGCGCGAGGGCTTCGCGGCCATCCCGCGCATCGTGCGTGAAGGCATGCAGGTGACCGCGACGGGTATCCACTCCTCCATGCAGGGCTTCATGGCCGCCAAGGCGGGCGCTCGCTACGTCGCCCCCTACGTCAACCGCATGGACAACTACGGCATCGACGGCGTGCGCGTCGCCTCCGAAATCCATCGCACTCTGCGTTCCTATGAGATGAAGGCCGATGTCCTGGCTGCGTCCTTCAAGAACTCCGAGCAGGTTCTTGAGCTGGTCCGCCAGGGCGTGGGTGCCATTACCGCCGCCCCCGACGTCCTGGCCGCGCTCATCAAGAACCCTGCAACCGACGCCGCGATTGCGGACCAGAACCGCGACTTTGGTTTCCTTGTGGGCGAGCGCCGCACGTGGCTGGATCTCATCAAGGAAAAGTGAGCCTCGTGTAGCGGCCCGGGGGTGGGAAAACCCCTCCGGGCCTTTCGCATACCGGTTCTTCCTGCTGGCCGTGTGACGGATTCTCCTACTGGCTGCGTCGCCGGTGGTCTGGGCACCGTAGGCCCGCCCGCCGGTGCCTCGATCCGTCGGCTCTAAGTCTGGCCGCGAGCCTGCGAGGTGGCCGCTGGCTTGTCCCACACCTCGAGAATGGGGCCTCTCGTACACCTCACGGATGCCTCGACCGAGTGCTGTATTGTGCGGTCGTCCAATCGGCACGTTCGCGGATAGGTTGTTGCTACGCGGATAGGTTGTTGGTACGCGGATAGGTTGTTGCCTTGCGGATAGGGTATTAGCCCATCCGCGTGTTCATAAGCTATCCGCATGGCCGTTTCCTATCCGCGAGTGGAGGCCTGAGAGTGTGGCGGCGGCGTTCCCCGTCGCGTGCCTCATGCATTCCCGTGCGTTAACGCCTGACGCGCACGTGGGCCCTTTGATACGCACGTTGGCCCTTTGATACGCACGTGGGCCCTTTGATACGCACGTGGGCAGCGTTGCCTGCGTGCAGGTCTAAGGGTGAGCGTGCAGGATAAAGGGTCAACGTGCGGAACAGCGCTTATGTATGCGTAGATCGGGGTGGCGCGCGGGGCGCGGGTCAACGCGCGCATGAACCGACTCGCGCGCAGGTTTCGCCGCCGTCAGGCGTGCAACGACCATGACGTGGGTCGTCCCGCCTCGGGCATGTCTGACACCTGAACGCCTTGCTCCACGGCAGGAGAAGCTGACACCTGGACGCCTCGATCTGCCTCGGGCAGAGTGGCCCACGCAGAAGGCTCGTGGAAGTCGCCTCGGACACGCTCTGCGCCTGTACTCGCCTCCGGTCCAAGGGCCGAGCTACAACGCAGAGGAGGCACCCAGGACGAGGCGGGACCAGAGCGATGCCTACTTCCGCCGCCTGCGGTCTTACTCCTGGTCGTCGCCGCGGCCCCGCGGCGTGATCTGTGGCCATTCGCGGTCGATGTTCGCGTCCTTGCCCTGCTTGCGCAGGTACTTCTCGAAGTCCTCGGCCCAATCCTGGTGAGCCTGGAGTTGGTAGTCCATGAGTTCCAGGGCGCTCATAGAGCCCAGCTGTGGGTACTTGTCCACCATGCCGGCGAGGACGTCTAGCGTCATCGCCACGTCGACCTCGGCTGTGTGAGCGTCGGGGGAGGCGACCGCCCCGTAGACCGGTGCCATCTCCGTCAGCGTCTTCTTGCCCTTGCGGAAGCGGTCGAGCTTGCGATCCAACACCAGTGGGTCGACGACCAGCATGGGGGCACCCTCCAGGCGCTCCTCGAAGGATCCTAGGCGGTGGCGGCGCAGCTCCTGGTTGACCAGCGTGATGTCGTAGGTCGCGTTGAAGGCGACGACCGGGTAGCCGCGCAGCCAGTGCTCGACGATGGAACCGGCCAGCTCGTGGAGGACCTCCTCGATGGGGCGGCCGTCGCGGCGCGCCTGCTCGGTCGTGATGCCGTGGACGGCCGTGGCCTGCTCGGGGATCTCGACGCCCGGGTCGGTCAGCCACGTGGCCACCTGGTCGGGGGCGCTGACACCGCTGCGGTAGGACGCGCCGTCGATGCGCAGCACCAGCGCGGCGGTAACGAGGCGGTCCTTGAGCGCGCGCACGCCCGTCGTCTCGGTGTCAAAACCCATCCACGGGTCGTCGATCCAGCTCATGATTGCTCCTAGCCTTGCCGGTGACTCCAGTGTGGCAGAGGGTGGGCACATCTGCGTCCCGGAGGCAGTAGAATCGGGTCATGAGCGACGAAGTGGAAATCGGCCGTGGCAAGCGCGCGCGGCGCGCCTACACGCTGGACGATATCGCCCTCGTGCCCTCGCGGCGCACTCGCGATCCCGAGGACGTCAACGTCGGCTGGCAGATTGACGCCTACCACGTCGACATTCCCCTGATGGCGGCCCCGATGGACTCGGTGATGAGCCCGGAGACTGCGATCGCCTTCGGCCGCCTCGGTGGCATCGGCGTACTCGACCTGGATGGGCTGTGGACCCGCTACGAGGATCCCACCCCGATCCTCGACGGTATCGCTCACCTGGGCGAGGAGGAGTCGATCGCGACCCTCCAGCGCGTCTACTCCGAGCCGATCAAGCCCTCGCTGATCACCGCGCGCCTCAAGCAGCTGAGCGAGGCCGGCGTGGTCGTCGCAGGCAAGCTTTCTCCCCAGCGCGTACAGCAATACTGGCGGGCGGTCGTGGACGCGGGCGTTGACCTGTTCATCATCCGCGGTTCGACGGTGTCCGCCGAGCACGTGTCGTCGCGCCGCGAGCCCCTCAACCTCAAGCGCTTCATCTACGAGCTGGACGTTCCCGTCATCGTGGGTGGCGTCTGTACGGACACGGCGGCCCTGCACCTGATGCGCACGGGCGCGGCCGGTGTCCTCGTTGGTTTCGGTGGGGGAGCGGCCCATTCGACGCGCCAGTCCCTGGGCGTGCACGCGCCGATGGCGACGGCGATCGCCGATGTTGCCGCTGCTCGTCGCGACTACATGGACGAGTCCGGTGGTCGGTATGTGCACGTCATCGCTGACGGCGGGATCGGTCGCAGCGGTGACCTGTCGCGCGCGATCGCGTGCGGCGCGGACGCCGTCATGCTGGGCGCGGCCATCGCCCGCGCGGAGGAGGCTCCGGGGCGAGGGTGGCACTGGGGCTCGGAGGCGACCCACCCGGACATGCCTCGCGGCCAGCGTGTCCACGTCGGTACGACGGGCACGCTCGAGCAGATCCTCTACGGCCCTTCGACGCGCGCGGACGGCTCCCTGAACTTTGTGGGAGCGCTCAAGCGAACCATGGCCTCGACGGGGTACTCGGAGGTCAAGGACCTGCAGCGCGCTCAGGTGGTCGTCTCCCCGTACTCGGCGTCCTGACTCACGCGCGCTGAGTGTAACGAGGTCGGGGTGGCCGTGCGCTCGTGTGTGTGCTCCCGACGAAGGCTTGTATTTCAGGGAATGTTCTCAATCGCTTCCGTACGTATGTGCACGACGTTACACTTGTCATAACTCGTGTTGCCGTTGGTAAAGACGCCTACGGTACGGGGCTCGTCGGCCCCTCACGGTGAGGCGAGGTTGAGAGGATATCCCGATGAAGTACGGGACACGAACACTAGCTGTATTCGGCGCGCTTGCGCTGTCCGCGGCGGGGCTTGTGCCCGCATCGTGGGCGGTCGATGCGCACCGGTCGGATTCTGCGCAGTCCGGTCAGGTAACGCAGTCGGGAGGGCCGGGAGTGTCGCAGGCTGATGCGGCGCAACCCCAGTCGGCCGCTGCGCAGCCCGTTCAACCGACGCAGCCGGCGGAGACTTCCCTCCCCGAGGGATCCGCGCAGTCCGCAGAGCCCAGCGCCGGCCTCGTCGATACTGCGATCCCCGACATTCAGGCCGAAGGCGGCGGGGACGATTCCGCGATGGTGGGGGCCACCGTGACGACGGTCGGCGTCGTGACCGCCGCATACCCCGCCAACGAGTCGGGGCTGGGCGCGACGATTGACGGATACACGATCCAGACCCCCGGCTCGGGTGGAACGTGGGAGCCGGGACGCTCCCGCTCCGACGGGCTCTTCGTGTACGCCGGAAAGAAAGGCCAGATCCCTGCCCCGGGCACGTGTGTGCGCGTGACCGGAGTGGTCGGCGAATTCCCCGCGACGACCGCGAAGGAGAACCCGTCGAGCCTCACGCAGCTGGCCGCGACCGTCGTGAATACGGTGGAAGGCTGTGCGGCACCGACCCCCACCCCGCTCACCCAGGTGCCCTCGCCGAGCGAGGCCGAGGCTTACGAATCCATGCTGCTCGCGCCCCAGGGCACGTGGACCATTACCGACAACTACTGGGCACATCAGTATGGAAGCCTGACCCTGACCCCCGGGCATACCCCGCTACGCTCTGCCACCGACGTGGTGGCACCCGGCCAGGCCGCGCGCGACTACGAGGCGGCCAACGCCGCTCGAGCAATCACACTGGACGACGGCACCAACACCAACCTGCTCAAGGGAAATGCGACCGAGGTCGCATACGCCTACCTGGCGAACGGGGCACCGGCCCGCGTCGGCTACCACGTTGCCTTCGACGCTCCCGTCGTTCTCGAAACCCGACATGGGACCACCGTCTTCCAGCCGACCGCGATGGTCGCCGCACACCCCGATCGTAGCCCCGTGACCATCACGGGGAACAGGCCGGGTGTCCCCACGGTCGGTGGGGACACCCGCGTGGCTACGTTCAACGTTCTCAACTACTTCTCAGACCTGGGCGTTGATGAGGCCGGATGCGCGGGATACCCCGACCGAACGGGTGCCTTCGTGACGGCTAAGAAGTGCAAGGTGCGCGGCGCATTCTCGCGCGAGGCCTTTGCCAACCAGGAGGCCAAGATCGTCAGCGCGATCAACGCTCTGGGTGCCGATGTGGTCGCCCTCGAGGAGATCGAAAACCCCGTCGCGGTGGGCGTGGGAACGGACCGAGACGCCACCCTCGCGCGCCTCGTCGAGGCCCTCAACAAGGCAGCGGGCGACGGAACGTGGGCGTACGTGCCCTCGCCGCCTTCCGTCCCCCAGGGCGAAGATGTCATCCGTATCGCGTTCATCTACAAGCCCGCGACCATCGCCCCCGTCGGCCCCTCGCTCATCCACGACGACCCGGCATTCACGGGACTGGCGCGACAGCCCCTGGCCCAGGAGTTCGCGCGCGTCAGCGGGCAGAGAGCCGCCCCCGCCACCTTCATCGTCATCGGCAACCACTTCAAGTCCAAGGGGTCCGTGCCCGAGGGCGCGCCTCCCGGCAACGTCGACAGCGGGGATGGGCAGGGCAATGCGAACGCGATCCGCGTCGCCCAGGCCACGTCGCTCGCCTCCTTCGCCGCCCGCTTCGCGGACAAACCGACTCTCCTCGTCGGCGACTTCAACTCCTACTCGCAGGAGGAACCAATCAAGGCCCTCGAGGCCTCGGGCTGGGCGCGCGTGTCTGGAGCGGGCGAGAGCTCCTACGTCTACGCCGGGCGCTCCGGCTCCCTTGACCACGTCTTCTCGAATGCGGCAGCGAAGCCCCTCCTCGTCGGAGTCACCAGCTGGGCCATAAACGCCCAAGAATCCATCGCCTTCGAATACTCGAGGGCAGGGATGAACGCCCACCTGACCATCGAGGCTGACAACCCCTACCGCTCCTCGGACCACAACCCCGAGATCATCGGCCTTACGCTCCTTCGCGGCGATGACACCGCGCCTTCGCCCACTGCGCCTGAGACCCCTGCCCCCTCCGAGACGCCCTCACCCGCGCCCCGGCCCGGCACCGCCCAGATGGACCCGGTCTTCTCCCACGGGGCACCCGCGCGCGCGACGCGTCCCCAGCGCGGCCTTCCCCGCACCGGCTCGGACACCGACCGGGCGATCGGCCTCGGAATCATCCTCGCCGCGGCGGGAGGTGGACTTATCGTTCTCTCGCGCCGTACCCGTCGCCGCGGCTGACACCGGGCACGTCAAAACCACCACCCAGGATGCGGCACCGACACCGCACCGATGAAAGGAACACACCCATGCGCAGACCATGGACACGCCTCGCCCTCGCTTTGGCGGCCGCCCTGACCCTGGCCTCCCTGCCGGCTGCCGCGCTCGCGGCTCCGCCAGGTGCCGACGCGCCGATCACCCTGGACCTCTACAACCTCACGGACGTGCACGGACACATCCAGCAGGTCGCCAAGAAGGGCACAGTGCGCGAGGCGGGGCTGCCCGCGATGAACTGCTACCTTAAGAAGGCGCGCCAGGCGAACCCGAACTCCTCGTTCACGCTGCTGGGAGACAACATTGGCGCATCCCCCTACATCTCCGGCGCCCTCAAGGACAACCCGACCATCGCGGCCCTCAACACGATGAACCCCCTGGCCTCGACAATCGGCAACCACGAGCTGGATATGGGGCAGGCCGTCTTCAAACAGCGCGTCGACGGGTCCAACCCGGGCGAGTTTGTGCAGGCCACCTTCCCGTACCTGGGAGCCAACATCGAGGGCATGGGTACCTACGGGGACGGCACGCCCTACCTCGGGGACTACAAGCTGTGGACGTCGCCGTCGGGCATGAAGGTAGCTTTCATCGGCGCGATCGCTCAGGACGTTCCCTACAAACTCAGTCCTGGAACGACGGCCGGCCTGACCTTCACGGACCCCATTAAGCGCATCAACGACCTGGCAGCCGAGCTCAAGGGCAGTGGGAAGGCCGACGTCGTCATCGCCATGCTCGACGACGACGTGAAGAACAACTACACGAAGGTCGGCAAGGACGTCGACGGTCTGATGGGCGGGGATACGCACGTGCCCTACGAGTTCGACCACGTCAACTCTGTGGAGTCCTTCGAGTCCGCCAACCCCCGGCTGGCGGGCATCGCGTCGGGCTCCTACACGGACAATCTGGGACTCATCCGTCTGACGATCGATCCCGCGACGCGTCAGGTCACGAGTGCTGACTCGATCCTCATTCCGGCCGCAGAGGTCGCTCAGTGCGGCTCGGACCCCGACACACAGGCGATCGTTGACCAAGCTGAGTCCGACTCGAAGGAGGCCGGGAAGCGCGTCGTCGCCACGGGCTACACGGAGGCCTTCAGGCGCGGCGTCTTTACGACGCCCGAGGGGTCCACGGACCCCGGATCGAACCGAGGCATCGAATCCTCCCTGGGCGACCTGGTGGCGGATTCCCTGCGCGAAACGATCCTGACCCCGGATGGAAAGAGCGTCGACATCGGCATGATCAACGCGGGCGGCCTGCGTGCCGACCTGGTGCCGAACGAGGACGGCACGATCACCTACGCGCAGACTTACGAGGTCGAGCCTTTCTCCAATGAGCTGGGATACGTCACCCTGAAGGGATCGGACGTCAAGGACGCGCTCGAGCAGCAGTGGAAGACGGACCTGAACTCACAGAACTCCAGGCCGATGCTCAAGCTGGGCCTCTCCTCGAACGTGCGCTATACCTACGACCCTGCCAAACCCTATGGTCAGCGCATCACGTCGGTGACGATCAATGGCGAGCCCCTCAAGGCCGACGCCACATACACCGTCGGGTCCGTGACCTTCCTGCTGGCCGGCGGCGACTCCTTCGATGCGCTTACCCGCGGGGGAGCGGCCACCACGAACGGCAACCTGGACCGCGATTCCTTCAACGCCTATCTGGGCGCGCACTCGGGCGGCCGGAACCGTTCCGTCCAGGCTGAGGGAGGGCTGAGCCCGCGTGAGGCCAAGTCTTCCATCGGCCTGACCCTGCCCACCGAAGCGGTGGCTGACGGCTCGACGGTGACGATCCCGCTGCGTGGCTTGTCCTTCTCCGAGGGCCCCTCGATCACCTCGAAGGTGCGCGTGAGCGCCGGTGGTACGCAGGCGGTGGCCGAGGTTGACAACTCCCTCGTGGATGCGCACGCTTCCGACGCTGCCTCGGTGATTACGACTGACGGTGCGGGACGGGCGAGCGTGGACGTGACGGTTGTTGGTGCCTGCGAGGGCAAGGTCGCCGGAGAAGTCGTGAACGCGCCCGTTACGGTCGCCACCGACTTTGCGACGGTCGTCGAGGCCGCGGATGGCCTGACGATCCCCGTGACCTGCGCGGGCGCGGCGGCCCCCGACCCGAGCCCCTCGGCAGCCCCCGCGGGCGATCCGCAGCCCGGTGGACAGGCGCCGCCGATGCAGACCAAGCGCACGAAGGATCCGAGAGGTGCCCTGGCCCGCACGGGTGCGGCTTCGGATGGATTGGTCGGGGCGATGTTTGCTGGAGCGATCGGCGTTGTCGCGGTGTTTGCCCGATGCCGCTTCAATCGTTATCGAAGTGAGAACAAGTAGCCCTTGACAGAGCGGGGGTGGCGCGGGAGACTCGTATCAGACGTAAAAGTCGATTCTGACAAATGTTCGCGCGCTGGTCGTGCGGACATGATCCGCGGCCCGCGCTGCCACCGTTTCAAGGAAGAATCCACATCAACGGAGGAAAACACTCATGAAGCACCTCACGAAGCTCCTCGCTGCGGCGGGAGTTGCAACGCTCGCCTTGGCAGGCTGTGGTGGCGGCGGAGGAACCGCCACCAGCCAGTCCGGTGGAGCGAAGGACGCCAGCTCGTTCAAGGCCTGCGCGGTCTCCGACGCCGGCGGCTGGGACGACAAGTCCTTTAACGAGTCCGCATACGACGGCCTGAAGTCATCCCAGGAGAAGCTCGGCATCCAGATCAACACCGCTGAGTCGAACTCCGACGCGGACTTCAATCCGAACGTGGAGTCCATGGTCTCCGACGGCTGCAACCTGATCATTGGCGTTGGCTTCAACCTGGAGAAGGCCGTTCACGCCTCCGCCGAGGAGAACAAGGATGTGCACTACGCCCTCATCGACTCCAGCTTCAACGACGGCAACAACAACACGGTGACGCTGGATAACGGCCGTCCGTTGCTGTTCAACACGGCTGAGGCCGCCTACCTGGCGGGCTACGTGGCCGCAGGCATGACGAAGACCGGCAAGGTTGCTACCTTCGGCGGTATCCAGATCCCTTCGGTGACGGTGTTCATGGATGGCTTCGCTGACGGTGTCGCGGCCTACAACAAGGCCAAGGGCACGAACGTGCAGCTGCTCGGCTGGGATAAGGCCGCGCAGAACGGTTCCTTTACGCAGTCCTTCGATGATCAGACGCTCGGCAAGGAACAGGCACAGCAGTTCATCTCGCAGGGTGCGGACATTATCATGCCCGTCGCGGGACCGGTCGGCCTGGGTGCGGCGGCAGCCGCCAAGGCGGACGGCAACACCTGGATCATCGGCGTTGACTCCGACTGGTACGAGGCCAACCCCGACT
>ERZ772770.195-NODE-195-length-13890-cov-4.71456_pt1 | contig 13890 bp, 12 predicted proteins | sample MGYA00511361_ERZ772770 | MGnify/ENA primary metagenome ERZ772770 (study PRJEB29015, sample SAMEA2738026) | human oral metagenome | biome: human oral; feature: human-associated habitat; material: saliva | place: China | collected 2251 ... | reverse complement strand
AAATAGTGAAAAGCAGCCCCGGATGCGCGTACACCCTGGACTGCTCTTTAGCGCATCAAAATCTGCGTCTTATACTTGCTTCGATGGCTTTGAAAGAAATAGTAGGTAAATTCCAAACATGAACTTAATTGCCGTATCAATATATGCAATTACCTCTAATGAAATGTCAGTACAGACATAACCCACGAAAATATTAATGGCACAGATAAGACCCAGGTATATCATTGATTTTCCATGCACAAAATAATAAGGGAAGAAATACAGTGCGCCTACCATTAGCGCCCCCAACCAAATCAGCCTCCAATTTTCAGTCGCAAAGAATAGGCTACCCAGCAAAGCCATTAAGACAAATAGCAAAATAACAGCACACGAGGATACCTTCTTTTGAAATTCACTCGAAGGTCCATCGGATAGTTTATTCAGCACCTTTTCATTCATGCTAATCAAGAAAAAGCTAATAACGTAGCCAATATTGAATACTAGTATGTTTATTATCTGCTTTCCTCCGGTCAAGGTACCTATGGCTATAACTGCCGCCACCATAATTAACCACAAAACGCATACCTTCTTATCGTTAAATTCTAACTCTTTTATCGACTTGAGCAACTTAGCCCATGAAAATCGCTTCGATTTTTCCTCATCGAGCCCGAAAGCACCAGGGCGATATGTCCCATACATTTTCCATTCCCCATACCTAACCCAACTAACAAAACACAAAATCCAATAAAATGGGAGGAAATAATAGAAAAATAGAATAACTGGAATAAAGAAGTGCAACAACCGCCTTCCTTGAAGCGAATATCCTGGATAATATATCCAATTACGATACTCACTCTTTAGATATGCGAGACGCACTCGACGCATATTTGGAAAATACCTTGAAAATGACTTAATAGTTTCTTCTTCATTTACTTCAGTTTCTGCACTATGTAGTCGAATAAAGTAATATTCGGCATCCATTTCACCGGAATCTGCTGCATAAATAGACAGAAGCATACTAAAGACATATCCAATGAGAAAGACCACAAACACATCACTAAAAGCGCTTTGCATACTTATAGGCTTCCAAAGATATTCAATAAGTTCCACAAAAATCAACGCAGTCATAAGAATAGCAAAAATATTTTCAAGTATCTTTACCAACCTAGATTTAAACCATGGCCACAAGGCAAAAAAATCGATTTTTTCAGCTGTTGACATTGCGTGTGGAATATTCAGAATTCGCTTCTGAGCACGAATATCTGGACAGGCGGAAAGAACCTTCCTCTCCCAAGTTGCACGTTCGAGAGAAGCTTTTCGAGATGCTTCAATCTCCCTATATTCTTCCGGATCTATAGAAAGTGCATCTACATTCTCGAGGTTGACAAACTCTTTATATTTCTCAGATACTTCAAGCCATTCTTTATATCGTGTCAGTTCGGGGGGAGTTCCTTGTTTGGATAGCTCTATCTGTTGTGTTGTCTTACGGACAGTCAGGATAACACCAGTAATCGCTATAAGCGCTGCGATAACCGTTGCACAAGCAGCAACCAACGCTTTGCCAATTTCCTGGTCATGAGTCCAGTGCCAATAGTAGTCCTCACCCACCTCGGCAACTACGACATTAGCTAAATATAGTAAGTTCATAGTTTATTACTTATTCCTTTCCGACAACTTTGTTGGTGGATAAACTTCCTAGACAGCCGCGTTTTACATCGCTGTACAGCCGTCAACGTTCACAGATTATCACGAAATGATAAAGTACAACTTGAACCCCGCAGGTCGGCGCTCATTGCACGCACCAGCCTGCGGGGTTCATCATCATGGCGTTACGCGCCCAGGAGGGTCTTCGGGTTGACCGGAGTACCCGTACCCTCCGCCAGATGCTCAATACGCTTCAAGATCAGGCCCTCACGCAGCGCCCACGGGCACACACGCATCGTCTCAACCCCAAACGCCTCCATCGCCGCCTCCGCCGCGATAGCGCCCGCCAGCATCTGCTCCGCACGCGCTTTCGAAACACCCGGCAGGTCAGCACGCTCAGACACCGTCATCGCCTCCATACGACGAGTCCACAAACGCAAATCCTGCAGATGCATCTCACGCTTCACGTGCGGGCCCGCCGAATACGGCGCCGCACCGCAAATACGCGCCAACGAACGGAACGTCTTCGACGTACCCACCGTCATATCCGGCGCACCATAACGCAACAGATTCTCCGCCACCGGGGCAATCTGCTCACGCACATACTTGCGCAGACGCTTCACCTGCTTCGGGCTCGGCGGCTGCTCATCAAAGAACTCACGGGTCAGGCGACCCGCGCCCAGCGGCACGCTCATCGCCGCATCAGGCATGGCGTTCGTGCCAATCGAAAACTCGAAAGAGCCGCCACCAATATCAAAATCAAGGATGCGGCCCGCACCCCAACCTTGCCAGCGGCGCACCGCAAAGTACGTAATCGCCGCTTCCTGGTCGCCTGAAATACCGTTCAGGCTCACGCCGGTCTGCTCACGCACCTGATGCAGCACCACCGCACCGTTACCCGCCTCACGGATAGCGCTCGTTGAGAACGCCAGCAGGTCCTCCGCCTCATTCTCGATAGCGAAGTCGCGGGCGCTGGCCACGAAGCGGGTCAGCGCGTCCGCACCCTCCTGCGAAATATTGCCCTCAGCGTCGAGGTACTGCACGAGCTGCAGCGGAATCTTGTGCGACGCGTACGGTTCGGGGCGCGCCCCGGGGCTGCCGTCAATCAGTAGCAGGTGGACCGTATTCGACCCGACATCCAGAACTCCCAGGCGCACGATGCGCTCCCCTCCCCCGCCGCGCGGCGGGATATTATCTGTGTGCGGTACCGCAGGTGCGGCGCCTCTTCCAGTCTGTCAGAGGCGCGGCTCACTCCGCAAACAATCCGGGTGGATGCCCAGCATCAGCACAGCGCACGCCTAAGAAACACAGCGCGGGCACAAAAACGCGCCGGGCATGTACTCTCCCGGGCACGCAAAAGGCGCAGGAGGCGCCCCACCCCCACGCGGGGGTTCGGGACGCATCCTGCGCCTTCAGGTAGAAGCGTTACTCGGCGGTCTTCTTCGCCGCGGTCTTACGAGTGGTCGTCTTCTTCGCGGTAGTAGACTTTGCGGTCGTCTTCTTAGCCGTAGTCTTCTTAGCGGTAGTGGTCTTCTTCGCGGCGGTCTTACGCTTGACCGGGCCCTTCGCGCGCTTGTCAGCAAGCAGCTGCACCGCACGCTCGTGGGTCAGCGACTCGACCGACTCCGCACGCGGAACCGTAATGTTCGTAATACCGTCGGTGATGTACGGGCCAAAGCGGCCGTCCTTCACCACGATCTTCTTCTCACTGACCGGGTCCACACCCAGCTCAGCCAGCGGAGGCTTAGCCGCCGCACGACCGCGCTGCTTCGGCTGGGAGTAAATCTCCAGCGCCTGCTCCAGCGTAATCGTGAAGATTTCGTCCTCGCTGCCAATCGAGCGGGAGTCCGTGCCCTTCTTCAGGTACGGGCCAAAGCGGCCGTTCTGCACGGTAATTTCCACGCCCTCAGCGTCGGTACCGAGCACGCGCGGCAGGCTCATCAGCTGCAGTGCCTGCTCCAGGGTCACGGTCGCCAGGTCCATGGACTTGAACAGGGAGGCGGTGCGCGGCTTGGCGGGCTTCGGCTTCTTCTTCGGCTTGGGCTTGCCGTTCTTGTAGTATTCGGTCGGCTGCGCGTCCAGGTACGCCTGGATCTGCTCCTCGGTCATCTCTTCGATGACTTCGGTGACGTAGGGACCGTAGCGGCCGTCGCGTGCCACAATCTGGTTGCCGGAGACCGGGTCAACGCCGAGCACGCGGCCGTCGGACTTGCCCTGTTCGAGCAGTTCGCGTGCCTTCGCTTCGGTCAGTTCGTCCGGTGCCAGGTCGGCGGGTACGTTCGCGCGGATCGGTTCGGTCAGTTCGCCGGTCTCGGTGTCGAGGGTGCCTTCGGCTTCCAGGTAGGGGCCGAACTTACCCACGCGCAGCACAATGCCGTCCGCGATCGGGATGGAGTTGATGCTGCGGGCGTCAATCTCGCCGAGGTTGTCGACGATGGACTTCAGACCGCGCTTGGCGCCGCCGCCGAAGTAGAACTCGCCCAGCCATTCGACGCGGGACTCTTCGCCGCGTGCGATGCGGTCGAGGTCTTCTTCCATCTGCGCGGTGAACTCGTAGTTCACGTAGGGGCCGAAGCTGGATTCGAGCAGGCGCACCACGGAGAACGCAATCCAGGACGGGATCAGCGAACCAGAACGAACGTTCACGTATCCGCGGTCCATGATGGTCGAAATAACCGCCGCGTAGGTGGACGGGCGGCCAATGCCCAGCTCATCCAGGGTCTTCACGAGGGACGCCTCGGTGTAGCGCGGGGGCGGCAGGGTCTCGTGGCCGGCGGGTTCAATCGCCTCGGCGGTCAGTGCCTCGCCGGTGGTCAGGTTCGGCAGGCGCTTCTCAGCGTCCTTCGCCTCACGCTCAGCCACGCGGGATGCGTCAACGCCCTCCTCGTAGGCGGCGAGGAAGCCGCGGAAGGTGATGACGGTACCGGATGCAGCGAACTCGGCATCCTGGCCGTTAGATGCCACGGCGCCCAGACGCACGGAGGCGGTGGAACCGGTCGCGTCAGCCATCTGGGAGGCGACGGTACGCTTCCAGATCAGTTCATAGAGGCGGAATTCGTCGTTGGACAGGGCACCGCGCACAGCGTCCGGGGTGCGGAAGGTGTCACCCGCGGGGCGGATTGCTTCGTGGGCTTCCTGTGCGTTCTTGCTCTTGGAGGTGTACACACGCGGTGCGGAGGGCACGAATTCTGCGCCGTACAGCTCGGATGCCTGGCGGCGTGCGGCGGAGATTGCCTGCTCGCTCAGTGCCACCGAGTCGGTACGCATGTAGGTGATATAACCGTTTTCGTAGAGGCGCTGCGCCACCTGCATGGTCACGCGGGAGGAGAAACGCAGCTTACGTGCGGCTTCCTGCTGCAGGGTGGAGGTGGTGAACGGCGCTGCCGGGCGGCGCTTGTACGGCTTGGTCTCAACGGAGCGCACCGAGAACGCGGCGGACTGCAGGGCTGCGGCGAGCGCGCGGGCGGCTTCCTCGTTCAGGTGGGTGACCTTGGTAGTGTTGAGGGTACCGTCGTCGGCGAAGTCCTTGCCGGTGGCGACACGGTTGCCGTCTACGGCGACCAGCTTGGCGTCGAACCCTTCGGAGGATGCGGTCAGGAAGCGTCCGGACAGGTCCCAGTAGTTGGCGGCGACGAATGCCATGCGTTCGCGTTCGCGCTCGACCACGAGGCGGGTTGCGACGGACTGCACGCGACCTGCGGAGAGGCCGCGGCCGACCTTGCGCCAGAGCACGGGGGAGATTTCGTAGCCGTAGATTCGGTCGAGGATGCGGCGGGTTTCCTGCGCGTCGACCAGGTGCAGGTCGATGTCGCGCAGTTCGCCGAAGGCGCGCTGAATGGCTTCCCGGGTGATTTCGGGGAAGGTCATGCGGTAGACGGGTACCTTGGGCTTGAGGACTTCCTTCAGGTGCCATGCGATGGCTTCACCTTCGCGGTCACCATCGGTCGCCAGGTAGAGCGCGTCTACTTCTTTGAGCTTGCGCTTGAGTTCGGCGACCTTTTTCTTCTTGTCGGGGTTGACCACGTAGTAGGGTTCGAAATTCTCTTCAACGTTGACAGCGAACTTGCCGACGGGGCTCTTCTTGAGGTTTTCGGGCAGTTCGGAGGGCTGCGGAAGGTCGCGGATATGGCCCATGGACGAGTCGACAAGGTAGTCCTCGCCGAGGTAGCTGCTAATGGTTTTGACCTTGGAGGGAGACTCCACAATCAGCAGGGCTTTTCCGTTCTTTGCCTGAGCGGGCACGGCACTCCTCTATCTGTGTGTTGAAAAGCTACGTATTCAACCATAACCTACGCTGGCGCTTGTGGGTGCCGGCGGGCTGTGGTGTACGCGGGGTGAGGTGATCTGTGGGGGTGTAATTTGTGTTGAGTTTATGTGGTGCACTCGGTGCGTTTCATGCGGCGAGCGCGTGGCGGCCCGGCGCGGGGCGAGCTAGCCCGGTTCCGGTTGATGTGGACCGGGCGTGTTGAGCTTGCACGTGTGCGCAGGGTACTCGGTACATCATACGGTACCGGAAGCGGTGGTGTGTGCACAGAGGCGGGTGCGCGGGGTGAGTGTGCGGAACTCATGCAGGTATATGCACGGGGTGCACGGGGTGCACGAGGCGGGTGCTGGGGCGCACCGCACGGCGCCCGCATCTGTGTTTCTAGCCCGTTCACCTGCACTTCTAGTCCGCTAGCCGACCCTTCTAGCTGGTGAGGGTGTCCGAGTCGGGGTGGGTGCCGTCCAGGTACGCGGGCAGCAGCGGGTATTCGCGGCCGTACACGGTCTGCGGCACGATGCGCACCCACTGCATTTCGTGAGTTTCGGAGTCGGGCAGATCGAAGGTGCGCACGATCTGCGGAGTCATTTCCGGCGGCAACCAGTGCGCAATACCGACGACGATGACGGAGCGGATGCCGTCTTCGAGGGTTTCATCGATTTCAAAGGCGACGCGGCGGCTGACCACCACGGAGGAGAACTTGTTGCCGCGGGTGGTGCGGATGTAGATTTCCTGCTTGTCGTTTTGGTGGGCGACGGCGTAGAGCACGGGCAGCACATCGACGTGCTGTCCGTCAGTGAGGATGAGGCGGCCGAGAGTGTTCGCGTGCAGACGCTCCCAGCACTTGTCGACGCTGATACTTTCATCGGGGTACAGGTTACTCATGGTTTCAGTGTATGCGATGGGGCGGGTGCTCTTGCGTAGATGACAGTTTTGGTCAGTGGGTGGGTCGGAGCTCATGAGGTGAGGGCTTCTTCCCCGCTAGTCCGTGCGGTGTTCCCAACGCACCTGGCTCGGGCGGTCGGTTGCGGCGGGTGCGTAGAATGGTGTGCATGACTATTTCTGCCGCCACTTTCGCCCCCGAGTACGCCGCCGTTGCGGATGCTCCCCGCAGCGATGATTACGCCCGCCTGACCCGCATCCGTGAACGCCTGCTGGCGTTGAACTACAGCTATGACGCTGTGCAGGAGCTGCTGGGTGTTGAGGCTGCTGAGGCGATGGCTCGTGACCAGGTGGTTCCGGGCCTGTGGCGTGTGGAGCACATTCTGCGCGGCGATTACAGCGTGGAGGAGAAGAACCTGGCGCGTCTGCTGGCGTTTTTCCTGCTGGCTCGCCCGCTCACCGAGGCTGAGGCAGCCGAGGTTTTCGGCGATACCCTAGTTGATTTCGAGGATGCCGCGCTGATTGAGCGTGACGCCGCGGATTCTGCCCGCTGGTCCGCGAGCGTTGACCTGCGCCCGCATGCCGCCGATGACGGCACCGAAATCTTTGTTGCCGCCGACCTGGGTGCGCATCAGCGCCCCGGCGTGCTCCGTAAGGACCACGTGCTCGGCATTGGCCACGCCTCCCTGACTCTGGCGCAGATTACCGAGCGCACCCCCGTCAAGCGTGCCCTGGATGTGGGCACCGGCTGCGGTATTCAGACCTTCCACCTGCTCGCCCACGCTGAGCACGTGACCGCCACCGACATTTCGGAGCGTGCCCTGGCGTTCACCCGTTTTAACCTGCTACTGAACGCGCAGGCACTCAATATTGACCCGCAGAACCCGCAGGCGCGCGTGAGCCTGCGTGAAGGTTCCCTGCTGGAGCCGGTCGCCGGTGAGCTTTTCGACCTGGTGGTGTCGAACCCGCCGTTCGTGATTACCCCGCGCGTTGCCGGTGAGAGCGCCGAAGAGCAGTTCACTTACCGTGACGGCGGCCTGCCCGGTGACGAAATTGTGAGCACGATGGTGCGTCAGCTGCCGTCGGTGCTGGTGCCCGGTGGTCGCGCGCAGATGCTGGGTAACTGGGAGATTATTCGCGATTCCGAGGATCCGGAAGCACCGCGTCCGTGGGATGAGCGCCCGCGCGCCTGGGTTGCTGACGGCGGCGCGGAGGCGTGGTTTATTCAGCGTGAGGCGCTGAGCCCCGCCTCCTACGCGGAGACCTGGTTGAAGGATGCGAGCGAGAACCGCGACCGCAGCCACTACGAGCAGACCTACGTGGCGTACCTGAACGACTTCGCTTCCCGGAACGTTCATTCTATTGGTTTCGGCATGATTTGGTTGCGCCGCCCGACTGAGGCGACCGCGGCAGGCGTGACCGAGCCCCTGCAGCGTTTCGAGGAGATCACCTACCCGATTCAGCAGCCCATCGCCCGCGCCCTCACCGAGTCTGTGCGCCGCTACGACCGCCTCGCCGCCATGGACGATGAGGCGCTCCTCGCCGCGCATCTGGAGGTCGCCGAGGACGTCACCGAGGAACGTCACGGTCGCCCCGGTGCCGAGCATCCCAGCGTGATTTTGCTGCGTGCCGGTTCGGGTCTGTGCCGCACCCAGCTGCTTTCCACCGAGACGGCGGGCTTTGCGTCGGCGAGCGATGGTGAGCTTGCCGTGGGTCAGATTGTGGCGGCTCTTGCCATGCTGCTGTCCTGGCCCGAATACGACGAGGCCGCCGCCGCGGCACGCGGTACGCAGGAGCAGCATCCGCGTGACACCCTGCTACATGCGGTGCGTGAGCTGGTGCTCAAGAGCTTCCTGCACTTTAGCGACGAGCACGCGGACGCAGAATCAGCTGACGAAAACACTGCAGAAGAGCAGGGCTAAGGGTGCGTATTTGGTCCCTTCACCCTTCCCTGCTTGATCGCCGCGCCCTGGTCGCCTGCTGGCGTGAAACCCTGCTGGCGCAGAAGGTGCTGCGGGGTCTGACTCGCGGGTACACGAATCATCCGCAGCTGATTCGTTTTCGTGCGCATCCGCAGCCTCTGGAGGCGGTTGCCACCTACCTGTCGGGGCTGGCGGATGAGGCGGATGCCCGCGGTTATTCTTTCAACCGTGAGCTGATTGGTGCGGGCGAAAGCTGCGCTGACAAAGCCGACAAAAACAGCGCCAACAAGGCAGAAAACCCGTACGCTTCGGTCACGCTGATTCCCGTTCCTCTGGGTCAGCTGGAGTACGAGCTCGCTTTTCTGCAACACAAGGTGGCGGGGCGTGACCCGGAGTGGGAGCATCGGTTGAGCGAGCGCCTGGCGGCGCGCGGCGAGCTGGCGGCGTGTGCCCATCCGCTGTTTGAGGTGGTTCCGGGCGCAATTGAGCCTTGGGAAAAGACGAAAGATTTTTAGACAGAAGGATTTCTAAGAACGTGAGCATAGTAATGCCCCGGCGGTAACCCTTGCGGGTGCCTGCCGGGGCATCGCTGTATGTGTGGCTCAAGCTGTATGGGAGCAAGCATCTCAGCGCGTTATAGAGCGCCGGAAACAGCTTGGCACGGGGTCTTTACCTCAAGATCTTTACCTTAGTATTTTTACCTCGGTGTTTTTACTTGGTGGTCAGCGCGGGCTTAATCTCCTTCACGATTGCGTCGAGCATCTTCAGGTTGAAGTCCACACCCAGCTGCAGTCGACCCGCCGCAATGAGATCGGCCATGGCAGCAAGTTCAGCCATGTAAAGCGGGTTTTCGTAGCACATGTCTGGGTTGCACCACTGGCTCTTCATCGCCGGGTGACGGGTCAGTCGTCCTCGTCTTCGAGGTCCTCTAGCACTTCGAACGGCGACTCGACGTCGCCGCGCCAGGCCTCCAGGCCTTCGCGCACCGCGAGCACCGCCACGACCAGCGCCGCGACCGAGTCAGCCCACCACCAGCCGAACAGGCTGTCGAGGACGAGGCCGATGAACACTGCACCGGAGAGGTAGATGCACAGGATGAGCTGCTTGGCGTCGGCCATCACGCTCTTGGAGCCCAGCTCCCGCCCGGTGCGGACCTCAATCCACGCCAGCAGAGGCATGACGACCAGGCTCAGCGCGGTGATACCGAGACCCAGCGGGCTGCGGTCGGGGCCCTCCTGGCCGACCAGGGCCAGCACCGCGTCGATCGAGACGTAGGCCGCCAGCGCGAAGAACGCGATGCCGATGGCCTTGACGGTGACCGTTTCCCACCGCTCAGGGTCCTTGCGGGTGAACTGCCAGGTGATGGCCGCGGCCGAGAGTACCTCGACAACCGAGTCGAGCCCGAAGCCAATGAGCGCCGCGGACGAGGCGAGGACGCCTGCCCAGACTGCGACGATTGCCTCGATTACGTTGTACGTGATCGTGAAGCCAACGATGAAGCGGACGCGCCGGTGTAGCATCGCGCGGCGCGCGGTGGTCAGGGTCTCGCTCATGCTCCCGCCGCCGTTCCACAGCAGCCCGACACCGAGCATGCCGAGTCGATGCACGGCGCGGCCTCGTCCACCGCGAGCGTGACGTCGATCAGGGACGTCAGTGCCGCGGCGAGGTGCGGGTCGGCAATCTCGTAGCGCGTCTGGCGGCCCTCGGGCTCGGCGACGACGATTCCGCAATCGCGCAGGCAGGTCAGGTGGTTGGACACGTTCGAGCGGGTCAGCTCCAGCTCGCGCGAGAGCACGGCTGGATAGCTCGGGCCGCCGAGGAGGGTCATCAGAATCCGGGAACGTGTCGGGTCGGCCATGGCGCGGCCGAGCCGGTTCATGACGTCGAGGCGTGAAGCAATAGTCAGCATACGATGACTATACAGTGATAACTGACCAATTGTCCACTTGTGCGGGCTGCCGCACGTGCTCCGCACCCTTGCCCTCGGAGGCGGCAGAGCTCGCGCTCATCAGCGACCACCGCCCATCACGGAAGCGACGGCGGCACGCTGGCGCGAAACCCTGCTAGCGCAGAAGGTTCTGCGGAGTCTTCACCTCAGGGGCTTTACTTGGTGGTCAGCGCGGGCTTGATCTCCTTCACGATTGCCTCAAGCATCTTCAGGTTGAAGTCCACACCCAGCTGGTTCGGGATGGTCAGCAGCACGGTGTCCGCCGCCTGAACCGCCTCATCACGAGCGAGCTCTTCGGCAATATCCGCCGGATCCCCAATGTAGCTGCGACCAAAGCGGGAGAAGCTGTTGTCGATAATCCCGGTGTAATCCTGCGAGTCCTCCGCGGCGCGGCGACCGAAGTAGCGCGCCGAGGTTTCATCAATAACGGGCAGCACCGAGCGGGACACCGAAACACGCGGAACACCCGAATTGCCCGCCTTCACCCACTCGGAACGGAAGAGGCGAATCTGCTGCGCCTGCTGCTGATCGAACGGAATGCCCTTATCCTCCAGCATCAGGGTCGAGGACATGAGGTTCAGGCCCTTCTGCGCGGTCCACACGGCGGTGCTATCGGTGCCTGCACCCCACCAGATGCGCTCACGCAGACCCGGCGACTGCGGCTGAACCGGGGCGTACTTGCCCGCCACGCGAGCACTGGGCGCCATACCCTCGCCCTCAATTGCCTTGAGGAAAATGTCGAGGTGGCAGCGCGCCATATCGCTCTCGTTTTCACCTTCTGCCGGATAGTAGCCAAAGCTCTCAAACCCGCGAATCACAGATTCGGGCGAGCCTCGGGAGACACCCAGCTGCAGTCGACCCGCCGCAATGAGGTCTGCCATGGCGGCAAGTTCTGCCATGTAGAGCGGGTTTTCGTAGCGCATATCAATCACGCCGGTGCCGAGCTCGATGCGTTCGGTCTTGGCGGCGATTGCGGAGAGCAGCGGGTAGGGGGTTGCCTGTTGCTGGTCGAAGTGGTGCACGCGGAAGAACGCGCCGTCCAGTCCAATCTCTTCGGCGCCTACGGCAAGGTCGATTGCCTGGTGTAGAGATTCTGCAGCGTTCGGTACACGAGAGCCGGGGACCTCAGCCCAGTGACCGAAGGAGAGGAAGCCGAGCTTCTTCTCGTCGCCGCGCATGGGTTCGAGGTGGCTGATGCGGATGGATTCGTCGAGCTGCGGGTCAGACTGTAGGGTGCCGGGGTTGTTGGGGGTGCTCATGGTTTTTTCCTTAGCGAGTTGCGCTCGGGCTTGTGTAGTGCCGGGCTGGTGGTTTAAATCTAAACCCGAATACTTTACATGTCAAGTATTTTATTTCGGGGTATGACGCGTAGAGCACCACCCCCTTCGCCGCACGTGCCACCCGCACCAACCCGAAAGGGCCCAGAAAAGCCCGGCGGCACGAACACATCGCGCCACCGGGCCCTTCTATTCAACAGCTAAAACTACAGCTGCAACGGCAGAAACAAACTGCCTTAGGAACGCTTCACCAGCGGAACCCACAGCTCCATGCGGTAATCGGCCGCCTGCATATCGCCGCGACCGTACACCTCAAGACCACCCACCGGGCGGTACTGCGGATTCTTCGCGAAGAACGCCTCCTCAAAGCTCGCAAAGCCAGCCGGAATGGACTCCGAAATCGGGCCGGTCACCTCAACCACCGCATAGGTGCTCGCAGGCAACTCCAGCACGCCCAGACCAAGCTTCGCCGCACTCGCCGGCTCCGACACCAGGAAGCCCGCCGTGTAGCGGACCTGACCCTTCGGGTTCGGCTGAGTACACACGCCCAGATACTGGGTCACGTTCAGAACGTCCAGCATCGCCGGGGACGCCTTCTGATTCAGCTCATCCCACAGCGAGGAGAAGTCACCGTCCAGGGGGAACACCTGCGAAACGCCGGCAACGACCATCGCCGGGTGCTCCTCAATGCGAGGTTCAGAAATCTGAACCGCGCCGCCCTTAGCGGCTGCCATTAGGCGTTCGCCTCAGCTGCTTCACGGTCCACCGAGCACTCGGGCACGCAGTGGCGCTTCGCGTCGTCAGCTGCGCACTCGGGGCAGAGCAGAACCAGCTCGCGGCAGGAATCGTTGGAGCAGTTCTCGAACTTGTTCGAGGGGGCGCCGCACTGTTCGCACTTGCCGATGGTGACGGTGTCCGGGGTGAACTCCATGTGCATGCGCTTGTCGAAGACGTACAGCGAGCCTTCCCAGAGTTCCTTATCGCCGTACTTCTCGCCGTAACGCACGATGCCGCCGTCGATCTGGTAAATCTCCTTGAAGCCGCGATTCTTCATGAGCGCGGAGAGAATCTCGCAGCGAATACCACCGGTGCAGTAGGTGACGACCGGCTTGTCCTTAATGTGGTCGTACTTGCCGGACTCGATTTCGCGGATGAAGTCGTGGGTGGTGCGCACGTCGGGAACGATAGCGTTCTTGAACTTGCCGATCTTCGCCTCGAACGCGTTACGGCCGTCGAAGAAGACCACTTCGTCGCCGCGCTCTTCAACAAGCTTGTTGACCTCTTCAGGCTTCAGGTGCACGCCGCCGCCAACGACGCCGTTCTCATCCACCTGCAGCTCGTCGGGAGCACCGAAAGCCACAATCTCGTCGCGTGCCTTCACGGACAGGCGGGGGAAGTCCTCCGCGCCACCCTCGGACCACTTGAACTCCATGTTCTTGAAGCCGGGGTACTTGCGGGTTTCCTTGGTGTACGCCTTGACCGCGTTGATTTCGCCGCCGAGGGTGCCGTTAATGCCGTGCTTGGAAATGAGGATGCGCCCGCGCAGGCCGAGCTTCTCGCAGAGGGCACGCTGCCAGAGCATGACCGCCTGCGGGTCGGCGATGGGGGCGAACTGGTAATACAGAATAATCTTATTTTGAGCCACGAAACTATTTTATCGTCATATACGCCTAAAGCATGCAGATTTTTTGATATGTGCGCGCTGACTACGGGGTCGGCGATGCTGGAAGCGGTGCAGGAGCGATGCTGGGGCGGGGTTAGGTTCGGGTCGGGCTCGGAGTTAGGCTCGGGGCCGAGGCAGGACTCGAGCGGGTTCGGAGCCGACGCTCAGGGTAGCGAGCGACCGGCGGCAGGTCGGGTTGTAGCCCGCCGCTCTACAATGGAACCCATGCCGCACAGCACCCCTTCGCAGAACGCCAACCAGCACTCCGACCAGCAGCCCGCGCACCGGCCCGAGCAGCAACCCGAGCAGGTGCA
>ERZ772770.193-NODE-193-length-13917-cov-3.65597_pt1 | contig 13917 bp, 10 predicted proteins | sample MGYA00511361_ERZ772770 | MGnify/ENA primary metagenome ERZ772770 (study PRJEB29015, sample SAMEA2738026) | human oral metagenome | biome: human oral; feature: human-associated habitat; material: saliva | place: China | collected 2251 ... | reverse complement strand
GGGCCAAAGAACGCCGAAGCGTACTTCGCCGAATACGCCAGAATCGACACATCCGCAAAGCCAGCCTCGTCTAGGGCTGCGCGCATCGCCGCAATCTGACCGTCCATCATGCCCGACGGGGACACCGTATGCGCACCCGCACGCGCCTGCGAAACCGCCATCTTGCAGTACAGCTCCACCGTCTGATCGTTATCCACTACGGGCGTGCCGTGGCCGTTATCAACCAGCACACCGCAGTGACCGTGGCTCGTGAACTCATCCAGGCAGGTATCAGCCATAACCACCAGGTCATCGCCAAACTCCTCACGGCACACCGCAATCGCACGGTTCAGAATGCCCTGCGAATCCCAGGCGGTCGAACCGACCTCGTCCTTATCCTCATCGCGAGGAATACCGAACAGGTCAATGCAGCGGATGCCCGCCTCGTACGCCTCGCGCACGGCGGGAATGATGCTCTCCAGGGTGTGCTGGTACTGGCCGGGCATCGAACGAATCGGTTGCGGCTCGTCGATGCCGTCGCGAACGAAGAACACCTGAATCAGCTGCGCGGGGCGCAGGGTGGTCTCAGCGACGAGGGAGCGCATGGCTGCGGTGGTGCGCAGGCGGCGCGGGCGGCGGGTGAGGTTCATGATCTCTCCTGAAAAGTTCTTTCGAAATAATGTGAAATCTTAGATGAAGGATGCGCCTAAATCAGGGATACGGCGGCGCGCGCCAAATCCTGCGGTGACGGCGAATCAGCCTGCACGTGGCGCAGGTTCAGGGCGCGGCATGCGGAGGCGGTACTCGCCCCAATCGCCACCACCGGCGGCACGGACTCAGGCGGCACGGATTCAGGCAGCACCGATTCGGGCGCTAGCGCGGGTGCGCCGTCCAGCAGGGCGTGCAGGCGGGAGGGGGCGGTCACCACCAGCACATCCGGCGCGGGGGTTTCCGGGGCGAGGGTTTCCGGGTCGGGGGCATCTGCGGCAGTCCCCTGCACGAGCGCGCGGGCGGCGCTGAGGCTCAGCTCGCCGGGTGCCACCTGCTCGGCGGGCACCATGTCGTAGAGCACGCAGCGGCGGCTCTCCCAGCCCAGGTTTTTGAGGCCTTCGCGCAGGGTCGGGCGGGCGTTGGAGCCTTCCAGGACCAGCACGGCGGCGGCATCAGTCGCTGGCTGTTCGAACTCCGCGAGCATACCGGCGGCGCTCTGCACCTGCGGCTGAAAATCCGTGCCCAACCCCAGCTGGGTGTGCACGGCGCGGGCGGTTGCCGCCCCTACGCAGGCGATGCGCACTCCCCCACTCGCGCAGGCGCGGGCGAACTGGTCGCCCCACAGCTCGGCGCAGGCGCGAACCGTGTTGGCGCTCGTGAAGCTCACCCACGCATAGTGACCGGAGGCGAGCGCCTCCAGCGCGGCGGCGTGGTCTTCGCCCGGCTCGACGGTGCGTGCCTGCTGTAGCGGGGCGAAGAGTACCCGGCACTCCCCCAACCCGTTCTGTGCGCTTTCTTCGGCGAGGGCGCGTGCGAAGGCGGCGCCCTGGGCGGCGGAGCGGGTCAGCAGAACCGTGCGCGGGGATTCAGCTTGCGGGGTATCAACCTGCAGGGATTCAGAAGGCGGGGCATCAACCTGCGGGGCATCAGCCAGCCGAGGTTCAGAACACGAGGCAGACATGATGCCTACTTCAGATCCAATCCGGCCAGTGCGGCGGCGCCCATCTGCAGCAGGTCTTCCGCCACGCGCACGCCCAGGCGTTCGGCGCCGGGCACATCCAGTTCGGCGGTTGCCGAGGTGTGGCGCAGCATGTCGGTGCCGTCCGGGGAGGCCACCACAACGTTGAGCACCAGGTCGCCCTCAACCACCTGCGCGTACGCACCGATGGGGGCGGCGCATCCGGCTTCGAGGCGGCGCAGCAGGGCACGTTCGGCGCTGACGGCAAGGCGGGTTTCGTAGTGGTTTGCGGCGAGCAGGGCACGGCCCAGGGCACGGACCGGGCGTGCCACCTCGGGGTCGGTGAGCGCGGCGGGGTCCGGGTTCTCGAACTCGCTTTCACGCACTTCCAGGGCAAGCGCACCCTGGCCGGGGGCGGGCAGCATGCGGGTGGGGTCCATGTACTCGGTAATGAGTTCTTCCTTGCCCAGGCGCTTCAGACCGGAGACGGCGAGCACCACGGCGTCGCAGTCACCGCTGCGTTCGGTGCCTACACCGTGGTCGGCTCGTTCGGAAGTTTCGGTGTTCTGGCGGAGCACGACCTGTTTGCCGGCGTGCTCTTCGAGGCCCTTCACGCGGCCGATGCGGGTGCCCACGTTACCGCGAATGTCCACGATTTCAAGGTCGGGGCGCAGTGCACGTAGCTGGGCGGCGCGGCGGGGTGAGCCAGTGCCCACGCGGGAGCCGGTGGGCAGGGTGTCGAGGGTCAGGCCGTCGCGTGCTACGAGGGCGTCGCGGGGGTCTTCACGTTTGAGGGTTGCGGCGATGACCAGGCCCGGGCAGGGCGCGGAGGGCAGGTCCTTGAGGGAGTGTACTGCCATGTCCACGCGGTTTTCTTCGGAGGCGTTCTCACCGTCGAGCAGACGCTGACGCAGTGCCGCCGCGAATACGCCGGTGCCGCCGAGGGTCGCCAGGGGCCCGGTGAGCACGTCACCTTCGGTTTTAACGGTGCGCAGGGTGAAGTCCACGACCTCGGCATCTACGGCGCCGTGGTGTGCCTGGTGTTCGGTGTAGAGGGAGGTGACAGTTTCAGCGGCAATACGGCTTTGGGTCAGGGCGAGAGCAGACCCGCGGGTGCCCAAAATGTACTCGTGATGGCTCATATCTCTCCTTGTCGGTGATGTGTGTGATAGCCCGTAGGCACGTGCGCTCCGACCCGCCCGCGCACCCCGGTTAGGGGGTGTTGGGGCGAGCCGGAGCTACAGGGGTGGTGTTAGTGGGAGCAGCATCCGCCGGAGCCGCATCCACCGGAGCGGCGGGCAGAGGTTTCAGCAGCGGTTGCGGCTGAGGTGGCGTCCTCCGAAACGGCGGGTGCGTATTCTGCAACCACCGGCTTCGGCGCACCGCGACCGGGCTTGCAACAGTCGGGTTCGCACTCGTCGAACCAGCCGTACTGACCGCTCGCGCTCGGGGCTAAGACGCTCTCACGTTCGGGGCGCAGGTCGGCTGAAACGCCGTTCTCCACGCGCTCCTCAATCAGGCGGCGTAGCGACTCCACGTACGCCGGATGCGTGCCGGGGGTGGGGGTGCGCACTGCGACTACGCCCAGGCGCTCGCAGGTGTCCAGCGCCTCGGTGTCCAGGTCCCACTTGACTTCCATGTGGTCGGAGACAAACCCGAGGGGCACCAGCACGACGCCTTCCACGGGGGCTTCGCCGTCCTCCGCCGGGTTGGCGGGGGTGGGTAGCGCCTCCAGGGCGTCGTTGACGTCCGGCTCGAGCCACGGCATGGACGGCGGGCCGGAACGGGACTGGTACACCAGCTCCCATTCGACGTTCTGCAGAAGCTGAGGAGCCTCGTCACGAACCAGCGAAAGCACGGCGCGAGCGACCTGCAGGTGCTTCTCCACGTAGGCGGAGCCGCCCTCGTAGTTCACGCCGCGCGGGCCTGCCTCGTTCGCCGCGGAGGTCGGCACCGAGTGGGTGCAGAACATGATCCGCAGGCGCGGGTTCGGCGAACCGCTATCGCGTGCGGCAAGCTGCTCACGCACCGTGGCGAGCCCGTCCTTCAGCCCGTCAGCAAAAGCGCGGGAGAAGCCGGGCACGTCAAAGAACTGACGGATCTTACCCACGTGCACGCGACCTTCCAGGCCGAGCTGCTCGATTGCCACACCGTAGTCTTCACGGTACTGGCGGCAGCTCGAGTAGCCGGGGTAGGCGCTGGTCGCCAGCACGAGCACGTTGCGGTGGCCGTTCTCGTAGGCTTCGGCGAGTACGTCCTTCACGTAGGGCTTCCAGTTGCGGTTCGCCCAGGTGATCGGGATGTGCGGGCCGCGTTCGGCGAGCGCCTGTTGCAGTGCGGCGAGCAGGGCACGGTTCTGCTCGTTAATGGGCGAGACGCCGCCGTTGGCGCGGTAGTGGGTGGCAACCTCTTCGAGTCGCTCGTCCGGGATGCCGCGGCCAGCGGTTACGTTGCGCAGGAACGGGATGACGTCCTCCTGCCCCTCGGGGCCACCGAAGGAGGAGAGAATCACCAGGTCGTAGGGGCGCGCCTCTTCGGCACGTTCACGGGTGATGCTACGTTCGCTTCGGTAGTCGCCGAGGGTCTGCTCGTTGAGCGCGGCAGGGCCGTTGGAGGCGGTGTTCGCCGGGTCGGTGCGGTTGGGTACCACGTCGTCCGGCAAAAGCGTGCCGTTGAGGGTTACGCCGTTGTTCGGCTGATGGCTCACGCCAGAACCTCTGCCACTTCGTCTGCGCCGATGCGGCGGCCGGTGTAGAAGGGGGTTTCCTCGCGCACGTGCAGGCGTGCTTCGGTGTTGCGGAAGTGGCGCATCATGTCGACGAGGTCAACGAGCTGGGGTGCTTCGAGGGCGAGGACCCACTCGTAGTCGTTCATGCCGAAGGTTGCGACGGTGTTTGCCAGAATCTGCGGGAAGTCGATTGCCTTCATGCCGTGGTTCTTGAGCATTTCTGCGCGGCGTTCGGGGTTCATGTAGTACCAGTCGTAGGAGCGTACGAAGGGGTAGACGCAGACCCACGCTTCGGGTGCCTTGCCGCGTGCGTAGGCGGGTGCGTGGTTGCGGGTGAATTCTGCTTCGCGGTGTACGCCCATGGTGGACCAGACGATGGTGGTGCCTGCGAAGAGTGCGGTGCGGCGGATCTTGCGGACTGCTGCCTGCAGCTTTTCGGGGCTCTCGCCGTGGGTCCAGATCATGATGTCTGCGTTGTCGCGCATTGCGGAGACGTCGTAGATGCCGCGCAGGGTCACGCCGTCGGCTGCGAGCTGCTCGGCGACCTTCTCGAATTCTGCGCGTGCTTCGTCGGTGTTAGCTTCTGCGGGGCGTGCGCCGGAGCGTGCGAAGACGGTGTAGAGCGCGTAGTGCAGGGTTTCGCCCTCTTCGCGGCCGCGGCGGTTCTCGTCAGCTGCGGAGTGCTGGACTGCGTAGCCCTTGGGTGCGCCGCCGTAGCCGTGGCCGGGGTGGGTGTAGCCGCCCTGACCCTGTGCACCGTGTGCGCCGCCGTGGCCGTGTGCTGCGTGATCGTGAGACATTGTGTGTTCCTTTCTTCAGCGAGGGTTCGCTGTGCTGGAGGCGCGGCTTCCGTAGCTGCGCGTTTTCTCAATTTTTTGGCTTTGTTGTTGGCTGAGCTTCTGCCGTTGCGGTGCCGTCTACTTCGCGGTTGCGACCTTCGGGGAGGTGACGCCTTCCCAGTCTTGCGCGGCGTGGTAGATCAGCTGGTCCATCTGCTCGTAGGTGTCTTTGACGGTGAGGACTAGGCCGGAGCCTGCCGCCCAGGAGCCGACGGTGCTGAGGGTGCCCAGTTCGCTGGCGCGTTCGCGGAATTCTTTGACTCGTTCGCGGTGTCCGGGGGTGGAGGCGGGCAGTACGCCGCGCCACCGTACGACGTCCGCGTCGACGAGATTGCGGTGGGTGAGGGCAACATCCATCATGCGGGTGGCGTCGCGCAGGGCGAGGGTGATGAGCTGTTCGTCGGCGAGTGCGACTTCGGAGAAGCGGGAGTCTTCGCCGCCGCGGCCGTAGGAGAGGCGTACGACGTGGCGGCCGGGTCCTGCTGCGTCGGCGACCCACTGCCACTTGGCGGTGGCGTGGGTGAGTGCCTTAGCGCGGACGGCGGTTGCTTCTTCGGAGACGAGCAGGCCGGTGCCGCGCGGGTGCTTGTTCAAATCGGGTGCGTCAACGACGAGGGTGACGAGGGCGACTTCGGGGCCGGGTTCCAGGGCGGGTAGCGCGGTGGAGACGTGCGGGCCAATGAGTCGGGCTACGGTCGGGCCGTCGGTGGCGACTACCAGGTAGTCGGCGTAGAGGGGGGTGTTTTCGCCGTCGGTGGTGTGGCGCTGGATGATGAACCACTGGCCGGTGGATTCGTCGCGGTCTACGGCGATGACGTCGAATCCGGTGACGATGCGAACACCGGCGGCGTAGAGCTCCTCGACGAGGCGTTCGGAGAGCTGGTTCATGCCGCCGATGATACCTGCCACCTGAGAGCCTGCCGGTGCTGCGGAGCGGAAGGCTGCCGCTGCTGCGGAGAGGGAGCGGTGCTTACGCAGTGCCGCGCGCAGACCTGGGATGGTGGCGTCCACGTCGAGCTTGTCGGGGTGGGTGGAGTACACGCCGGAGACGACGGGGGCGACGAGATTGTCGAGCACCTTCTGGCCCATGCGGATGCGCACGAGCTCACCGAGGGTCTTTGCGTTTTCACCGGCGGAGACGGGCAGGAACTTGTCCACCTGGGCGCGGCGCAGGCCGCTCTTGCCGATGACGGGAATGAGGGACTTGTCGTTGACGTTGCCGGGGATGCCCATGATGCCGGTGCTGGGGGTGCGGCGGGCGCCTTGCGGCAGGTACAGCCAGGAGCCGTAGGAGTTGGGGGTTACAATCTGGTCGCCCAGACCGAGTTCTTTGACGAGGTCGCTGACGATGGGGCTGCGGGTTGCGAAGGATTCAGCGCCGGAGTCTAGGAGCAGGCCGCCAACTTCGTGGGCGCCGACGGCACCGCCGAGGTGGTGCCTCTGTTCGAGCAGGGTAACGCGCATGCCGGCCGCGGCAAGGCGGCGTGCGGAGATGAGGCCGGAGGGGCCGCCACCGATAACGATGGCGGTGGGTACCTTCTCGTTGCGGGGGAATGCTCGTGCGGTCTGGGGCGCGTTGGAGGAGGGCGCGTTGGAGGAACTGGCCTGCGTGGTCCGGTGCGGTGCCTGGTTGGTGTGCTGGCCCATGGTGGTTCTCCTTTGGTCTGTCAGCGGGTCTGCCCTGCAGTGTTGGCTTTACCTGTGGTGCTGGCTTTATCAGCGGGCGCGGTGATTGGTTTTTGGGGTGGTGCCCCGCGGCGCTGATACGTGTTAGCCCCGCGGGTCCGTTGCCTTAGCGTGCCGTTTTCTCGTGGATGTATGCCACGAGGTCGGTGAGCACCTGCGGGTCGGTGGTCGGGGGTACGCCGTGGCCGAGGTTGACCACGTGCGAGGGGGCGGCGCTACCTTCGGCGAGTACCTCGTCCACGTGTGCGTAGAGGTTTTCGCTACCTGCGGCAAGCAGTGCCGGGTCGATGTTGCCCTGCAGGGGTACGGCGCCGTTGAGCAGGGTGTTCGCTGCGGACAGCGGCAGGCGGTAGTCCACACCGATGACGTCTGCGCCGGCTTCGTGCATGGCGGGCAGCAGGGCGGTGGTGCCGGTGCCGAAGTGGATGCGCGGCACACCGTATTCGCGCACCATGTCGAGGGCAGTTGCGGAGTGCGTCTGCACGTAGCGGCGGTAGTCGCTTTCACCGAGGGAGCCTGCCCAGGAGTCGAAGAGCTGCACGGCCGATGCGCCCGCCTCGATCTGTGCGCGCAGGAACTGGCCTGCGGTGCGGGCTGCCCAGGCGGCGAGTTCGTGCCAGGCGGCGGGGTCGGCGTGCATCATGGTGCGCGGGCGCAGGTGGTCGCGGGAGGGGCCGCCTTCGACCATGTAGGCGGCGACAGTGAAGGGGGCTCCGGCGAAGCCGATGAGCGGGGTGTCGCCAAGCATTTCTACGGTGGCGGCGACAGCTTCGCGGATGGGGTCGAGGTCGCTGTCTTTGAGTTCGGGCAGGGCGCGCACCTCGTCGAGGGTGCGGACGGGCTGGTCGAGTACGGGGCCCCTACCGGGCACGATGTCGACGTTGACGCCCGCGAGCTTCATGGGGATGACGATGTCGGAGAAGAAGATGCCGGCGTCGACCTTGTGGCGGCGGACAGGCTGCACGGTGATTTCTGCGGCGAGGTCGGGGGTGAGGCATGCGTCCAGCATGGGGATGCCTTCGCGCGCTTGGCGGTATTCGGGCAGGGAGCGGCCTGCCTGGCGCATAAACCAGACGGGTCGGTGGTTGGAGGGGCGGCCGGTGAGGGCGCGGAGCATGGGCGAGTCGGCGGCGGTGCCTGCGCGTAGGGGGTGGTTGGCGGGGAGGTGTGCGAGCTGCTCGTCGGTGAGCAGGGGTCGCTGGGCGTCGGTGGGGTGTGCGGGCAGGGCGGGTGCCTGTGCGGCAGCCGATGCGGGGCCCTTGTCCGATGCGGGGCCCTTGTCCGATGCGGGGCCCTTGTCCGATGCGGGGCCCTTGTCCGATGCGAGGCTCTTATCCGATGCGAGGGTGGTGTGCTGGTTTTCGCTCATAGTGTCTAGTGTGACAGGTTTATGAGGGCGTTTTTACGACACTATGTCACGGCGACTTTTACCTAAAGGTGGCTTCCTTAGTGGTGAGGGACACCTTAGTTCACACCCGTTAGGTCCCTGCTGACCCTCTGTTTTCGCCCGTTTGCGCGGAGATTTGCGTAGAGAATACGCAGGTAAAGCCCCGAATACACCCCTTCACATTCCGGTGCATTCTCCCCTACCTGCGCTTTTGAATTGCCGCCAGCACTCCGACAGCACCCCGGCGAATACCCCCGCCTCCTGTCCACTATGTGGCGCCCACTAAGCCACGTTGAGCCGTGAACTTAGGTTCTGTGAGCTTTACAGGGGCTTAGTCGGCGTGGTTATGATTAATCTCTAGTGAGTACTTATGCATTTGTGGCATCGCACCACACCGTTGATCTGACCACCGTCGCTGCGTTGAGCGCCGGTGCCTCCGGCGTACCCGATGTTCTGGCGAGCGATATGGCGCGTCAGCTGGGCGTGAAGGGTGCAGTCGTTCTTGCCACCTGTAACCGTCTTGAAATGTATGTTCAGCTACACGTATCCGCGCATGTGCCTATGGTTCGTGAGCTGATTGTCGACTCTATTGCGCGCACCTCCGGCCTGGATACGGAACTGGTCAATTCCAGCTTCGACGTGTACGCCGATGACGAGGCCGCACGCCACCTGCTGACGGTCGCCTCCGGCCTGGAATCTGCCGTGGTCGGCGAGCGCGAAATCGCCGGTCAGGTGCGCCGCGCCCTGGCCGCCGCGCAGGCGAAGGCTCAAGAGGACGGCGTGCCCCTCCCCGGTGAGCTGGTTCAGCTGTTTGAGCATGCGGCGCATACGGCTCGTCAGGTGGGTCAGCATACGGCGCTTGGCGCTCAGGGCCGCTCGATTGTGTCTGTTGCCCTCGATCTTGCGGATGAGGTTGCCGAGAAGGATTGGTCGACCCGCCGCGCCCTGATTTTTGGTACGGGTGCTTACGCGGGCGCAACCATTGCGGCGCTGCGCGAGCGCGGTTGCACCGATATTTGGGTCAATTCCCGTTCGGGTCGTGCCGCCGAGTTCGCGGCAAAGCGCGAGGTTTCTGCGGTTCCAGTGGACGGCATGGAGCAGGCTATGGCTTCTGCCGACATCATTATTGGCTGTTCCGGCGGCTCCGATCCGCTGCTTCCCGAGCAGATTCCGGCCGGTCACCACACGATCCTCGACCTGGCTCTTTCGCGTGACTTTGACCCCTCGGTCGCTGACCTGCCGAATGTTGAGCTGATTACCCTCGAATCGGTGCGCCTTGCCGCGCCCGAGGAAACCGAAGAGTCCGTGGCGACGGCTACGCGCATCGTGGAGTCTGAGCTGGTGGCGTTCCTGTCCCGTCAGCGTTCCCGCACGATTGACTCCGCGATTGTTGCGCTGCGCTCGCACACTATGGCTGTGCTGGATTCCGAGCTGGAGAAGGTGCGTAGCCAGTTTGGTTGCGGTGCGGCGACGGAGCAGTTTGAGCTGGCGATGCGTCGCATGGTGAAGTCTCTGCTGCACACCCCGACGGTGCGCGCCAAGAAGCTTGCGGCTGAGGGCCGCACGGAGGATTACGTGCAGGCGTTGGAGACTCTCTACGGTATTCAGGTGGAGGACTCTTAAGAGCCTGCCCCCCCCCCGCCACGTTTTTCTGTGTTTTGCGTTTGCTGCTGGTGTTCGTTGGTGGAGTATTTTATTAGCCCCCGGCGAAGTACCGCCCGTTCACGGTGCCGACGAGCGCATTCACGCTAGAGTAGATGCTAGATAAGATAAGTTCCCATACCCGGCGCGCGTTTGACGGCGCCGGACTATTCTGCGAGGAGACTCATGGAAATCAAGATTGGCATTCGCCACATTGCTCGTGAAATTATTGTTGAGACCAGTGAGGCTAAGGAAATCCTCATGGAGAAGGTCTCGAAGGCTATTGAGGATGGCTCGCTGCTGCAGATTATGGACGATAAGGGCAACACCACCCTGATTTCTGGCGCTCAGATCGGCTACGTTGAGCTGGGCTCCGACGCGAAGCGTCACGTGGGCTTCGGTATCGGCGCCTAATTACCTCGGTAGCTGCCCCCTAGCTTGAGCTTTCCCCCGCATCCGCAATGATGCGTAACCGCGCTGTATGCGCTGTGTGCGTGCGCTGTATGCGCCGTACGGTTACGCCGTGCCGGATGCGGGGGTTTGCGTTTTAAACCGCCCGTGCGAAAACCTCGCGACACCCGGTTTTGGGGCGGTATATCGCCCATCACGGGCGCACGCCACAACCGGTCGGGGGTGCGCCGGAAGCAAATCCGGGTTAATATTGAGGGGTTAAGTGAATGACCGGTCGTACCCCTTTCAAGACCCCGAGGCTGCACCGCCTTCTCATCATGAATAACCATGAGCACTAACCATGAGTATTAACCATGCGTGCAGGCGGCGTCTCGGTAAGAATTTCCCGTGTAAGAATTTCCCGCGGCCGGCTTTCGACGCCCGCCCGTCACCGCCTCCACCGTTGGGGCGCTGGCTGGTGCACCCCCGTTCTGGGGAGAAACACACCCCGAACAGGGGTAGAAAGATACGGTCCAGTGACTGAAACGAACACGCAGGAAACCACTCAGACTGCAAAGTCCTTCGCCGACTTCGGCGTTCGCCAGGATATTAGCGACGCCCTCGCGGCGGTTGGCATTACCTCCCCCTTCCCCATCCAGGAGCTGACTCTTCCCGTGGCTCTGTCTGGCCAGGACATCATTGGTCAGGCGAAGACCGGTACCGGTAAGACCCTCGGCTTCGGTCTGCCCACCATTCAGCGTGTGGTCGGCCGCGACGATGAGGGTTGGGCTGATTTGGAGTACCCCGGCGCACCTCAGGCGCTGATTCTGGTTCCGACCCGTGAGCTTGCTATTCAGGTGGGTGAGGACCTGGCGATTGCTGCGAAGCTGCGCAACGCCCGCGTCGCCACCCTGTACGGCGGTGTGCCGATTGAGCCTCAGGCGGAGCTGCTGCGCCGCGGCCTGGAGGTTGCGGTGGGTACCCCCGGCCGCATTATCGACCTGTACCAGCAGGGCTTCCTGAACCTGAAGCAGGTCAAGATCGTGGTCCTCGATGAGGCTGACGAGATGCTGGATTTGGGTTTCCAGCCGTCGGTTGAGAAGATCCTCAGCTACCTGCCCGAGGACCGCCAGACCATGCTGTTCTCCGCAACCATGCCCGGCCCGGTCATTGCGATGGCACGCCAGTACATGACCAAGCCCATGCGCATTAGCGCCGCTGACCCCGAGGACGCCTCGAAGACTAAGGCGTCGATCCGCCAGGTAGTCTACCGTGCGCACCACCTGGACAAGGACGAGATGATTGGCCGCATTCTGCGTGCTACCGGCCGCGGCCGTACCGTCATCTTCACCAAGACCAAGCGTGACGCTGCCCGCGTGGCGGAGGAGCTGGTGAACCGTGGCTTCGCTGCCGCTCCCCTGCACGGTGACCTGAACCAGGTTGCGCGTGAGCAGGCGCTGAAGGCGTTCCGCACCGGCAAGGTCGATATTCTGGTCGCGACCGACGTGGCGGCTCGCGGTATTGACGTTGAAGACGTGACCCACGTGATTAACCACCGCGTGCCTGAGGATGAGAAGACCTACCTGCACCGTACCGGCCGTACCGGTCGTGCGGGCAATGAGGGTACCGCCGTGACCCTGGTTGACTGGGATGACCTGCCGCGCTGGAAGGTCATTAACGACGCCCTGGAGCTGGGTGTTCCCGAGCCGGTTGAAACCTACTCTTCCTCTGAGCACCTGTTCTACGACCTGAACATTCCGCTTGGCACCAAGGGCCGCCTGCCGCGTGAGGAGCGTGTCGCTGAGGGCATGGGCGATGAGTTCTTTGAGAGCGCCCGTGATTCTCGTGATGGCCGTCCGGCTCGTTCTCGCGGTGGCCGCGACGGTGGTCGTTCTGGCGGTCGTGACGGTGAGAAGGGTTCGCGCCGTTCTCGCGGATCCCGTGAGGGCCGTTCCGGTGAGGGCCGCGGCGAGCGCCGTGGCCGCTCCGAGGGCCGCAAGCGCACTGAGCGTTCCGAGCGTGCAGAGCGTAACGAGCAGGGCGCATCCGAGCGTACCGAACGTTCTTCTGAGCGTTCTGAGCGTGCGCCTCGTCAGCGTCGCCGTCCCCGCCGTGTTGAGGGTCAGCCCGTGGAGGGTGAGGGTCGCCGCCGCACCCGCCGCCGCTCTGAAGGCTCGCGTGCTGAGGGTTCGCGTGCTGAGGGTTCGCGTGCTGAGGGTTCGCGTGCTGAGGGTTCTCGCGGTAAGGGCCGTGGCGCTGACCGTGCTGGTTCTGAAGGCTAGGGCCGGGGTTGGGTATTTCAGCATCCCCGGCGCCCGCCGCGCCCTCCCCTGCCGCTGAGGCACACCCCGCGGATTCGGCTGTTTTCGATCCGCAGGGCTCGTCGCTGCTGGTGCAGGCAGATAACCTGGAGTATCTGCGTGAGCTGCCCGATGGTGCGTTCACCGTGATTTACATTGACCCGCCGTTCAATACGGGTAAGAAGCAGACGCGCCGCACGTTGAGCGCGGAGGCTTCTGAGAAGGGGGACCGCACCGGCTTTAAGGGCAAGAGCTATTCGAGCACCCTGCAGACTCTGGCGAGCTATAACGACTCGTTCGAGGATTATTGGGCGTTCCTAGCACCGCGTATTGAGCAGGCGCATCGTCTGCTCGCGCAGGACGGCACCTTGTACCTGCACCTGGATTGGCGTGAGGTTCATTATGTGAAGATTATGTGCGACATGATTTTTGGTCGTGAGAACTTCATTAATGAGCTGATTTGGGCTTATGACTACGGCGCGAAGTCTACGCGCCGCTGGCCGACGAAGCACGACAATATTTTGGTGTACGCGAAGGATCACCGCAGCTATTATTTCAATACTGCGGAGGTTGATCGTGAACCGTATATGGCTCCCGGTTTGGTGACTGAGGAGAAGGCCTCGCGCGGCAAGCTCCCTACGGACGTGTGGTGGCATACTATTGTGTCGCCGACGGGTAAGGAGAAGACGGGGTATCCCACGCAGAAGCCTACGGGCCTGTTGCGTCGTATGATTGCGGCGAGTTCCCGCCCGGGTGATTGGGTGTTGGATTTCTTCGCTGGTTCTGGTTCTACGGGTGCGGCGGCGGCTCAGTTGGGCCGTAAGTTCGTGTGTGTGGATCAGAATCCGCCGGCTATTGAGGTGATGGCTAAGCGCCTGGGTGTGGATCCGGTGTCGTTCGCTGAGTATCGTGGTGTTCCGCGTGGGGCGAGTGTGCTGTTCACGCCGAAGCGTACGGTGGGTGTTCGTGGCGGTACGAGTCGTGATGCGTTGACGGCGGCGAGCCGTCATGCGCTGAAGGCTGTGTTGGATACGCTCACGGAGACTACGCAGCCGGTTGAGGGTGCGTCGTGCCGGTTTGTGCGTCACTGGTCGATGGATGCGGTGGATAAGAAGATGCGTATTGATGGGCGTGATGAGTTGCGTCGTCAGCGTCAGCATCAGGCGCGGGCTAAGGCTCGTGCGGCTCGTGCGGCTACTCAGATGGATGCGGCGGCTGCGGGTGCGGTGTTGCAGCATCATGCCTCGCGTGAGAGCGTCTAGGCTGTCTTTTCTGCGCGTTCGTGAGAGCACGTGTTA
>ERZ772770.191-NODE-191-length-14084-cov-4.0839_pt1 | contig 14084 bp, 11 predicted proteins | sample MGYA00511361_ERZ772770 | MGnify/ENA primary metagenome ERZ772770 (study PRJEB29015, sample SAMEA2738026) | human oral metagenome | biome: human oral; feature: human-associated habitat; material: saliva | place: China | collected 2251 ... | reverse complement strand
AAAATTCATGGGGTTTTATAGGGAACGGACGAAATGTCAGTATTTGCATGGCGCTTACGCGGCGCATGCTCACATTGTGTATACCTATGCGGCTCAAGGCATGTATGTTGCATGTCCACCTGAGTAGCCTGGTTTTTGACTCAACCTCGTAGGTCTTCTAACGTCGACGCCGATGGTACCGACGACGCCGGCCTGGCTGGTTGCCACTGATTAGCTGATTGGTGGCTCGGTGGCCGCATAGTTCTACGACGCCGGACTCTGCAGGCGTGTGCCCATTTTGCTAACCCTGACCAGCCAGAGGCCCCCTTTGTCTGGCCATGTCTCTGGTCAACCAAGCATACGTAGTTTCCAGGCATACATGGCTAGACGCGCAGATATGGTTTGCAGATACGCAGATTTCGTCCGTTCCCTATAAAACCCCATGAAAAAATCATAGGGAAGGGACGATTTTACCTGTGTTTGTCTGCATTGCCTGTATTTGCCTTAAAATTAAGCAACACTGAATGCAACACCAGTTTTAGGAGTCACTTGAGTATCGGTCTAGTCGCCCTTCTTGACGACATTGCCGCCCTAGCCAAAGCCGCCGCCGCCTCGGTTGATGACGTGGCAGGAGCCGCAACCAAAGCATCTAGCAAGGCAATCGGGGTGGTTATCGACGACACTGCCGTGACTCCCCAATACGTGCAGGGCATCAAGCCTGAACGCGAACTGCCAGTTATTAAACGCATCGCGCGCGGCTCACTAATCAACAAGCTGGGCATTATTTTGCCGGTGGCCTTATTGCTGACCTGGCTGGCACCCTGGTCACTGCCTATTTTGCTGCTGGTGGGCGGCACTTACCTGTGTTTTGAGGGCGCAGAGAAAGTGCTTAGTGCCTGGGGGGTCATCAAGGAACATGAGGACTCCCACGGTGCCAGTGACAAGTCCGCAGATCCGGCCGCCGTGGAAAAAGCCATTGTCAGCCTGATTCTTTCCACTGAGATCATGCTGGTATCTTTGGCGGGCCTGCACACCAACGACAACCTACGCAAAGTCGCCATCATGGTGGTGGTGGGCTTCATCATGACGTTCTTTGTCTACGGCCTGGTGGCGCTGCTGGTGAAAATGGATGACCTGGGCTTGGCCCTGGTGCGTCGCGGCCAGGAGAAACTGGGTCGTGCCATCGTCAAAACCATGCCGCGCGTTTTCCGCGTGATCGAGGTGGTTGGCACCGTGGCTATGCTCTGGGTGGGTGGACACATCGTGATTGACGCCCTCAACAACCTGGGTGTGGGCGCCCTGCATCACCTGGTGGAACACGCCGCCCACGCAGCCACCCACGCCGCCCAGGGTCTGGGCGACTCGCTAAGCGGCGTGGTCAAGTGGTGCGTGGAGACGGCTTGCTCGGGTGTGTTCGGCTTGGTGCTTGGCGCGCTGGTTACTGGCCTGGTGCTGGGGCTGCAGCGGCTGCTGCGGCAGCGCGCGGGGCAGCACTAGCGATCTTTTCCAGCTCTGCCTCGCCGTGAGCTGCGGATAGGAACCACACTTCAAAGATCGACGGCGGCAATGCCACCCCCGCCTCCAGGAAAGTGTGGAAGAAGGGTGCGTAACGCCAGGTTTCCTGCTGGCGCGCCTGGTCGTAGTTGTAGACACCGTTGCTGGCCGCTTGAGGGCCAAACATGATGGACATCAGCGAGCCGGTGCGTTGCACGCGGTGCGCCACTCCGGCCTGGGTTAGTGCCTGGCCCACAATCTCACCCACAGCCTGGGCGTTGGTGTTGACGGTGTTGTAAACGTCGACGTCGGCCAGCTCTAGTGTGGCCAGCCCGGCGGCGGTGGCTAGCGGGTTACCTGAGAGTGTGCCCGCCTGGTACACCGGCCCCAGTGGTGCCAGTAGGTCCATGATGTCGGCGCGACCGGCCACGGCTGCTAGCGGCATCCCTCCGCCCACGACCTTGCCGAAAGTCACCAGGTCAGGCACCCATTTGGGGGCGTCGACGGCGTTGGCTTCAGTGCCGTTGGGCCCAGTTGTGGCGACGGCGTTGGCTTCAGTGCCGTTGGGCCCAGTTGTGGCGACGGCGTTGGTGCTAGCTGCTTTAGTGGTAGCTGATCCGGCGCTTTCTGCTGCGCCTAGCTGCGCCAGGGCAGCAGGGGTGGTTAGCTCAGCACTTAGCGCGGTGGCGGGGGTGGCGCCGTCGTGCTCTTGCCAGCCGGCCACAGCCTCCAAACCCCACCAGCCGGCAGAGCTGACCCTAAAACCTGTGAGTACCTCATCCAAAATCATTACCGCACCGTAGCGGGTGCATAGGGAACGGATGCGCTCATTCCAGCCAGGTCGTGGGGGCACGCTGCCCATGTTGGCGGGGGCGCCTTCAAAAATGACTCCTGCGATTTCCTGCCCGCGCTCGGCGAAGCAGGCTTCTAGCGCCTCAAAGTCGTTGTAGGGCAACACAATGGTGCAGGCGGTGATCGCTGCGGGCACGCCCGCACTGCCGGGTAGGCCGCCCGTGGCCACGCCGGAGCCGGCCGCAGCCAGTAGGCCGTCGCTGTGACCGTGGTAGTTGCCGGCAAATTTAATGATCAGCTCGCGCCCGGTGGCACCGCGCGCTAGGCGGATAGCGGTCATGGTGGCTTCGGTACCGGTGGAAACAAAACGTACCCGCTCCACAAATGGCACACGTTCGCGCACCTTTTGGGCCAGCAGGGTTTCGCTCTGGGTAGGGGCGCCAAAGGATAGTCCACGCGCGGCGGCCTCCTGCACGGCGGCCACCACTTGCGGGTGGGCGTGGCCTAGCAGGGCTGGGCCCCAGGAGCCCACCAGGTCCACATAGTCGCGCCCGTCGGCGTCGGTAACGTAGGCCCCTTTAGCGGCGCTGATGAAACGTGGGGTGCCTCCCACGCCCCCAAAGGCGCGCACGGGAGAGTCAACGCCCCCCGGAATAATCCCCTTGGCCTGGATAAATAAGCGTTCATTTAGATTCATAATTAAGTCCTATCGCAGCGTTTGGTCTGTTTTTCCTGCGGCGTTGGCTTAGCGCAGCATCTGGGCGATTTCGCGGGCCCAGTAGGTAAGTACCGTATCGGCGCCGGCACGGAAAATGCCCAGCACGCTTTCAAGGATCACGCGCTCGCGGTCAATCCAGCCGTTGGCTGCGGCCGCCTCAACCATGGCGAACTCCCCGGAGACCTGGTAGGCCGCCACCGGAATGTCGCTGGCTGCGGCCACATCACTAAGCACATCCAGGTAGGGGCCGGCGGGTTTAACCATTACCATGTCAGCCCCTTCTGCGGCGTCGAGCATTGCCTCATACAGGCCTTCGCGACGGTTGGCGGGGTCTTGCTGGTAGGTGCGCCGGTCACCCTTGAGGGTGGAGCCCACGGCCTCACGGAAGGGCCCAAAGTAGGCGGAGGCGTATTTGGCCGAGTAAGCCAGGATTGCCACGTCGGCGTGCCCGGAGGCGTCTAGGGCCTGGCGAATGGCGGCTACCTGCCCATCCATCATGCCTGAGGGGGAGACCATGTGGGCGCCGGCTTCGGCCTGGCTGACGGCCATGGCCTGGTAGAGCGGCAAGGTTGCGTCATTATCGATGCCGCCGCGCTCGTCTAGCAGCCCGCAGTGGCCGTGGCTGGTGAACTCATCTAGGCAGGTGTCGGCGCAAACCACCACTGCGTCGCCCACCTCTTCACGCACAGCAGCGATACCCTGGTTCAAAATTCCTTCACTGGCCCAGGCCTGGCTGCCAGCCGCGTCGCGCACTGCGGGCACGCCGAATAGGTCAATTGAGCCCACACCAGCTTCGGCGCAGGCCACCGCTTCACGTCGCAGCGAGTCCAAGGTGTGCTGGTAGACGCCGGGCATGGCGCTAATGGCTTGCGGCTCGCTAATGTCCTCGCGCACGAACACCGGCAGGATCAGTTTGGCCGGGTCGATGCGGTGCTGGCTAACCAGGGCGCGCATGGCCGGGGTGGAGCGTAGGCGGCGCGGGCGCAGCGTGGGAATGGGAGCCGGCGCGACGCCGTGGCTGGCTAGCAGGTCCAGGGCGCTTTGGGGGATGGTGGTCATGAAAAATCCTTTGCTTTAAATAGGTTAATTATGGCTTGGGCGATGTGTTCGGCTCGCGGCTTGGCGGCGGTGGCGTCTACGCGCAGGCCCAGTTCGCGGCAGCGTGCGGTGGTGGATTTGCCGATGCTGACCACTGCGGTTTTCTCAGGTGGGGGTCCCAGCAGTTGCAGTAGGGCCTGGGCGCTAGAGCCTGCAGTAACGACGATGGCGTCCCATGCCCCGGCTTGCCACTGGGTTTTGAGGTGGGCTGGTAGCTGGGGGAGGGGGGCGGTGGTGTAGGTGGCAACGGCGTCCACCTGCCAGCCAAGCTGGCTAAGTCCTTGGGCTAGCGTGGGGGCGGCTAGCTGCGACTGAGGCAGGCAAATGGTGGTGAGCCCGGTGGGCGCGGTGGCCTGGGCTTGCCTGATGGGCGGCGTTGGGAAAATTTCCAGTAGCTTGGCGGCGCTACCCGCGCCCACCAGGGTGGGCTTAAGCGTGCAGTGGGTGTTTACCCACTCGGCAGTGGACTGGCCAACCACGGCCAAGTGCGTGGTTCCTTGAATGGAATCTGCCTGTTGAAAGGAATCTGCTTGGTTGGCGAGGCCAAGGCTCTGTTTAGTTGAACTCTCGCTAGTCGCAGCTTCCGAGGCTAGTGCAAATGAGCTCAATGCGAGGGTGGGTGAGTGTGGCGTGGGCACTGAGGTGGGTGAGTGTGGCGTGGGGGCTGAGGCGGGTGCTAGCGCAAGCGTATTTAGCTGCGCCAGCACGGCCTGTGCTGCTCGCCAGGAAGAGAGCACCACCCAGGCGTAATAGCCAGCCGCAAGCCTTTGGCACATCTGTTCTAGCTGTGCAGATTCAATGGGAATGGTTTGGGTTAGTGCGAAAGTATCTACCTGGGCGCCGGCAGTTTTAAGGGCTGCCGCAATGGCGTCGTCGGACTTTAGGCGTGGCAAAGCCACCCGTAAACCGGCGAGTGTTTCACGTGAAACAACCATAACCATCTACCTCTAAATCCGATCGTAAAACCTTAGTTGTCACCTTGCTGCGCGCTTAGTTGTTGCCCTGGCACGTCTTTAGCCACGCTCCTTAACTGCTCGCAAATCTGCTACCTGCCCGGCGCCTTGCGCCAACAAATCCTGGGCGGCACGCTGACCCAACTCCACAGCTTTTTGCAGGTGCGAAGCCTTGGTTAGGTCCACACCCTCAAGCCTCACAGCTTGGTAGCTACGCACGCTAGCGGCGCCGTCGAGAGCAAACACCCCGGCCTCCAAGTGCAGCTCATAATCAAAGCCGGCGTGCACCAGGTAGGCGTAAGTGCCCACGGGGGCTGCGCACCCAGCCTGCAAAGTAGACATCACCGCGCGCTCAGCCACCGCAGCCAGGTGTGAAGCCGGATCGTTCACCTGGGCTATCACCGCCTCCAACTGGGGGTCAAGCTCCTGGGCGGTCTCAATAGCCAGCACACCCTGCGACGGCGCCGGCAACATCTGCTCGGGGTTGAAAGCCTCACTTATGTGCTCAGCCAAACCCAGCCGCTCCAATCCAGCGCAAGCCAGCACCACGGCGTCCAAATCAGCGCCGGTGCCAAGAGCCTGGGGGGATGTGCCAGCGTCGGCGGTAACCTGAACCCCGCGCACGCGCCCCAGTCGCGTGGGCACGTTACCCCGCAAATCCACGGTCTTAATGTCGGGGCGTAAAGCCTTTAGCTGGGCTACACGCCGAGGCGAGCCGGTACCTACACTCGCCCCACTAGGCAGCTGCGCCAGGCTCATGCCGTTCGAGGCCACCAGGGCGTCACGTGGATCGGCCCGGCGCGGGGTGGCGGCAATGCGTAGCCCTGCAACCGGGGCGGTGGGTAGATCCTTAAACGAGTGCACCGCCAAATCCACCTGCCCCTCTAACAGCTGAGTGCGCAGCTGGGCAGCAAACACCCCAACGCCCCCAAGCTGGCTTAGTGCTGCGCGCGAAGTGTCGCCCTGAGTTCGCACGGTAACCAGCTCCACGCGCCAATCCAGACCCTGGGCGGCGGCGGCAGTTTCCAACATGCGCGCCACCATGCCCGACTGGGCTAAAGCCAAAGCCGACCCACGCGTCCCCAGACGCACAACCTTTTCACTCATAAGAAGTTCCTATATATTTGTAGTGCTATGCGGACTGTGGCGCTATGAGCGCTGTAGGCGCCTGGCGTTCGTGCGCGCGTGAGCTACCACCGCATTAACCCCCGTACCGCCAACCCAGGCGCCAGTAACCGCCAAACCCTCAATGTTTTCAACCTGGCTCATAAAAGTCGCAACGCGCTCGCGGTAGCTAGGCGGCAGCGGCGGCAAAGTGCCATTCCAACGCACCAGCTTGTGCTCGCTTACCTGCTTGGGGCTGATAGTTACGCCTGTCAAAACCCGCACGTCACTTAGGGCCTGCTCCAGGCTCACCTGCGGCTCGCTTTGCCCTAAACGCCCGTACGACAGGCGCAATAAATGCTGATGCGGCGCCAAAGCCTGCGCGATCCAGGGCCACTTAACGTTTAAATGTGACAGGGCTTTGGCTCCCACAGGGCTCTCGACGGCGCCGGGCTGGGTTGGGTGTGCCTGCTTGCTGATCTCGACGGCGCCGGGCTGAATGTCGCCGCACGATTCTGAGGCGGCCTGGGTGTCGGGGGTGGACTGGTCCGGCTCGGCCTGGGTGTCGGCGCAGCTTGCGGGTGACGCCGGAGCCACCAGCAGGCCCTGACCCACCGGGGCGGCGTCCAGCTCAGGGCTATCAACCAGCAGTGAGTAGCGCGCAATGGGCGCGCCTACCGGGATAGTGATGTCAGTGTCTAAGGCCGCCAAGTTTGCGCTGGCCAGCAGCCGCAAGGCTGGGCGCGCCGAACAAGCCACCACCAGGCGCTTAGTGCGCAAAGTACGCGGCGCGCCGGCAGGGACCGGCTCGCTCGAAGGAGTCGGGCCCGGCTTGGTGGGGGCCAGCACCACCTGCCAGTAGCCGACGCTGTCGCTGGCGTCGCGGGAAGCCGCGTTGCTGGCGCCACTAGCGCCGCCGCTGGTGCTGTGGGAAACGGTGTCACTAGCGTTGGCGCCGCTTACAGTGCCAGCGTTGCCTGCGGCGTCGGGAGCAATAAGCTGCTGGGCCCCAACGCGAGTGAGCACAGTGCCTCCCGCCGTCGTGATGGCCTGACTCAAAGCCGCAGTCAGCTGGAACATGCCACCGCGAACGCACTTATCAACACTGCGCCCACCAGTAGCTTTACGTGAACGCTCCAACAGGAAAGCCACCGCATCAGCCAGGCAGCCATGCTCACGAGTAGCCTGACGCAGCCCCGGCGTAACCGTGTCAGTGGCCAGATCGGCCGGATCACACGTGTAAATGCCGGCGACTATCGGGCGCACCAGGCGCTCAACCACCGCCTGCCCCATGCGCGCGGCCACAAACCCCGCCAAAGTCTCGCCCTCAGCACCCTGGCCCACCTCGCTGCCCAGGTGGCGGTCTTGGGCGGCACGTTGCGCAGCCTTAGCGCCCAAAACGGCGACGACGTCGTCCGCGCCCGGATCAGCGGGAATGCCCAGGTAGGCGTCACGCAAGAACCGCCACAGACGCCAGCGACTTTCACCATTGGCGCGGTTGGGGGGTAAAAACAGGCGTGCGCCGTCGCCGCTAGGGGCCAGCGCCTCCAGCCCCAAAGCGGCCACCATCTGGGCGGTTTCCACCCCACGCGGAACGAAAGTCTCAGCGCCCAAATCCACCTGAACCGGGCCAATGTAACCGGGGGCAATCAGTCCGCCCAGATAGCCGCGCGCCTCCACCAGCAGTGGCTTGAACCCATCCTGGGTTAGCTGCCAGGCGGCAGACAGGCCGGCGATCCCGCCACCAATCACCAGGGCATCTACCTCATCGGGCAGGTCACTAAGCGGGTTGGGGTGAGAAGTGACCGGAGTGGCCGGGGCGGCTGGGTCGGCCGGAGCTGTAGGAGTGGCCGAAGCTGCCGAGGCGGCCGGAGCTACTGGGGCGGCAGCGCTCTTGCGCTCAGTAGAGGGCTTGCAGTCAACGGGGGGCTTGCGGTCAGTAGGGGCGGAACTGTTTCTAGTATCCAGATTCATAAGCTTTCCTTATGAACAAATTCGACGATCCGCGTTAACACATCTGGGTCAGTAGTTGGCGGTACCCCGTGGCCCAGGTTAAACACATGCCCTGGCGCCTGGCGCCCCGCGCGTAAACACTCAACAATGGCCTGCTCAATCACCGGCCACGGCGCCGCCAGCAAAGCTGGGTTCAAATTGCCCTGCACTGGGCAGCTGCCCCCAAGCTGGTCAATCGCCCAATCCAACTCAGTGCGGTCATCAACCCCCACAGCCTGCGCCCCCGCCGCCAGCATCTGCGGCAACAGGCGCGCACTGCCAGTAGCAAAGTGAATCAGTGGCGCCGCCTTGCAAGTAGTTGGGCTGATCGCCTCGCGGGCCCGCGCAATAGCTAGAGCCGAGTATGGGGCCACGCGCTCGCGGTAGTCGGTGGGGCTAAGTGAACCGGCCCAAGAGTCAAACAGCTGCGCCGCCGAGGCGCCACAGCTAATTTGCAATGCTATGAAATCGCCCGTGACCTGCGCGCACCAACGCATCAGCAGGTCCCAAGTGGGTGGGTCGGCGTGCATTAGAGAACGCGCGGCTAGGTGATCGCGGCTAGGCTTGCCCTCAACCAGGTAAGCGGCCAGGGTGAAAGGCGCGCCCCCAAAGCCAATCAGTGGGGTCCAGCCTGCTGGTTGCGCTGGGTCTGCTAGTTGTGTTGGTTGCGCTGGGTCTTGCACCCCGGATAGCGGCTGCAGCGCCCCTGGTTTCGGCACCTGCGCGGGCGTGCCTAGCTCGGTCAAAATCAGGGCAATAGCCTCACGCAGGGCTGCCACACCCTCAGCGCCCTGGTGAGCGGCGCCGTCGTGACTGATCCAAGTGCCCTGACCAAAACTGCACGCAAGCAGGCGCTCAACGTCATTGCGTGTGCGAATCGGGGCTGACAAAACCGGCCCCACCTGCGGTTTAATCTCCACGTCCACCCCGGCCAGGCGTAGCGGCACCATGATGTCTGAGAAGAAAATGGCTGCATCCACCCCGTGGCGGCGTACCGGCTGGAGCGTTGCCTGGGCAACCACCTGCGGATTCAGACAAGCCTCAAGCATGGGCAGATTCACCTGGGTGCGCAGCTGACGATACTCAGGCAGGGAGCGCCCGGCCTGGCGCATAAACCACACCGGGGTGCGGGCGGGGCGTTGCCCATTAAGTGCAGCCAAGAGGGCGGGCTGGGGCGAGTTGGGTGGCGGCAAAGCATTCATCGTTTATTAATTCTAGCCATAGATAATTTAAATAATATTCACGTTTTCAAATACCGCATTAGTGGCAGTTATGCGTACCTAACCGCTTTTATGACGCCGCGTCTTTATTTATTTAAAATGACACTTCGACACTTAAAAAACCTTGCGGTTGCAGGGAAAACCGACGCTCTAGAGTTAACTGTCGTGGTGGCATAAAAATAGTTTTGCGCAAATCGCGAGATAACTGTGTGTGGCGGGCCGATAGGTGCTTGAATAGCACTCGCTGTGACTATTCATCTACTCTCCGCCGATCATCGTTATCAAAGCCTAGACGAGGTTGCCCGACTCAGTCGGGTAGACAACCTGGGCCCCAAACTCATGCGCGCGCTGCCTTACCTGCGCGGCGCCGTGGTGGTGCGTACCTGCAACCGCCTGGCAATCCTGGTTGACGCCCCAAGCAGGCTGGCTGGCTCTGGTCAGTCTGGCTCCGACGCCGCCCGCGCTGGCTCAGCTTGCCCCGGTTCCGCCGTCTCTGGCTCTGGCGTCGCCCCTGCTGTTGCCGACGACGTGCGCGCGGTGCTGGCTCACTGCGCCGAGCTGCCCCTTGAACAGGTGCATTTGCGCCACCTGGCCGGACACCAAGCCCACCTAGACCTATTTGCCACCGCCGCCGGGCTGGAATCCATGGTGGTAGGGGAGCGCGAAATTGCTGGCCAGCTGCGCCGTGCCTTCCATGCGGCCTGGGAGGAAGATACCCTCAGCTGCGATTTGGGGCGCGCCCTTGAGCACGCCTCACGCACCAGTCGGTTGGTGGCCACGCAAACCGGCTTGGCTTCTTCGGGCCGCTCAGTGGTGGCGGTGGGGCTAGACTTGGCCGCCCAGGCTTTGCGAGATGCCAAACTGCGCCCGCTTAAAGAGGCCCAGGTTGTGCTGGTGGGAACTGGTGCCTATGCGGGTGCCACAGTCACGGCCCTACGCGAGTCGGGGGCCACTAATGTGCGGGTGTATTCTCGCTCTGAACGCGCTCAGCTTTTTGCGCAGGGACGCGGCATTGGCTGGGTTGATAAGGCAGGGCTGGCGCAGGCTCTTGATGAGGCGGACCTGGTGGTTACCTGTCGCGGCTTGGGTAGCCCGGTGCTTACCCGCGAGATTTTGCAGCGGGTTAAAACTCCACTGGTGATCTTGGATTTGGCGTTGCAACGTGACGTGGAGGCGGCGGTAGCTGACCTAGCTGGCATCAGCTACATTGACCTGCTTAGCGTGCAGCGCGCAGTGCCCCAGGCGCACGGTGAACAGGTGCGTGCGGCCCGCGAGATTGTGGCCCGCGAAGTGGAGGTATTTGAGCGCAGCTTGGGGGCGCGCTCTATGGATCCGGTGGTGCGGCGCCTGCGTGACCATGTGGATGAGGTGGTGGGGGAGGAGATCTCCCGGCTGCGCCCTGTGGATGGGTGCATTAGCGCCGACGACGCCACCCGCGCACTGCGTCATTTGGCGGCACGTTTGATCCATAATCCCACCGTTATGGCCCGCAAAGCGGGCGAAAGTGGACAACAGGACGCATACTTGGAGGCTTTGCAGCTAGTGTTAGGCATGGATGCTAGCCCAAGCGACACTTTGACAGTGTCTAATAAGGAGAGAAATGTCTTCACTTGCGCCCTATGACGCGATCATGCTGCTGTCCTACGGCGGACCTAATGGGCCCGAGGACGTACTGCCGTTTATGCGTAACGCTACGCGCGGGCGCGGCGTGCCTGATGAACGCCTGCTGCAGGTAAGTGAGCACTATAAGCTTTTTGGCGGGGTTTCACCCATTAATGAATGCAACCGTCGCCTGCTGGGCCACCTGCGGCGTGAGCTGGATCAGCGCGGCTGTGACATTGTCTTGGGGTGGGGTAACCGCAACTGGCATCCTTTCGTTAGTGAGGGCCTGCGGGAATTGGCCGACGCCGGTGCTCGCCGCATCTTGGCCTTGCCCACCTCCGCTTATGCTTCCTACTCGGGGTGCCGCCAGTACCGTGAAGATATTGCTAGCGCCCTAGTGGAGCTGGAGGACACTTACGCCCCCGGGGTTTTGACCGTGGATAAGGTGCGCCCCTACTACAACACTGACGGCATGTTTAACGCCCAGGTGCGTTCCATCCAGGTGGCTTACGCCAAGCTGGCTGAGCAGGGCTTTAAACCGCAGCAAATCAAGCTGCTATATGTAACTCACTCGATTCCGCTGGCTATGGAGGCCGGTAGTGCCCCTAGTGCTGAGGAGTTGGAGCGTTTCCCCCGCTTGGTTAACGAGATCAGCTATGTGGCCCAGCATCAGGCTTTGATTGAGGCTTTACAGCCGGCTTTGGAGTGGGCGCTGGGAGTTAAGCAGGTGAACGCGGATCTGGCTTACTGCTCGCGTTCTGGCCCGCCACATGCCAAGTGGCTGGAAAGCGACATTAACGATGTGTTGGCCCAGCTTGACCGAGACCAGATTCAGGCGGTGGTAGTGGCTCCCATTGGTTTCATCACTGACCATATGGAAGTGGTGTATGACCTGGATACGGAAGCCGCTCAAACTGCCGCTGAGCTGGGCTTGGGCTATGAGCGTGCAGACACTGTCAGTGAAGACCCAGAGTTTGTGGCCTCCCTGGTGGACATTATGGAGGAGCGCGCCGCGCACGCTCGTGGCGAAGGCTACGAAATTGTGAACACCACCGGTACTGGCCCGTTCCATACTGTATGTCCGCCGCAGTGCTGTCGTAGCGGGGCCACCCCGGCCCGCCCTGGTCCGGACCGTTTCGCCCCGGCGTCCGCATTTAACAGTTTTAGGAGTTGAACATGGGGAAAGCTAAGGAGCTTAGCGCCGAGCAGGAGCTTGAGCGCAGCCAGAAAAAAGCTAAGAAAGCTGCCAAAAAAGCCGCTAAGAAAGAGCGTGAAGCGCAAATCAGTGCCAACGCTAAGGATTGGGATGGCCGCCCGCTAACCAAGAAGCAGGCCCACAAGCTGGTTAAGGAAGGGCAGGTGCTGCCCTTGCCGCAGGGCCACCCCAAAGTTGGCAAGAAATACCTGGCCAAACTGGCTGCAGAAACCGAAAGCCGGAACCAGACGCCCCAAGCTTGCCCAGCTGAGGCGAGCCACGGCGTCGAGCCTAAAATCTGCCAGCCAGGCCGGGCACAGGACCCTAAAGACCCTAAGGTAACCACACAGCCAAAGGAGAAAGCTATGGCTAAAACCCACCCGCATGGGCATCCAGACACTGTCAGCCGCCACGATCCGCGCGACGTCGCCACCGTGGACTTTGACGAGGTAAACAACAAGCAGCACTACGCCCTGTACACGGTTTGGAAGCTGGCCGCCCCGCTACCTGCCGACGACGCCGCCCGTGAGGCCCTGGTGTACGAGTCGGTGCAGTATGTGGCCGGCTCAGGCGCCTCCACGCGCGGCTGGTATGACCTGGCCGGTTTTAGGGCTGGGGCTGACCTGCTGATTTGGTGGCTTAACGACGACCCCAAGGCGCTACAGGATGCCTACCAGCGTCTGCGCGCCAGTGCGCTGGGGCGTTACCTGGAGCCGGTGTGGAGCTGCATGGGTCTGCACACTCCGGCCGAGTTCAATCGCCGCCACATTCCCGCCTGCTTTGGGGGTGTGGTGCCGCGCGAGTGGATCATGGTGTACCCCTTCGTGCGCTCCTATGACTGGTATCTGCTCGATGCGGCTGAGCGTTCACGCATTATGGCTGATCACGGCCGTAATGGTTTTGCTCAGTATCCAGATGTTAAGGGTTCGACTTTGAGTGCTTTCGGTATGAGCGACTATGAGTGGGTGCTGGCTTTTGAGGCTGACGGCCTTGATCGCCTTGAGGGGGTTATGCACGCCCAGCGTTACACCGAGGCGCGTTTGCACGTGCGCGTAGATACCCCCTTCTACACCGGTCACCGCGTAGAGCCGGTGGTGTGGGCGCAGCGTCAGCCCCGCGTGTAAGTTGCGTTTTAGTATCTAGTTTCGCCTACGACGACGGCGCAGCTTGGCCGCTCTAGGTTTAGCTGCTTCGTGGGCGCTGAGCAGCGGTGCACGTTTGTGCAGTAGCTGGCGAGGCTAGTTGGTGATTTTGTTTGGTGGTGTGCTCCAAGGCTTGGCCTTGGGGCACACGCCGTTTAAATGTTGACTAAATTTCTATGGCGCCCGTCACTTGGTTGGGTGTTTAATGAATATGTGCGCGGCTACATAGTGGTTGTGCATGTACCCATCCCTACTGCCTTGGCTGCGCCAGTGTTCTGTAGCCGCAGACAAAGCAGGTGTCTAGAGGTGAACATGATGGAACGGTTATTTACGAGGATGCGCACGAGCGGGCCGCTGGTTTTGAGCCTGTTCCTGTTTTTCGCTGCCCGGGAGGTGTGGAACACCCGGCCACAACTGATGATCATTTGGCTGGTTGGCACCGTGTGTTGGCTGGCCGGAGAGATCTACGCGCGTTGGCAACACAAGCGCTTGGACTGGCCCGAGTGGATCTTGGCCTTTAAGCGCGGCTATCAGGGCAACACCAATTAAACCTTGTTAAACAAGGCTGGGCCCCGGCAAGGGAGCAGCTAAGCTGCCCCCTTGCCGGCTCTGCTGTGCCAGTGTTCGAGGGTCTAGGCGGGTAAATTTTGGTGGCCAGATGTTTGTAAATTTTCCAAACTAAAAATGCTGGCCATATAGGCGCATTCGGGTTAACATAGTGATTGAAGGGGCTAATACTTGGGTTAAGGGTCAAAATGTGTGTCTGGCTCGGCGTGTCGCGGGGGTTAGATTTGG
>ERZ772770.190-NODE-190-length-14154-cov-3.57302_pt1 | contig 14154 bp, 7 predicted proteins | sample MGYA00511361_ERZ772770 | MGnify/ENA primary metagenome ERZ772770 (study PRJEB29015, sample SAMEA2738026) | human oral metagenome | biome: human oral; feature: human-associated habitat; material: saliva | place: China | collected 2251 ... | reverse complement strand
CAGCACGGTCTGAACCTTAGCCAACGCCGCACGCTGCTCACCACTGAGCCCATCGGCGGTCGCCACCACGTTCACCAGGGCGGCGGGGGAAGCAAACACGACCGAGGCATCAATAGCCGCCGCAGCCGACGCCAGGGCAGAAGCCGTCAGGGTCTTCGGGCGGGTCACATCCATCGTCGGGGTCACGCTGGTAGCACCCAGCGCCGGACCCAACAGAGCAAACGGCGCGAAGCCAGCCACCAGACCGCTACCGGGCGCAAAACCGTACGTATTCGCAATGGCATCACGCATACCCGCCAGCTGACGCTGCGTGTACACCACACCCTTAGCCGGGCCGGTCGAACCGGAGGTGTACAGCACCGCCGCATCAGCATCCGGCACGGGGGAGGGGAACTCCGCTACGGTCGGGGTGGGCACCGGCGCACCCGGAGTGCCGTCAGCGGCGGGCGCGGTAAACACCGAACCGGCAACACCCAGCAGCTTCTCCTGCACCGAACCCAGCGGCTCCACAGAAATACGCACGCCCGGCCACAGCAGGGTACGGGCGGCACTGAGCGCGGCGGGAATACCCACCAGGAAGCTCGGGTTAGCGCCCTTCAACGCGCGAGTCAGACCCGGAATGCCCAGACCGGTATCAGCCACCACAATGACAGCGCCCAGCTTCATGCAGGCGTAAATCAGGGTGGTCAGGCGGGCACCCGGAGGCACCATCAGGTTCACGCGGTCGCCCGGGCGCACACCCAGGGCGTGCAGGCGGGTTGCGGCGGCGTTGACCTGCTGGTTCAGCTCAGCCCAGGTCAGGGTCACAGACACGGAGGTGCCGTCCCCCTTGGGGTCCATGTCCACCACGGCGGTGGAGGTGTCGTCGGCGCGTTCGGTGAGGGCGGCGAGCATGGGGCGGAACGCCGCGGGAACAGTGCCCTCAGCAGTAGCACCCTCGCCGGTCGTCAGGCCGTGGCGGCGTGCACGGGCGGCACGATGCTCCGCCTCCGCATTACGCGCCGGAACCAGCACGCCATCCTCCAGCGTGCCAAAGGTCTGCGCAAGCCACGACATCATGGGGGTGGCAATATCGTAATCCTCAATGACCAGGTGTGACGCCTTCTCGTAGCGGTGCACCTTCGCCTGCGGCATGCGCTCCATCAGGTCAAACAGGTAGCGGCGCTGGAACACCGGGTCCTTCGTGCCCCACTGGAAGAACGCGGGCACATCCAAGTCACGGATCTGCTCGGCAATACGCTGCATCGGCGTATAGGAAGGAACATCGGTGCCGGTCGGAATATCGCCCACAAAATTACGCACGCCCTCACGCCACGCCGAATGGGCGTACGGCGCACGGTACGTACGGTAAATCGCCTCGTTTAGAGGGCTCGGGTACAGGCGCTTAGGCTGCGGACCCACCGGCTGCGGCAGGGTACCATCAAGCGCCCCGGCACCGGCAGAACCCGGCGCGGGCAGGCGGCCCTCATTCTGAGCCAAACCCAAGGTCACATCAATAAACGCGGTCGAATCGTGAGTACCCCACTCGTGCACGCCCAACGCCAGACGCAGGGCGGCAGGGATATTCTCAATGCCGTCATGGTAGACCGCGGTGTTCGTCAGCATCACGCCCGAAAGAATCTCACGATGCTCCAGCGCCCAACCGAACGACACCAGCCCACCCCAGTCATGGGCGAGGGTCACGACCGGCTTATCGGTCTCATCCAGGCCGAGCGCCTTCGTGAAATCACCCAGGTCAGCGATACGGTCGGTCAGGGTGCGGCGCTCGCCCTCCAAATCCAGGTGGGTGCGCTCCGAATAACCCATATCAATCTGATCAACCGCCACCACACGCCACGGGGCGCGCTCATTCACGCCCGCATCCAGCACGGTACGCCACAGGTACGACCAGGTCGGGTTACCGTGCACGCACAGGACCGTGCCAATCGGCTCCAAACCCCGCTCGACCAGCACCGGAAGGTTATCCAGGTAGTGCCAGCGACGCGCGCCAGCCTGCTGCGCCCGCAGCTCAATGGGGGCGGTGGTGGGCACCTCCAGAAGGTGGGAGTAGCGCGGGTTCACGCCCGCCCATTCCTCCGGATTGTAGGGAGGCTGAGCCTTAGGGAAATTCAAATGGCGCATACTGGGAATCCTTCCGGATCGAATCGGTGAATGTCTACCGCACAGAGGTTAAAGGTTGCCGGTTAAGGGCAGCGACTATGGGCTGCAAGGTTAGGGGCTGCCGGCTAACGGGCTACCACTGAATCTCAAGCAGGGCAGTGTTCAGCCCAGAACCCACACCCATGCACAGAATACGGTCGCCCTCCTTGTAAGTCGGCGCGCACTCGGCGAGAGTCATCGGCAGAGCCGCCGCAGCCACATTGCCCCACTTCGGGAAAGTCAGGGGGATGCGCTCACGCTCAATACCGACCGCCTCAATAATGGCGTTCGTGTGGGCGTTAGAAATCTGGTGAGTCACGTAGGAGGTCATGTCGTTCCACTCCCAGCCGTCCTGATGCGCCTGCTCCCACGCCTGCGCCACCAGCTCCAGGCCGTACTTGAGCAGGCCCTCGGCGTCAGTGTTCATGCCCTGATCCGCCTCGCCACCGATGCACAGGTTACGGTGCTCAGTGCCCGCGCGGGACACCGAACCGACAATGCGGTGACCCTCCGGGTGGCGGTCAGCGCGACCAATCACAGCCGCCGCCGCACCCGAACCAAGAGTCAGGGTCGCGAACTGCGCCAGCACATCCTCGCGGGTCGAATCGGGGTTGTTCAGGATGCGCACCGCGGTACGGTGCCACGGGGAGGGGTCCTCGCCAGCCACAATCAGGGCGTAGTCGATAGCGCCCGCATCAATCATGGTGGAGGCGACAGTCATCGCGTTCACAAAGCCCAGGCAGGCGTTCGTAATATCGAAGTTCAGGGCGTGACGCGGCAACTCCAGGCGGTCGTGCACACCCACCGAAACGGCGGGCTCAAAGTTATCGCGAGTCACCGAAGCGTTAATCAGCAGACCAATCTGGGAGCGGTCAATACCCGCCTGTTCGATAGCCTTCTCGGCTGCGGCAACCACGCCGTCCTCGAAGGTCTGACCCTCAGCCCAGCCGCGGCGAGTGCTAATGCCGGCAAGACGCTCCAGCAGGCCCTTGGGCATGCGCAGACGCTTATAGGTTTGGGCCAGCTGCTCATCGAAGTAGTCGCTCGTGACGACCTCCGGAGGCAGCTCGTGGGTAATGGACAGCAGAGCTGCATTAGCGTGGCGAATGTCAGAGTTCATGCCAATCTTATCGGCGGATGCATTCAACAATGGTGTGGACCTTGAAAATAGAAGTCAGTGGGATATAGAAAACATGCGGAGACACGCACAGCGGCCCCGCAGAATTCGTGATGCTCATTCCAATCTACCGCACCGACCGGGCGAACCCGTATCCGTAGACCCAATATGAACGCGCCCGTTCACCCCGCGCGTAAGATGATGTGCAATGAGGAACTTTGAGTCCCATTCGCTCCTCGCACGCTAACGCCGCCCGCCCACCGCACCGCGTACACTAGAGGGATGCCGCCACGCACCACAGAACGTGCCCGGCACACACTAGTTCTTCTGCAGAAAGGCCCCTTGTGCACCTGATGTCGCTGACCCTGCGCGGGTTCAAGTCTTTCGCCTCCGCCACCACTTTTGAGTTCACCCCCGGCATTAACGCGGTGGTCGGGCCCAATGGCTCCGGCAAGTCCAATGTGCTGGATGCGCTCGCCTGGGTGATGGGTGAGCAGGGCGCTAAGAGTCTGCGCGGCGGCAGCATGAAGGACGTCATTTTTGCCGGCTCCGGCGAGGCTGGTTCGGGCGACGGCGCCCAGCGTGCGCCCCTGGGCCGCGCCAAAGTCACCCTGACTTTCGACAATTCTGACGGCACTCTCAGCATTCCCGCTGATCGGGTGCAGATTTCGCGCACCATGTTCCGCTCCGGCGGCAGCGAGTACGAGATTAACGGTTCCCCGGCGCGCCTTGCCGATATTCAGGACCTGCTCTCGGAGGCGGGCCTGGGTCAGCAGATGCACGTGCTCGTCGGCCAGGGCCAGCTGGATGCGGTCCTGCACGCCACCGCCCAGCAGCGCCGCGACATGATTGAGCAGGCGGCAGGCGTGGTCAAGTACCGCCGCCGCCAGGAGAAGACCAGTCGCAAGCTGGAGTCTGTGGCATCGAACGTGACCCGCCTGAGCGACCTGGTTGCCGAGCTGGATTCGCAGCTGCAGCCGTTGAGCGAGCAGGCGGAATCCGCCGCGACCGCACGCCAGCTGCAGGCGCGCATCCGCCAGCTGGAGGCGGTGCTTTTGGCCCGTCAGCTGGGTGTTCTGCAGGCTGAACAGGCGCAGGCTCTCGCCTCCGAGGCGGAAGGTACCCGCCGCGCCGAAACCCTGAAAGAACAGCTGGAGGCGGCACGTGCCGCATCCGCGAAGCATCAGCAGGAGCAGAACCGCCTGAACACCGAGGTCACCGCCTGCCAGAAGGCCGTGTCGACCCTGCGTGAGTCCGCCGCGCGCGTGCGCACCGTGCAGTCCATCGCCGCCGAGCGCGTGCGCACCTACCGCGTGGAACTGACCGAGGCGACCGCCGCCGCCCGCGCCGGATACGAACGCGCCCTGGAACTGCTCGAGGAGCGCCGCGAAGAGGCAGAGCGCGCGGTGGAAAGCTACGCCAGCTTTGAGGAACGCTACGATGCGGCGCTGAAGAACGTTGAGAAGGCGGCATCCGCGGTGGCGCAGACTGAGCGCGCCTCGGGTGAGGCGGCGCAGTCTCGTGCCCGCGCGCAGGCTCAGCTGGATGCCGCCCGCGCCGCGGCGGTGGAGGCGACCCGCGCCTACGCGGCGGCGGCTGAGCGTGCCGCAACCCTGCGTGAGGCGCTGGGACAGAGCCTGGGGGAGGCACCCGCCGAGCCGGGCGCTGAATCCGCCGAGGCGGTGTTCGACCCCGAGACCGGCGAGCTCATGGATTCTTCGAGCGAGGGCGCGAGCCTGCTGCGCGTGCTGGATGCCGTGCAGATTGACCCCGAGTATGCGCGCGCGGCGTCTGCAGCGCTGACCTCGCTGGCGACCGCGGCGTTGAGCGTGCCGGTTGAGGGCGCCGAGGTCTCGCAGCTGCGCGGTGAAATTGCCGGTGATAAGGCTAGTGACAAGGCTAATGAAAAGGGCGGCGAAACCACCCTGCCCGAATCCTGCGCCGCCGAGCTGCGCGAGCTGGGTATCCGCCCCGCAACCGAGATCATTGAACCGCTCAGCGAGGATGCCGCCGCGCTCGCCGGCATCGACGAGCACGCCCTGGCGCGCGTGACCACGGCGCTGAGTGAGCGCTTGGCGGGCGTGCTGTTCGCGCCGGATGCCGCCTCCGCAGAGCACGCCCTGCACCTGCTCACCAAGAATGTAGACGCAGGTCAGCGCACTATCTGGCGTATTTTTGACCCCGCAGGCACCGAGCACACCCGCTACAGCCTGCTCTACCCGGCTGAGGGCGCCAGCCCCCTGGAACTTGCCGCCGCATACCGCGCCGCATCCCAGGTCGTGACCCGCACCCGCGCCGAACTGGACGAAGCCGAACAGGCCGTTCAGCAGGCTCAGACCGCGGCAGAATCGGCGGTCGAAGCAGAACGTGAGGCTGCGAAGGCGGCGGGCGTGGCGAGCGCTGAGCATGCCCGAGCCCGCGCCCAGGCGGAGTCTCTGGAGGCCTCCGCGCAGAACATTCAGGCTGAGCGCGCCCGCCTGAACGAGCGACTCGCCGCCGCGGAAGAATCCGTGGCGCAGGCGCGCGTTGCCTACGAGTCGGCGCGCACCCGCGAGGATTCCTACCTGGCGGGCACGGGGGAGCAGGCTCCCGCGGCGACCATTGAGCGCCGCGCCCAGCGTCTGGGTGAGGTGCTTGCCGAGCAGGTGAGCGAGCGTGAGCAGCAACTGCACGAGCTGAGCACCGCCTTGAAGAACGCCCAGGAGGGCCTGACCAGCACCAATGATGAGGTGCAGGATCTGCAGGCGGCGCACGCGGCGGCGCTGACCCTGCTGGCGCGCACCCAGACGGAGGCGGCGCGCGTGCAGGAGCGTGTACAGGCGCTGGCTGAGCGTGCCCGCCTGGTGACTGGTTTGACCCTGGAGCAGCTGCAGGAGGAGTACCCCGAGCAGTTGCCGGTTGACGTGCCCGCGGAGGAGACGTCCGAAAACGCCGCCCCCGAAAATTTCGCCTCCGAAAATACCGCTTCCGAAACGGCATCAGAGACTACCGAAGCCTCTACCGAGAGCGTCCGCGCTCGCCTCAAGGCAACCCGCGCCGAACTGGAGGCGCTCGGCGCCATTAACCCGCTGGCGCTGGAGGAGTACGAGGCGCTTTCTGAACGCCACGCCTACCTGAACCAGCAGATTGAGGATTTGAAGGCGACCCGCCGCGACCTGAACACGGTCATGGATGAGGTCAGCAGCCACATTGCGGAGGTGTTCACCGCCGCGCTGGAGGACATTAACACCCACTACCGCCGCATCTTTGAGACCCTCTTCCCGGGAGGCGAGGGCCACTTGGAGCTGGACGACCCGTCCGATCCGTTGAATTCGGGTGTGGAGATTCACGCGCGCCCGGCGGGTAAGAAGGTGAAGCGCCTGTCGCTGCTGTCCGGCGGTGAGCGTTCGCTTGCTTCGCTGGCGTTGTTGATTGCGATTTATATGTCTCGCCCTTCGCCGTTCTACGCCCTGGACGAGGTTGAGGCGGCGCTGGATGACCGCAACCTGTCGCGCCTGCTGCAGGTGATTGGTGAGCTGGGGGAGCGTTCGCAGCTGATTGTGATTACGCATCAGAAGCGCACGATGCAGATTGCGGAGACCCTGTACGGGGTGTCGATGCGCGGTGGCGTGTCGACGGTGCTTTCTCAGCAGATGGAGGAGCTGCGCGAGCTGCTGTAGCCCGCCGCGCGCCCCTCAACCCGCGCGCCCCTGTCTAGCCTCGCTTGCCCATCCTCTAAACCTTGCCAGACGAGCCACCCCATACCCGCGAGCGCACCCACCCTGGCGAACGTCACATGTCCTAGGAATGGTCATGTGCACCCCAGGGTACTGTTTACCGCCTGCGCCCGGGTACTATAGGGGGATATGTGCGAACGCCGCCCCGCCCTACCCGCGGTTGCGTGGTGTTTCGCTGTGATCAGGCCTGATGCCCCGCCCTACCCGCGGCGCGCATCCGGCGGTAACCATCCAGGGAAGGAATAGTGATGAGCGAGAACCTGGCAGATGCTTTCCTCAACGGCGAGTCGTTGAAGAATGCCCCCGGCCCCTATTTTGGTGAGTACGGCGGGCGGTGGATGCCCGAGTCGCTGATTGCCGCCATGGATGAGCTGGAGGCAACCTTTAACGAGGCGAAGAACGACCCCGAGTTCATTGCCGAGTTCCAGCGTCTTTCTGCTGAGTATTCGAACCGTCCGTCGCTACTGACTGAGGTTCCGAAGTTCTCTGAGCATGCTGGTGCGCGTGTGTTCCTCAAGCGTGAGGACCTGAACCACACCGGTAGCCACAAGATTAATAACGTGATTGGTCAGGCTCTGCTGGCTAAGCGTATGGGTAAGACCCGTCTGATTGCTGAGACTGGTGCGGGTCAGCACGGTGTTGCGACTGCGACCGCGGCTGCGCTCTTCGGCATGGAGTGCGTGATCTACATGGGTGAGGAAGACACCGAGCGTCAGGCGCTGAACGTGGCTCGTATGCAGCTGCTGGGCGCGAAGGTGATTGCGGTTCAGAACGGTTCCCGCACTCTCAAGGACGCCATTAACGAGGCGCTGCGCGACTGGGTTTCGAACGTTGAGAACACCCACTATCTGCTGGGTACTGCCGCTGGTGCGCACCCGTTCCCGGCGATGGTGCGTTTCTTCCACGACGCTATCGGTGAGGAAGCGCGCGAGCAGATTCTGGCTGAGACCGGCCGCCTGCCCGATGGTATTGCTGCCTGCGTGGGTGGCGGTTCGAACGCGATTGGTCTGTTCCACGCGTTCTTGGATGATTCTTCGGTCGAGATTTACGGTTTTGAAGCTGGCGGTGACGGTGTGGATACCGGTCGTCACGCGGCGACCATTACTCTGGGCCGCCCGGGCATGCTGCACGGCGCGATGACGTACCTGATGCAGGATGAAGACGGTCAGACCATTGAGTCCCACTCGATTTCTGCCGGTCTGGATTACCCGGGTGTGGGTCCGGAGCACTCCTACCTGTCCGATATTGGTCGCGTGACCTACGAGCCGGTGACTGACACCGAGGCGATGGACGCTCTGCGTCTGCTCTGCCGTACCGAGGGTATTATTCCGGCGATTGAGTCTTCGCACGCTCTGGCGGGTGCGCTGCGCGTGTGCCAGCGTTGGGCTGCTGAGGATCCGGAGGCGGCACGCGAGAAGACGATGATTGTCTGCCTGTCGGGTCGTGGCGATAAGGACATGGAGACCGCGCTGAAGTGGTTCGGTCTGGGTAAGGCGATTCCGTCCTCGACCCTGATGACCGGTAATAAGGAAGCTGCCGCATCCGCTGCACAGAACGCACAGGCTGAAAGTGAGGCTAAGTAATGAGCTACCAGGACGCTATTTCTCAGGCGGCACCCTTTGAGGTGTTGGACGGTACGTTCCCGACTGCTAACCCCGATTCGCCTCTGGCGGCTCGTCTAGCTGAGTGTGAGAAGCAGGGCCGTGCGGCGCTGATTGGCTACCTGCCGGTGGGCTTCCCGACCCTGGACGAGTCGATTGACGCGGCGATTGCTCTGGGCAATAACGGCGCGGACATTATTGAGCTGGGCGTGCCTTATTCTGATCCGGTCATGGATGGTCCGGTGATTCAGAGGGCTACCGGCGTGGCGCTGGAGAACGGTTTCAAGCTTCCTCAGCTGTTTGAGGCGGTTCGCCGCATTACCGAGGCGACCGACGCTGTGGTTGTCGTGATGACGTACTGGAACCCGGTTCTGGCGTACGGTGTGAAGAATTTTGCGCGTGATTTGGCGGCTGCCGGCGGCGCGGGCATGATCACCCCGGACCTGGTGCCTGATGAGGCGTCGGCGTGGTTTGAGGCTTCTGACGAGTACGGTCTGGATCGTATTTTCTTGGCGGCTCTGTCTTCTTCGCCGGAGCGCCTGGCGACCATTGCGAAGGCGTCGAGCGGCTTCGTGTACGCCGTGTCGGTGATGGGCGTGACCGGTGCCCGCACCTCCGTGTCGGAGGCGGCTCGCACCCTGGTTGCGGACATTAAGGCTGCCGGTGCGCCTCGTGCGTGCGTGGGTCTGGGTGTTTCGACTCGTGCCCACGTTGAGGAGATTGGCGAGTATGCGGACGGCGTGATTGTCGGTACCGCGCTGGTGAAGGCTTTGGCTTCTGGCGGTGTTGAGGCGGTGGCTAAGCTGACCCGTGAGCTGGCGGGGCGTGAAGGCTAATGTCTGATGTGCTGTCGCTGGCGAGCGTGCCGGTAGCTAACGTGCTGGCGTCGATTCCGTCACCGAGCGTTTCGTACCTGCAGCTGGGCCCGTTCCGTGTGCATTTCTATGCCCTGTGTATTCTTGCGGGTATGGCGGTGTGCTTGTGGCTGGGTTCTCGCCGTTGGAAGGCGGTGGGTGGTACCCCTGAACGCGTTTTTGACGTGGCGATGTGGGCTATTCCGGCGGGTATTATTGGTGCCCGCGCCTACCACGTGCTGATTACTGACCCGGGTAGCTATTTCGGTCCGAATGTTGCTGATCCCTGGGCTTTCCTGAAGATTTGGGAGGGCGGCATCGGCATCATGGGCGCCGTGTCGGTTGGCGCGTTGGGTGCCTGGTATGGTTGCCGCCGCTACGGGATTAATTTCCCGGCTTTTGCGGATGCGGTAGCGCCGGGTATTCTGCTGGCTCAGGCGTTTGGTCGCTGGGGTAACTGGTTCAACCAGGAGCTGTTCGGCAAGCCGACGACTCTGCCGTGGGGCCTGGAGATTAGCGCCTCGAGTGGTAATTTCCCGCCCCAGTATCCGGCGGGTACGCTGTTCCATCCGACGTTCCTGTACGAGTCGCTGTGGAACCTGCTGGGTGTGGCGTTGCTGCTGTGGCTGGGCCGTAAGGGCGTGCTGAAGCTGGGTCAGACCCTGTGGCTGTACGTGTTCTACTACGGTGTGGGTCGCCTCTTCATTGAGATGTTCTTGCGTATTGATACCTCGGAGATGCTTTGGGGTGTTCGTATTCACGTGTGGACTGCTCTGCTGCTGGTTCTGCTGGGTGCTGCTGGTTTTGTGGTGGCTGGTCGTCGTGCGGCGGCGAAGGCTGCCGCGGGTATTGAGCCGGCTCCTGCGGAGTTCGCTCCGAAGCCTGCCGCAGATGAGTCTGCAGAGGGTGCTGAGGAGAAGGCGTCCGAGAAGGCACCTGAGAAGGCAACCGATAAGGCAGAGCCCGCCGAGGATTCTGACTCTTCTGAGTCTTCGACGAAGGGCTCCCAGGCGAAGGACTCCCAGACGAAGGGCTCCTAGCTTTCATCTAAATTCATAGAAAACCGCCGGATGGGGGAGTGCCCCCGTCCGGCGGTTTTTTGTACCTGCTTCTCCACTCTGGCGTTCTTCCAAGCGTATGCAGAATTCATAGGCTGGTATGCGGTAGCGCCATGCATGGATTTAGGCTGTTGAGAAGGCATAATAGAGGTATTGCATGTGGTGGGCATCCGCGTCAGGAGTATGAGGCTCTTCGAATGGTGATACCTGCCGCGTCTGCGTTTAGAAACACCCACTCAACGTACAGGATTTTATCGTGAGCTCTTCTGCCGGCGATTCTTCGCGCCCCGTTTCTCCTTCTTCTCGTCCGGGCCTGTCGCGCCGCCGCCTGGTGGCTGGTGCGGCGTGGGCTGCTCCGGTTGTTGTGGCGTCGTCGGTGATTCCGGCATATGCGGCTTCTGATGAGGAAGGCGAGTGCACCGGCCCTTACGAGGATTCGACGATGGTCACTGCCGGTGACGGCGTGAAGAAGGTTGCCGTGCTGACGGTTCCTGCGGGCGCTAAGCGTATGCGTTTTACCGCTGTGGGCGGTGCTGGCGGCACGAACTACACTGTGGCTGATGCCGGTTCCGGAGCCATGGTGGAGGGCTCTATGGCTGTGCGCGGCGGCCAGACTATTAGGTTGACTGCCGGTTCAGGCGGTATCGGTAATGGTGAGCTGAAGCCCGCCGAGGGCGGCGACGGCTACGGCGTGGGCGGCTCCTCAAAGGCTTCTTCGCCGGTTCCCGCGAATGTTGTTTCTGCGATTAATAATTTGACCCGCATTTCTGGCGGTGTGACCGGTCGCGGCGGCATGAGCGCTGTGCTGTATTCGGCGTCCGGCGGTGGTTCGTCCGCGATTGAGGTGGACGGCGTGCCGATGATTGTTGCCGGTGGCGGCGGCGGTGCCGGTGTGCTGGCGTCGTATGCGACGGTTCTGCCGAACCCCGCGAATGCGGGTGCCGTGCGCCCGACCGCGCACTATTCGCTCGATAGCTCCGGCGGCGAGCACCAGTTCAGCACCGGTGGTGGCGCTGGTTCGGGTGATGGCGACGGCTCGCCCGGTTTTGTTGGTTTCACCTCGTACGAGGCGCAGTCTAATCCGATTCTGACGGTGAACCCGGGTTCGGGCGCTGCCGGTGGTGTAGGCGGCGCTGGTGGCGAGAAGCTGAACCCGCCGACTGCTGACGGCCCGGTGATTGGTTTTTCGAGCACCTCCACTCAGAAGCTGGTGAGCACTGCGACTGCCGGTGCGGCGGGTGCGAGCGGTTTCCGTGCGAAGGGCGCCGATGGTGTGGCGAGCTATTCGTACCAGTGGGATCAGACTCCGGAGGGTGTCGATAACCGCCCGTCGAACGCTGGCGAGCTGTTTAACGGCTACCAGTCGGTGGTTTCTGGAGGCGGTGGCGCCGGTTATGGCGGCGGCGGCTCCGGTGCTGCGTTGAGTGTTTCGGCTCGTGTGGTGTCGCAGAAGTGGAATAATGATTCGGCTCGTGCCCGCTATGCGGTGGGTTCGGTGCAGCTGGCTGGCGGTGGTGCTGGCGGCGGTACGTTCATGGATTCTACGGTGCGCATCATGGATCTGGGTTGGGCGTTGAACGCTCCGAATGGTCCGGGTGAGCGCGGTGCCGGCTATATTGAGGTTGCTTTCTGCTTCTAAGCTGCTATGAGCTTGTAAGAATCGTATAGGTGCAGATTGAACCCTTTCTTTAGGGTGGTATGCGCCTCAAACTTAATATTTAAATTTTTTCTGAATGCCTCCCAGGCCGCTGGTTTGGGAGGCATTCTCATCTTCTGTGTCGGTTCGTCATAGCGTCATATCAACCTTTGGCGGTTTAGCGCATTGGTCGGAATAGACCTTATCGAAAGCTCATCCTCGCTCGCGTGCCGACCTCTAAATAACCCCTCTGTCATATTCGGGGGTGAACCTTTAGATTGGCGGCTCATCATTTTACGGTGGAAATGTAAAGAATATACGCGCCCACCCCGCTAGGTTGCACAGCGCAGATTGCAGATTGCGGCTTGAGCGCGGTCACCGATGACTAAGGAGTTTAGATCATGTGCAAGGAAACCATGAAGGCTGTTGTTGTCCCTGAGAAGGTTGACGGTTCGGTTGTTGTCCGTGAGGTTCCCGTTCCGGCTGTCGGTCACGGCCAGGCGCTCGTGAAGATTGAGTACTCGGGCGTGTGCCACACTGACCTGCACGTGGCTTCCGGTGACTTCGGTGAGGTTCCGGGCCGTATTCTGGGCCATGAGGGTATCGGCCGTGTCGTCAAGGTCGGCGAGGGTGTTGAGTCCCTGAAGGAAGGCGACCGCGTGTCGGTGGCTTGGTTCTTCGAGGGCTGCGGTCACTGTGAGTACTGCACCTCGGGCCGTGAGACCCTGTGCCGTTCGGTGAAGAACGCAGGCTACTCGGTTGACGGCGGCATGAGCGAGTACACCCTGGTGACCGCTGATTACGCCGTGAAGGTTCCCGAGGGCCTTGACCCGGCGCAGGCTAGCTCCATTACCTGCGCTGGTGTGACCACCTACAAGGCGATCAAGGAGTCGCTGGTTCGCCCGGGTCAGTGGCTGGTTGCTTACGGCGCTGGCGGTCTGGGTAACCTGGCTGTTCAGTACGCTAAGAAGGTTTTCGGTGCCAAGGTTATCGCTGTTGACATCAACGACGACAAGCTGGCTCTGGCTCGTGAGACCGGCGCTGACTACATCATCAACGGCCGTGAGGTTGAGGACGTTCCGGCTCGTATTCGCGAGCTGACCGGCGGTGGCGCTCACGCTGCTGTGGTGACCGCGGTGTCGAAGGTTGCGTTCAACCAGGCTGTCGAGTCGGTTCGTGCGGGAGGTTCCGTGGTGGCTGTTGGTCTGCCCTCGGAGATGATGGAGCTGTCCATTGTGAAGATTATTCTGGACGGTATCCGCGTGGTGGGCTCCCTGGTGGGCACCCGTCAGGATCTGGCGGAGGCGTTCCAGTTCGGTGCTGACGGCATCGTGGTTCCGGTGGTTCAGCTGCGTGAGGTTGACGAGGCACCGGCTGTCTTCGAGGAAATGGCGGCAGGTAAGATTACCGGCCGTATGGTTCTGGACTTCGCCAGCCTCTAAGCTGGCGGATGGTTCGAGGCGCCCGGTAGGGCTTCAAGGTCTCACTCGGCTGAGGCCCTGCCGGTAGTTTCGATGGTTATAGCGCCTAGGGCGCATCCCGTGTGGCGGGGGAGTAGGGGTACTCTTTCTGCTGTGCATACGACGCGGGGTGCGCCTTAGTGTTTTAATGCGGCGTTTTAGGGCCCCGGTTTATAGCTACCGGTTCATAACGACCGGTTTATAGCTGCGGGTTTTTGAGAGCCGTTATCGTAAGGGGCTGAAAACCCCTGTGAGTACTAGGCACCTAAACGTAATATACGCGGGAATTTATTTTGAAATATCCGGGGGAATATATCAAAATTCCCACCAAATTAGTTCAATAGAGCATCTTATTTGACATCTAAAGACCTTAAAATGCATGCTTGAATTGTAAACATTCAACCACTGGTTGAGGCGTAATATTTGTCGAAGAGATAGGTTTTGAACACCCTTGCACATACCCTTGATGTAACGGGATATGACGTGTGAAGGTTTCGGCCCTCCTAGATATCGATTCCTTCTCCCGGAACGCCATACCCGGGTGAATTTCAGCATCTTCGTACCGTGCCGTTA
>ERZ772770.187-NODE-187-length-14233-cov-6.96868_pt1 | contig 14233 bp, 14 predicted proteins | sample MGYA00511361_ERZ772770 | MGnify/ENA primary metagenome ERZ772770 (study PRJEB29015, sample SAMEA2738026) | human oral metagenome | biome: human oral; feature: human-associated habitat; material: saliva | place: China | collected 2251 ... | reverse complement strand
GCTGGATTCTTCGGAACATACACTGATGTTGTAGCTTAAGGAGGTAGCGTATGAGCTATAAAGTAATCCGTCCTTTCAAGGACTTGGCTGATCCTGAAAATCATGACTATGCTGTTGGCGATATCTTTCCTCGTGAGGGATATGAGCCCACAGATAGCTTTACCAATGGCCTTTTGACTGGTGCCAACACTGCTGGGTCTATCTTCCTTGAAGTTTTGGGAGAGGATGAACCTAAGAAACCAGATCCTGAAACAAAAGAAGTGAAAGAAGAGCCCGCAGTTGAGCAAGAAGAAACAGTTGATGAAACTGCTGAAGAGCCTGCTAGGGAAGTTGAGGAGTAAACATGGACGAAGGTCAGCTTTTGGAATTGCTGAAGCTTAAGTTGGGTATTTCAACCGACTTGAGAGACAAGCCGTTAAAAAAAATCATTTCAAGTGTCATCACTGAATTGACCGATAACCTCGGTATCGAGCTTGTTGGTGAGCGTGCTGACCATGAAATGTTTATCGTTGACTATGCTGCTTATCGCTATGAGGGTGGGGTGGATATGCCACGTCACCTTCAATGGCGACTGCATAATTTACAGATAGCATCAAAGAAAGAGGTCAAGAATGTGGAATCATGAAATCAAGCTGATCTCTAAAAAAGTCACAGGTAAGGATAAGTTACTACAACCAATCTCTGAGGATGTTGAAGTTACTCTGTTGTGTCGTAAAAAGAAGGTCACTCGCTCTGAATTTTATCAAGCAAATCAGGCAGGTCTAAAACCGAGCTTGGTCGTTGAGATTCGAAATTTTGAGTATGAGAATCAGGAGTTTGCGAAATTTGAAGGCAAGCAATATCGTATCTTGAAAACCTATCCTATCGATTCTGAAATTTTAGAGTTGACTTTGTCAGAGGTCTTGAAATGAGTAATGACCTTGCTGATTTGATAGCGAAAGAGCTTGCTGCTTACTCTGATGAGGTTACTGAAGAAGTGGATAAGATTGCAGAGCAGGTGGCTGATGAGACTGTGGATGAGTTGAAAGAGACAAGTCCGAAACGATACGGAAAGTATCGTAGAAGTTGGAAAAAGAAGAAGTTGGCCAATGGCTCTTTTGTTGTGTTCAACGCAGTTGCAAGTCTTACTCACATACTTGAAAACGGGCACCTTTCAAGAAATGGTGGTCGTGTCGCTGGTATCGTCCACATCAAGCCAGCTGAAGAAAAAGCAATTCAGAACTTTGAGAAGCGTATCAAGGAGATTGGGAAATGAAGCTATCAGACTTTGCTGCTATTTTGGAACAGGCAAACTTGCCTGTCACTTATCGAGCGTTTAAAACTGGGAACGCTCCTGACCTACCTTACCTGGTCTATTATGAATCGAGTCCAGCCATCAATGCAGCTGATAACACGGTTAATCATCAGATTAAGAGCGTGACAGTAGAGCTAGCTTTTGAGCGGAAGGATGAAGATTTGGAAGAGCGTCTGGAAGAGCTGTGGGCAACCCACAAGCTCTTTTTTGAAGTCCAAGAAGAAACATTTATTGAGACTGAAAGACTCTATGTCAAGTCTTATACGGTCTATCTATATTAAGGAGGAATGACATGACTCAAGAAAACAAAGTAACCTTTGGCCTAGAAAATGTACATATCGCACCCATCAAAACACTTGCGGCAGATGGAGTTATCACTTACGGCGATGTTTTTCGTTTTCCTGGAGCGATTGAGCTGACACTTGATACCAAAGGGGAAACAACCCCTATCAAAGCAGACAACAAGGATTACCATTTCATGAATTCAAACGAAGGCTATGAAGGTAAACTTAAAATTCCACACATCATTGATGAATTTGCAACAAAAATTCTTGGTGAAATCAAGGACCCTCAAACTGGTGTTATGACTGAAAAAGCAGATGCGAGCTTGACAGAGTTCGCAATGATGTTCCAGTTTGAAGGCGACAAAAACAAGACTCGCTATGTGATGTACTACTGTTTTGCCAGTCGCCCATCTCTTGGTTCAAAAACTAAGAACGGGACATCAACCAACGAACGTGAACTCAGTTTCAAAGCTAGCCCGCGTCCATTGGATACAGTTGTTAAACGTTCAATCACATCAGCTGATAACAAGGATGCGTATGACAACTGGTTCAAGAAAGTCTATGAACCTACTGCGGTTGCAGCTTAAGGAGAAAATCTATGCGTAAAATCGTTTTGGTTGGTAATCAGGAGTATGAGTTGGGGACCAATGGCTATACTCCCATTGCCTACAAGCAACAATTTGGGAAAGATTATTTCCAAGATTTGTTCTCGATGTTGAAAAATCAATCATTCATGAATGAATTGAACAAACTGGAAACTGACAAGGAGCTGACAGCAACTGATATGGACGTTTCGATGTTGTCAGATTTTGATATGACCTTTTTCAACCGTCTTTTTTGGACCTTTGCTAAATCTGCAAATCCTCACATCAAGCCTTATGAACAATTCTTCATGGAAATGGAAGTCTTTCCGATTCAGGAAGTTGGGCCTGTGCTGATGGAAATGCTGAATGCGAGCATGACGACAAAAAAGCACCAGATGAATCAGAATCAGCTAGCGAGGAAATCTTCACAGTAGAGTCTTATCTGTCCTGTTGTAAAGAAACTGGTCTGTCTATCGATGATCTAAAGCACATCTCAATCGGAATGGCTCTGGATTATCAGACGGATTATGTGAATTTACGGAGTGAGGATAAGGGTGGCGAACGGAAAGCCACGCAAGCTGATTTTGACAGCTTTTAAAGAAAAATGAGTGCTGAGAGAGCGATTCTGAGACCAAGTTCGTTGGTCTGACTGCATTATCAGTGGTAGAAATTCTCTCAGCGCTTTTCTATTTTTTATGAAAGGAGGAAATATGGCAGGAAATATCAAAGGTATCAAAATTGAAATCGATGGCGACACGCAACCCTTACAAAAGGCGCTGAAAAATGTCAATAAAGCTGCTACTGATGCAAGCCAGGAGTTGAGACAGATTGACAAGGCCTTGAAGTTTGATACAGGGAACGTAACACTCCTGACTCAGAAGCAAGAAGTTTTGCAAAAGCAAGTTGCGACGACCAAGGAGAAACTTGAAACCTTGAGACAAGCTCAGTCTCAGGTGGAACAGCAATTCAAAAATGGTGATATTGGAGCTGATCAGTATCGTGCTTTTCAACGTGAAGTCGAAGTTACTCAAAACGTCCTAAAAGGATATGAGGGTAAGCTGGCTAGTGTCAATCAAGCTCTTGAAAGCAATGGGAATGCAACTAAAAGCAACCAAACGCAACTGAAAGAATTGCAGAATGAACAGAGTCAACTTGCTTCAGAGATGACTAAGGTGACAAGCTCATTCAAACTGCAAGAAAGTGCTTTAGGTTCAAATGCTAGCGAAGCTGAGAGAAATGCTCTTGCCCAGAAAAAGATTGGTGCTCAGTCTGAGATTGTAAGTAAACAGATTTCAAATCTAGAACAGCAATTGGAAATCACTAAAAAAGAATTTGGTGAGAACTCCATACAAGCCAACAAGATGGAAGCTGAGCTAAATCAGGCTAAGACTGCTTTTAATCATCTCAATGATGAGATGAAGGGAACAAAGTCTGCTGCTGATAGCACTCAAGAAAGTTTAAGTGAAATCTCAAGAAATTTAAGAGCAGAACTACTTCAACAGTTTAGTGAGAAGTTGAGTGCTATTTCAGAAAAGCTTGTGGAAGTAGGAAAAGAAGCGTTAGAAGCAGCTGCTCAAATGCAAGCTAGTAATGCTCAATTTACTACCGTTTTCGGAGATATGGAAACCCAAGCAAGAGAAGCGTTGAATGCTATTGGTCAGGAAATGGATATTGTCCCAGAGCGATTGCAAGGATCATTCACTCAGATGGCTTCATTTGCCAAAACTTCAGGATTGGATACAGCAGAAGCTTTGGATCTTACTTCTCGTGCAACTAGGGCAGCAGCAGACGGTGCAGCCTTCTATGACAAATCTATTGAGAGCGTGACAGAGAGCTTACAATCTTTTTTGAAGGGAAACTTTGCTAACGATGCCGCTCTTGGAATCTCTGCGACAGAGACAACTAGGAATGCAGCTGCAAATAAATTGTACGGAAAGTCATTCAAGGACTTGAGCGAAGCGCAGAAGCAATTGACCTTGCTTCAGATGGTCGAAGACGGAAATAAACTCTCAGGAGCTCTTGGACAGGCTGCAAGAGAATCAGACGGCCTAGAAAACGTGATGGGGAATCTGAAACAAGCTGGGACCAATGCATTATCTGCTATTGGTCAACCGCTTCTGGAAATGATGATCCCTGTTTTCCAAACCTTGGCAACGATTGTGAAAGGTGTGGCCGAGCTGTTCAGTTCCTTACCTGCTCCAGTAAAAGATTTTGTTGTTATTTTAGGAACAGTTGTGACTGCTGTAGGGGTCATAGCCCCCATATTCTTATCGTTGCAAGCCCTTGCTGAGTTTTTAAAAATATCTATTGGAGAAATGATAATTGCCGCATTGCCAATTATTGGAACAGCTATTGCAATTGCTGCTGCAGTTGCTGCAATTATTGTTATTGTAAAATACCTCTGGGAAACTAACGAAGGTTTCAGAGAGGCGGTCACGACCGTTTGGAATGCGATTCTTGAAGTTATCAATGCAGTCGTATCAGAGATTTCTAATTTTGTCATGAGTATCTTTGGAACGGTTGTTACTTGGTGGACGGAGAACCAGGAACTTATTCGAGCAAGTGCTGAGACTGTCTGGAATGCTATCTATACGGTTATAAGCACAATTCTGGAAATTTTAGGTCCACTCATTCAAGCTGGTTGGGATAATATCCAACTTGTCATTACAACAGCTTGGGAAATCATCAAGACCGTTGTGGAGACTGCAATCAATGTTGTTCTTGGTGTTATCAAAGCAGTTATGCAGATCATTACTGGTGATTGGTCAGGAGCTTGGGAAACTATCAAGGGAGTGTTTTCTACTGTATGGCAAGCTATTCAAAGCATTGTTCAGACTATTTTCTCAGCCATACAGAGCTACATTTCAAATATTCTCAACGGTATTTCAGGAACTGTATCAAATGTCTGGAATGGCATCAAGGATACTGTATCAAATGTGTTAAATGCTATATCTAGTACTGTATCAAGCGTTTGGGAAGGTATCAAGAGTACCATTTCAGGTGCAATCAACGGTGCAAAAGATGCCGTATCTTCAGCTATTGAAGCTATCAAAGGATTGTTCAACTTCAGCATTAGTTGGCCACATATCCCACTACCGCACTTTCATGTGAGCGGGTCGGCCAATCCATTAGATTGGTTGAGTCAAGGTGTTCCAAGTATTGGAATTGAATGGTATGCCAAAGGCGGTATCATGACGAAACCAACCATTTTTGGAATGAATGGTAATAACATGATGGTTGGTGGTGAAGCTGGTAACGAAGCAGTATTGCCGCTTAATGATAAAACGCTTGGCGCTATCGGTCGAGGCATTGCTCAGACAATGGGTGGAACTTCACCGACCATCAACATTACTATTAGTGGGAATACTATCAGAGAAGAAGCTGACATTATTCGTATTGCTGATGAGGTAGCGCAGAGGATTGCTGATGAATTGCAACGTAAAACACAATTGAGAGGAGGGTTTGCATGATAAAGCATAATGAGCTTGTGATTGACGGTGTGAAAACATCGTCTTTTCCTTTTAAAGTCATTGTCCATGATTCTCCCTCAATCGCTCTGGGAGAGAGCAAGACAGCTCTTTTGGAGCATGGTGGTATCAGTGGAGCAATCGTTCAGACGAACAAACATAGGGAATTGGTCAAGAAAACCTATACGATTTACTTGGTCAAACCTACTGAAGAACAGATGAACCAATTTATGAGTCTGTTTATCCGTGAGAAGTTCTGGCTAGAGAGTGAGCGAGTCAAAACAACTCGTCTTTGGTGCTATAAGGTCAATGTGAGCGACCTTGAGGAAGTGCAACCTGGTCTTTACATGACCAAAGCAACCTTCACTTGTCACCCTACCAAACACTTCAAAGTCACTGATACACAGAGATTGACAAGAAGTGGGACTTTGACCGTTCAAGGTTCTGCTCTTGCATTTCCTAAAATCACAATCGTTGGTCAGAGTGCTTCTGAGACTTCATTTACAATCGCTGGTCAGGTCATTAGGCTTGAAAGGCTTGCTGAGTCACTTGTGATGGTCAATAATCCTGACAATCCAAGTTTTAAAACGACAACAGGGAAGCCAGTGAAATGGTCAGGGGATTTTATCACAGTTGATCCAGCGAAAGTGAAGAATGTTGGGGTTGTTCTAGGTCAAGGTATTCAATCGCTTGAGATTGAGACGGTTTGGGGGTGGGCATAATTGCTTTATCTACTTAATAAAGATGTGAGAACCGTTCGGTGGAACGGGGAGCCACTTCATGAAGCGACTTCGGCGGTTGTTAAAGAGACCATGAATGGCGATTTCACCTTAACTTTGAAATATCCCATTTCCGACTCTGGTATTTATCAGCTCATTCAAGAAGATATGTTGATAAAAGCGCCGACTCCTGTTCTTGGTGCGCAGCTATTTCGCATCAAGAAACCTGTTGAGAACAATGACCATCTGGAAATTACAGCCTATCACATTTCAGATGATGTGATGCAACGTTCTATCACGCCAATGAGCGTGACTAGTCAGAGCTGTGGCATGGCTCTTTCTCGCATGGTTCAAAACACCAAAACTGCTTTGGGGAATTTTTCTTTCAATAGCGATATCCAGGATCGTAGGACCTTCAACACGACTGAAACAGAAACTCTGTACTCTGTATTGCTGGACGGTAAGCACAGCATTGTTGGTACATGGGAAGGCGAGCTGGTTCGTGATAACTTTGCAATGACTATCAAGAAGAGTCGTGGTGAGAATCGTGGTGTTGTTATCACGACACACAAGAATCTGAAGGACTATCAACGTACAAGGAACAGTCAGAATGTTGTCACAAGAATTCATGCAAAGTCGACGTTTAAGCCTGAAGGTGCTGAAAAAGAAACGACTATCAGAGTGACTGTAGACAGTCCTCTTATCAACTCATACCCTTATATCAATGAAAAAGAGTATGAGAACAACAACGCAAAGACTGTTGAAGAGTTGCAGAAGTGGGCACAGGCCAAATTTACAAATCAAGGCATTGATAAGGTCTCTGATGCTATCAAGATTGAAGCCTTTGAACTTGATGGGCAAGTTGTTCACATGGGTGATACAGTCAACCTCAAGAGCTGGAAACACAATGTCGATGCATTCAAAAAAGCTATTGCTTATGAGTTCGACGCTTTGAAGGAAGAATACATCTCTCTGACTTTCGATGACAAGGCAGGGGTTGGTGGTTCTAGAGCTTCTGGTGGGCTATCTAGCGCAGCTGATGCCATCCTTGGAGTAACAGAATCTGCACAAGAAATAGCTCTTGAAAAGGCTCTTCAAAATGCCGACTTAGACTTTGATCATAAGGCTGGATTGCTTAGACAGGAAATTTCTGACGGTATTGAACTTGCAAGAGCAAGAGCCGAAGAAGTCAAGCAAGAACTATCTGACACTATCAATCAGCGTTTCAACAGTTTTGACAACGGCCCATTACAAGAAGTCAAGCGCAGGTCTGAAGAAGCCTTGAGAAACGCTGGTGCAAGTAGCTTACTTGCTCAGGAAGCCAAGCGGATTGGTCTAGATTCTGTTGCCAAACTTGAAGAATTCAAGAGACAGGCTACGAGTGCTCAGACGGCTTTGTCGGGAGACTTGGATGCTCTGAAACAAACGGTTACAAGCGAGGTAAATCAAGCGTCTGAGTATCGCAGAACGAACGCAGAGGCCCTCAGTCGAATGTCTGGCCAGATGCATGGATTTGCGACAAAAAGTGAGGTTAAGCAAGGTATCGATGGGCTGACTCAGACCTTCGCTAAAATGAAGGTCGGCGGGCGCAATTATGCTGAAGACTACGACTTTTCAAGAGGACTTTGGCACTATAATCAAGGTGATAACAGCCCTCGAGATTGGACTATCTCAAACGGAGAATATAATGTAAAAGGAACTACGAAGACTTGGAAACAGTTGCAAATCCATTCGAAAGAAGGAAGTCAAGCTTCAGGTAAAAATTCAACAGCTCTTCTCGATTTGGAGATTGGCGAAACTTACACACTTTCGTTTCAAGGGATTTGTTACTCTGGAAATCCAAGCGTTTGGGTCTCTTTAAGAGCTAATCGAACAGCACCTGGCAATCCTGGGATTATAAATGGCAATTTTAATCTCACATCTAGCTGGCAAACTTATCAAGTCACTATACCAGCATTGACCAAGCCTGAAAATTTTGATTTCTGGCGAATTATTCTTGGTTATGACGGGATTGGCCATGTGGCTTTTCGTAAAGTTGAATTGACCAGAAGTTCGACTCGTATAGATGCGGGTCCTGCTCCCGAAGATGGTAAGACGGACCTTGTAGTAGCTAAATCTGAATTTCAGAAAACTGCTGAAGGTCTATCTGCTAAGGTGACGGCAGTTGAGCGTTACGTCAATCAAGATGGCCAGCGACAAGAGAGCTTGCAACGCTATGCTCGTGAGGAGAGTGCCAAACAAGCGACGGCAGTTCGGGAACAGATATCCAAAGATTATGTCGGTAAGAACACCTTTCAAGAAAGCGTTCAAGGTGTCGAAAGACGTTTGGAAAGTCTTTCCCTTGGAACAAGTGGGAACTTGCTAAAAAATAGTAATGACGGTTTTCGCAACCAAAATGACAAGAAGTATAGGCTTGTTGAAACCCTGCAGGCTAATCAAACTTATACTTTAGTGTCTAAATATTGGCATGGAGAGAATGCGACTGGTCATACTTTCCTAGACGGAATTGGAAATTGGCGCCATCTCACATATAATAACGCTATAGATGCTTGGATGGTTCAATTTACACCCACTCAAAAAATCCCAGCTGGGACTGAGATTACTCTGTCTTCTGACCCAGGGGGTTCGGTAGGAAACATGAGTTGGGCTACGCTTGTTCGTGGAGCTATCCCTTTGATACATTGGCAACCTGCTAAAGGTGATGTAGAGGAAGGTATTAAACAAAAATTAGCCGAATACAAAGAAACTGTTGATGGTCGTTTTGCTACGATTTCTAGTCAAATAAATGGCAAAGCTAATCAAGCAGACTTTCAACGTGTCAAAGAAACAAGCCAGCTCTATGAACGTATTCTTGGAAATTCTGAGAATAGGATTACTAACAATGTGGCTCGTATGGCTCTGACTAATCAGCTGTTTCAGGTTGAAGTTGCTAAAAGCATTGGAAGCGACAATAACTTAATCGTCCGCTCGAAGTCAATGGATAGGCATAAGCTAGTCAATGAAGGCAACACTAAGAGAGTATTTGTGAATGATGGTATATTTACCATTCAATGCGCTGGTAATTCAGGTTATACATTCGCAGGATTCACATTACCACTCTACATCGATAGAATGGCCAGAGGTGAGACATACACTCTTAATTTTAAATATCGAATCATGGGACGGTTAGACCATGAATTCACGGTTGTTGCTAAAAATCACCAAGCGAACGAAGGAATTTTCTCTTCAAATATAGCCACAAGTTCAACTGCTGTTTCAAGCCACTGGAAAGAGTTCACAGAAACATACAACATTACTAAAGATTTCGGATTTGGAACCAGTAATCTCTATCCAATCTATTTCTACTTAGCTAAAAATGGTTGGATTGAAATCAAAGAGATTATGCTTGTTCGCGCTTCTCAAACAAATGGCTATAAAGCCAGTCAATTTGATGATATGTCCGAAGCTGTTCGCTCGGTTCAAAGTCAGTTAGCTGGCTCATGGGCAGTTCAAAACATCAACTCAGCTGGAGATATCATATCTGGAATCAATCTTGGTGCTACTGGTCACAACCGTATCACTGGTAAGCTGACTCACATCACTGGTGAAACGCTGATTGATAATGCAGTTATCAAGTCAGCTATGATTGATAAATTGAAAACGGCCAATTTTGAAGCAGGTTCGGTGACTACTGTTGTTTTAGATGCTGAAGCTGTTACTGCTGATAAAGTAAAAATGAACGAAGCATTTGCTAACAAGCTAGTAGCAAGTGACACTTTCACAGATACGCTTGCTGCTAAGAGAGGTTTCATCAATCAACTAGTCTCAAACAACATCTTTACAAATGAATTAACCGCTCAGAGAGGATTTATCCAAAAACTAGTCTCAAACGATGCCTTTACAAATGACCTTACTGCTAAGAGAGGTTTCATCCATCAACTTGTCTCAAACAACATCTTCACGAACGAACTGGCCGCCCAGAGAGGTTTCATCAACCAGTTGAAATCACAATTTATATCTTCTACATTTCTAGAAGGTTATAAAGGTTGGATTGGTGGATTTCAGCTCGGGACGCACGCTTCAGGGAGCGGTCGTTGGATAACTGGTAGCAATCACTTCTCAGTCGGCATGGGCAATGGTGAAGGTGGCGATGGAACGACTGCTTTGTGGGTCAATTGGGGATACAATTGGAACGAAGCTGGATACTATGCATGGTATGTCAAAAATAATGGTAAGATGTATTGCAAAAATACTGCTGAATTTTGGAAAACACCAATTATACATGGGGATTTAAAAGTCACTGGTAATATTATCTATGAAGGTGGTACGTGGGTCTATTCTCCAATTTACAATAAGTTAACTAAAGAGAAATCCCAAGGGGAAGACTGGCTATATTTATATGCTCAAGGTGGTGGCCGTGATTGGGTGCATATGAATAAGCAAATCTCAGACCGTCGTTATAAATCCAATATTCAAGATAGTCAAGTATCTGGTCTAGATGTTATCGAAAAGCTGAAGACTTATAGCTACTGCAAAAAGTACGATGGTAAAGTTGAGGATATCGCTTGCGGTATCATGGCTCAGGATGTCCAGAAATATGCTCCAGAAGCATTTTTCGAAAATCCTGACGGTGCATACTCATATCGCACATTTGAACTTGTGCCTTACTTAATCAAGGCCATTCAAGAATTAAATCAAAAAATCAAATTAATGGAGGAAAAATATGAATCAATCATTTGACCAATTAGTAACAGAATCACTGGCTAAACGCTTATCTGATGCAGAATTGCGTTGCGCTCAGTTAGAGGCACTTTATACGCTAACTGCCAAGGAATTGCAAGAAACTAACGAAGTATTGGCTTACGACTCGGCCTTGAAAGAGTTGTTTGAAGAAGTGAAGAAACAGAAATCAGGTAATTAAGATGACAGTAACAAATTATGAATTGAACTACAAGAACCTTCGTGGACGTGATACAACTGTGGTTTCAATTAAACTTGAGGACAAAGGTCGTTATTCAACTCACGAACGTGAATTGGCAGGCGACCGTATGCATGAATCTGACGAAACGTTGATTGAAGCGGTATTAGATATCATTCGTACTGAAATGGATCCAGCTGGCGCTATCGTGAAATTCCAAGCGAAGCTTGAACAGTCTGAGCAGAAGATTGCTGAATCAGAAAGCAAACAAAATGAACAGGGTGAAATCATGAATCTTATTAACAAGGTTATTCGTGTGATCGCTCTTGACTCGATCATGGGAGAGAAAATTTCGTACGGTACAACATATAAAGAGTTGGTAGCGTTGTTCCCACTTGCTGAAATTAGGAAAACATATCCGCCTCATGGTTTGTTTACCATCGAAGATCCTAACCTTACAGAAATCAATGGTGAAGGTAAACGTGTATTGATTCAGGTCAATCGTGAATTTACATACAACGGTGAACCACTGAGCGATTTCTTAAAAGATGGAAAATATGGACAGAATGGCGTTGGTTTAGCTTGGAACTTTGATGTGAAAGGGTAGGAGGAATAAATGAAAATCGAATTGTTTAACTTTTTTAGAAACCTGATTCAAACAGAAGATGGTTTGGTATTGTATGCGCTAGGCTTAATTGTGATTCTAGAAATCGTAGATTTTGCATCAGGGACGTTTGCAGCAATTGCAAATCCAGAAATTGAATACAAGAGTAAGATTGGAATTAATGGCCTGATTCGAAAGATTCTAGGGGTCCTCTTGTTGATGGTATTGATTCCGATGTCTGTCTTGCTACCTGAGAAGACAGGCTTCGCATTTCTATACTCAATTTACCTAGGATATTTGCTTTTTACATTCCAGTCACTCATCGAAAATTACCGTAAGTTAAAAGGTAACGTGACCATCTTCCAACCTATCATTAGGGCATTTGAGCGCTTATCTGGTGACAAAAACGACAAGAACGAAGGAGAACAATAATGGATATTGATACAAGTAGACTAAGAACTGATTTGCCACAGGTTGGAGAGCAACCATATCGTCAGATTCATGCTCACTCAACTGGTAATCCAAACTCAACAGCTCAAAATGAAGCAGATTACCATATGCGCAGACCAGCTGAATCTGGCTTCTTCTCGCACGTTGTTGGTAATGGTCGTGTAATGCAGACATGGCTTACTGACCGCGGTGCCTGGGATGTAGGTGGTGGCTGGAACGTTGAAGGATATGCGCACGTTGAATTGATTGAGAGCCATGAAACTCAAGAAGAATTTGATCGTGATTACTGGTTATACGTCGAACTTTTGAGAAATCTAGCCGATGAAGCAGGAATTCCGAAAACTCTTGATTCCGACAGCCTTGCAGGTATTAAGACACATCAGTATTGTACGTACAATCAACCACGGAATGCGAGCGACCACGTTGACCCTTATCCTTATCTGGCCAAATGGGGCATTAGCCGTGAACAATTCAAGAAGGATATCGAAGGTGGTATCTCTACTGAAGCTGGCTGGAAACACAATGAGACAGGCTGGTGGTGGGAAGAGTCGGATGGCTCTTATCCAACAAAACGATGGAAGCAAATAAACAATGAATGGTTCTACTTTGATGATCGTGGCTATTGCTTTATCAATCGCTGGTTTAATGATGGGAAAGATTGGTTCTATCTTGATAAGCGTGGGGCAATGGTTACAGGATGGATGTTCCTTAACCATCGCTGGTATTTCTTCAAGTCAGATGGCCGTATGGCTACTGGATGGGTGAAATATCGAGAAACTTGGTATTTTATGGAAGAAAAAGATGGTTATATGCTATCTAAACAGTTCATTAAGTCAGGCGATGGCTGGTACTATTTGAAGGCGAACGGCGAACTTCACACAGACCCAGCCTTCAAAACCGAACCAGACGGGCTTATCACTATAGTTGATAAACCAAAAGAAGAAAAATAAAAACAGAAAGGACTTTCAAATTAGATTACACCAACCGCAGGCAATAGCTTGCGGTTTTTTGTTTGCTCAAAATAGAAAAAACAGTGATGATACTCACTGTTTTTCTTGTAGTGTATGGGCGTAAGAAGTCATGCTGATAGCGTGTTTTAAACGCATGTTCATGATATCTGATACACCGTTTTTATACTTATCTACTGCCTGAATAGATACGCCACAGTTTTTGCTGATAGCATAGGCTGTGGCGTTGTCTAAAAGCCAGCGGATAGCTTTAATATCTACTGACATATATTACCTCATAAAATACCAAACTGCAAATAGGAGTAGAAGAAGTCCAATAATAAATTCAACTTTTTCACGCTTGGTGGTTTTTCTGATTTTAAGATTTACTTTCATTGTTTTTCCTGTTATAATTTAAGTACACCCCCGAAGGGGTGGATAGTGATTTCTCACTATCCAAATTCGATGTGCCATTCAAAGCTGATTATAAATAAGTTTATTTTGATGACTAGCTTATTTGTTTTGACTTTGAGTGGCTTCTTTTTGAACTTAAACATTTTGTTTTCCTTTCTACTAGTTTCCTTGTCTAAGGTTTCCTCCTTAACCTTATGTATCCATTATACAACTAAAGTTGTATAATGTCAATAATTTTGATGAAGTTTTTTAAATTCTTTTCAAAAAAATAGACCTTGTCCAGAGGTCGGGGAGTTGGAGGGGACACCCTCCAAGAGCGTTGATTTAATAAGATTTTATTTTACCTTTTTCATAATAATCTCCCTATAAAGTCACCGCATTCGGTGGCTTTTTTTGTGTTGGGATTCATGATATAATAATAAAGTCGACAAGTAGGAAAAGGGAAATTGATGAATTATACAGTTGAAGAAAAAGAAGTCTTTATGAGGGAGGCTTTGAGAGAGGCTGAGATTGCTCTTGAACACGATGAAATTCCAATTGGTTGTGTGATTGTCAAGGACGGAGAAATCATTG
>ERZ772770.186-NODE-186-length-14259-cov-3.77718_pt1 | contig 14259 bp, 12 predicted proteins | sample MGYA00511361_ERZ772770 | MGnify/ENA primary metagenome ERZ772770 (study PRJEB29015, sample SAMEA2738026) | human oral metagenome | biome: human oral; feature: human-associated habitat; material: saliva | place: China | collected 2251 ... | reverse complement strand
TTTTTGAGACGACTTAAGTCGTCTCTTTTTGATTAATAAAACAAAATTTATGAATAACCCCCTAGGGGGTTCGCGCCAAAATTTTTGGCGCGTTTTTTCTTGGAAATATTATTAAACTTTCAATTAGATTTACTAGTTAAGCAATACAAGCAGAGTTTGAATGAGTTATTCTGTAATTTACAGGACTTAGTCCATCCAGTTTGATTTTTATACGTTTGTTATTGTAATAATCAATATAATTAATAATAGCTTTCTCTAATTCGTCAAGAGATTTAAATTCCTTTTCAAATCCATAAAACATTTCTGATTTCAAAATACCAAAGAAAGATTCCATCATACCATTATCTGCACTGTTTCCCTTACGTGACATAGACGGTAGTATGCCTTTATTCTCTAAAAATTGATGATAAGAATCATGCTGGTATTGCCAACCTTGATCACTATGGAGAATTGTGTTCTCGTACTTTTCATCTGAAAACGCCTCATTCAACATTGTTTTTACTTGTAGTAAGTTAGGTGAACGAGAAAGATTGTACGCAATAATTTCACTGTTAAATCCATCTAAGACTGGTGATAAATATAGTTTCTGTTCACTACTTGGAATGGCAAACTCCGTTACATCTGTGTAGCATTTTTCCATTGGTTTAGATCCTTCAAAATTACGTTGAATCAGATTATCTGATTTCTTTCCAACATCTCCTTGGTATGAATAATATTTGCGTTTACGACGAATACGGGCAATTAAACCAAGTGCTTTCATTAAGCGTTGTACCTTCTTATGATTCACTTTAAAGCCACGATTTCTTAATTCTAAATGAATTCTACGGTAACCATAGTTTTCCTTATGTTCGGTAAAAATGGCTTGTATTTCATCTTTAAGTTGTTGATTCTTATCTGGTTGGTTGATTTGTTTTAAATGGTAATAGTATGTTGAACGAGCTAATTTAATCACCTTAAGAAGAATATCTAATGAAAACTCACTGATTAATTCTTGAACAATTTCAGTTTTTCTTCTTTCTCTTTTTCCTCCTTCAATCGTAGTTCCCTCAACTTTTTTAGAACAGCAATTTCCGCCTTTAGGTATAAATTTTCTAATTCAAGACGTTCTAATTCTGTCATTTCTTCTTGTTTTTTCTTTGGCTTTCGTCCCATTGGATTTGGTCTCCCTCTTGTTTTCTCAACAATAGTATACCCATTTTTCTTATATTGTGCTAGCCAATTCGAAAGTAAGCCACGATTCGGAAGTGCATACTCAATACATACACTTAATTGTGAACGACCTTCTAGAAGAACTTTATTCATTATTTCCTGCTTTAGTTTTGGTGAATAGTAACGATTTTTTTCTTTTTTAACAATTTCTATCCCATATCGATCAATCAATCGAACTAAGTATTTAATATTAGAATCGGCGATATCGTATTTCTTTGAAAGATTCTTTAAGCTTTCACCTTGTTTTCTTAGTTGATAAATTTCTATTTTATCTTCATAAGTTAATTTCATAAAAAACACCCCAAAAGTTAGATTTTTATGTCTAACTTTTGGGGTGCAGTACACTAAAAGGATTTTTAAGAAACTTATTTATCTAAATATTTAATCGCTAATCCTATAAGAGAAATACATCTTTGAAATAAATAATCATAATACTCTTCGGAAATTTCTATCTTATCCATTTCATGATGACGAATTCTACACTCATTTCCAATTTTAGTTAGTACCTTAAACTCATTACTAAATATTTGTAAAAAATATTCATTATTTGTTGCCATAGAATCAACTAATTTATTTGCAGACTGTCTTTTATTCGCATCATAGTACGTTTTTAATCTTTCAAATGCATCCCATAATTTTTCAACTGCATATTTTTGTGACACTGGATTTGGATCTTTATATAATTTAACAGCTTCTTTCAACAATTCCTCTAATCCATCTTCATTAACTTTTTCAATATCTTTTTGTATCTCGTCTACAAAAGAACAGCATTCATTAATCCTCTCAATATTTCCGTTTGCAGTTAGTTCAAAAGTTAAACCTACTAGATTGAAAATATTATTAATTTCATCTCTAAAGTTATTTCTTATATTTTTTGTACTTAGACAATCAATATACTCGAAATTTCTATATTTAAAATTATTCCATGTCACTCTGATGTCCATAATATTTTGAGCAAAAAATTCTATATAATCAATCAAAGCAAGTTGATTATAGTTTTCTTCAGGAGGAAGATCTACTTTCCCTGCTTCATTAATATATAAATCCGGAATTGAGTATTTAAGAGTATTTATAAAATTATTTTCATCAAAAGTAGTGTAGGATTTGTCAGTAAAACTATGATACTCTTCTTTTGGGAATTGATATGTTAAATTTCTTTTATATTTTTCACAACAATCCAACAATAATTTATATGCTATTCGCTCTATTTTATCCGTCTTTTCTTTATTTTTTCGAAAACCATTTCTTTCAGAATACAACATAGTATTTCTCCCTTTTTATACTACTTTTTTTATATACCAATAAACACTTCTACAACCTTCTTAATCTTCTCTAATACGGTTAATTTCTTCTGTTCTCTTGCTCCGCCTCGTCTTGAAACAGCTGGGATGATTTTATCTAATTCATCTCCTGCATATTCAACATGTCCTTTTTCGATCGCTTTTTCAATAAATCTTTTTGAATCATCTTTTAAATTTTCCGCATCAATAACTGCTTCTATTTCTTTTTCCTTTTCTTTTCTTGCATACATGTAAAAGGCTTCTAAAATAGATTCCGCATTTTCTAATGTTGAAAGGTCTGTGTTATTGATAAAGCTAATGATTAACTCTTCCTTAGCTCTTGTACCTAAACTTGAACGAATCACTCTACGCACTTCCGCTTTTAATCGTTCCTTATCATCAAACTCATTCGCTTTTTCCAAAATTAATTTCAATATGTAATCTAAATTAATTTCATCAGTCTTTAGTAAGTCAATTTCAAATTCTACATCTGAAAAATCAACCAAAGTTGCTCCATTTTCTCCACTTGTATTGCCACTTGTACCATCTCCACCCTTAGGCGTCAATGCTTCATCTCTAATTTGAATATAGGCACTCTTCATGTCTTGCATTTGTCTTTCGTTGATATCCTTTTCCACCGTTTCAAATTCATCATAATTTTTCAGAATATTGTCTAGTTTAATCAATTTCCCAAACAGCTGTGCAAAAGTCTTCTTCTCAGCCTCACTTGTAATCTCTGTTGGTTCTGGGAATTTCGATAATATTTCATCACTAATATCTTTATACCCCGGCACTTTTTCACCTGTAGTTTCATCGATATAACCATACATGTAGTCTTCAAATTTTCTTTCAATGATTACTTTAAGGCTATTTTCATCTCCAAAAGTCTTAATGGCATCTTTAGTTGCCTTTTCTAAATCACGGAAACAAACGATATTTCCAAAGGTTTTCACTTTATTTAAGATACGATTTGTTCTGGAATATGCTTGAATTAATCCATGATATCTTAGATTCTTATCCACAAACAGTGTATTCAATGTTGGAGCATCAAATCCTGTTAAGAACATTCCTACAACAATTAACAAATCAATTTCTTTTTGTTTTACTTTTAGAGATAAATCTTTGTAGTAATTTTGGAACTCATTTCCATTTGTTGAAAAGTTTGTTTTAAATTGTTCATTATAATCTGCTATTACTTTATCTAAAAATTCTTTTGCAGTAGATCCCATATGTGAAACGTCAAAAGTCTCATCAACAATTTCTCCAGCGGAAGATTGTTCTTCATTGGCTGCAAAACTATAAATCGTTGCAACTTTCAATCGTTTTTCTTCTGGCAACCCTGATTGTTGACGTTCAAATTCTTCATAATACATTTTGGCAGCATCAATACTTTGGACTGCAAACATAGCATTAAATCCATTCAACCGTCTATCTTTAATCGTATAATACTCATTTCGATGTGTTTTTGCATTGAATTTTTCTAAAATATATTTTGTAATTTCAGTAATTCTTTCTGGATGAAGTAGTAATTTTTTTTCTAAATGTTTTAATTTTTTCTCATCATCTTCTGTTTCAGCATCTCTAAATTTGGCTTGAATATTATTATAATCGACTTTGAATTTTAGAACTTTTCCATCACGAATCGCATCTGTAATCACATAGCTATGTAACTGAGCTCCAAACGTTCCAGCTGTTGTATCTCCAACTAAAGAGTTTTCGGCAAAAATAGGAGTTCCTGTAAATCCAAATTGATAATACTTTTTAAACGTTTTTCGAATATTTTTCTGTGCTTCACCAAATTGAGAACGATGGCATTCGTCAAAAATCAATACACAATGTTTATCATAAATCTCATGTTGACGATATTTTTTAATAAATTCATTTAATTTTTGAATCGTTGTCACAACAATTCTATCATCCATACTTTCAATTGATTTTTTCAACTCTTTAGTATCTTTACTACCATTCACACTATTTTGTTGGAATTTTTGATATTCTTTCATCGTTTGATAATCTAAATCTTTTCTATCCACAACAAAGAATACTTTATCAATAAAATCCAATGAGGTTGCCAATTTTGCTACTTTGAATGAAGTTAATGTTTTACCTGAACCTGTTGTATGCCAAATAAAACCACCGGCTTCTGTCTTACCGTATTTTTTCGCTTCAAAACTAGAACGAATCTTCCACAAAATGCGTTCTGTTGCTGCAATTTGATATGGTCGCATAATCAGCAACGTATTATTCACATCAAATACACAGTATTTTGTAAGTACTTCTAGTAACACTCGTTTTTCAAAAAATGTTCTTGTAAAATCTTCTAAATCTCGAATCACTTTATTTTTGGCATCTGCCCATTCACAAGTAAATTCATAATGATTTTTATTTTGAGCTGTTGTATTGGCAAAATATCTTGTATAAGTTCCATTAGAAATCACAAAAATCTGAACATATTTATATAAAGAATGCTCACTATTAAAACTTTCTTTACTATATCGATGAATTTGATTAAAGGCTTCCTGAAGACTAACGCCTCGTTTTTTCAATTCAATATGCACTAGCGGCAATCCATTTACTAAGACCGTTACATCATATCGATTTTTATGAGTTCCTTCACCTTTTACTTGATTCGTTACTTGGATAAAGTTATTATGAATATTTTTCTTATCAATAATCCGAATATTTTCTCTATGCCCATCATCAAACGTGAAGTCATGAATATGATTTTCTTGAACTTTTCTAGTTTTTTCAATCATTCCTTCACTTGGTACATCTAGATATTCAACTAAAAATCTTCTCCACTCACTTTCATTAAAAGAAATTTGATTGAGTTTTTCTAATTGAATTTTCAAGTTACGATATAAGTCTTCGTTTGTTTGAACTTTTAAGTATTCGTAACCTTGATCAACTAAGTTGACAATCATTTCTTTTTCTAATTCTGCTTCACTTTGATACGCGGCTTCTTTAATTCTACTAGTTTTCTCAAAATTCGCTAAAATAATCCCATTTGTCATTTCTGCAATAGTGGATGTTTGATACTGTGCTAAATCTTCTTTCATAACATTTACTCCTCTCTAAGTAACTTATCAATTAAAACTTAATAACTGTTCACGCCAGTATTCATACTGTTTTTGGCGTAGCTCTATCTCTTTTGGTAATCCTTCTTTTATGTCATTTACTAGTGTGTCGAACTTGTCTAATATTGATACTATGTGTTGTTGGACGTGGAGAGGGGGAATAGGAATTTTAAAGTTATCTGTTACTCCTGTAGATATTTGAGGCAGCTTCCCAGAAATTGCTTTATTTTTGAAATATTCTACATGGCTTTTTAAATAATAAAATATATACTTAATATCGTCGCCAGTATTAACTGAATAAGACCACATTTCATTTTTATGTGTAAATAAGTTATCATAAAATTCAAAATCAATATTTCCTCTCGACTTAACAATTATGCTAGGTTTATCTATAATATTGTCATTTCCTACAACATTTTCTTCTAAAAACGCTACAGTATTACCACCCGCAAATACTTTTACTCTTCCATCCTGTGTATCTAATTCTTGCATTTGCTTAGCAGTAATACTAATACCTTTTTGTCGTTTACAGAAATCAGATAATTTTAACCACTCTACCTTATCTTCAATGTCTACTTCAACAAATTTACTTACTTCTTTTAACAAATCATAATAATGATTAGACAATATCAACGTGCGTGCGTGCGTGCGTGCGTGCTATCACAATATTCATCGAATGTCAATAGTTTTTCTCTGTAATATTCATATTGTTTTTGACGTTGTGCGATTTCTTCGGGAAGTAATCCTTTTGTATCTGCAAACATGATTTGAAACTTATCTAAGATTTTTACAATTTTATTTTGAAGTGAAAGAGATGGTAGTGGAATCTCAAAATTTTTCATATCATCTGAATGAATTCTAATCATTTTTGTTCCAGTAACTTTTCTCTCTTTCTGTTTTTGAAAATCATTTGTTTGGAAAAAATATGCTATAAATTTTGGATTCTGTTTCGTACGATAACTATACATATCCCCTGAAAAACCTATTTCTTCATCACCTAACCAAACCACACTCTTACCTACATCTTCTATATTTTCTGAAGTAGTGGCAATTAAAATATCATTTTTTTGTGCTTTTCTTAACTTAGAAAAAATTTCATCACTAACATACGATAAAACCTTATCTGCTGAGAAGCTATACTTCGTATAAATTTGTCCATAATGAATTACTGGGTTACCTTTTTCTTGGAAATCTTTTTTCTGTAGTCCATTACCTCTAGTAAATTCACCAATTTCTCCCAACGTTACTATACTTACACTTCTATCTTCTTCCATTTCTTTTGTAATTTTATTTAAGTATTCTTCACTTAATAACATATCTCTATAGTAGGTATATTGTTTAGCACGTGACTGAAGTTCTGACTGAAGTTCTGACTGAAGTTCTGTAACATAACTCGTAAATTTGTCAAGTATTTCAACTATTTTCCCTTGTGTTTCTAGTGATGGAATTGGGATTTCAAAATTTTCAATCATTGGTTTACGAATTGAAGTTACAGTTGATCCAACCATATTTTTTGTAATAAACTCCTTAAAATGAGTTTTCATATAATAGTATACATATTTTACAACAATTCTTTCTTGTAAATGTATTCGATATGCTCTTTGATGTAATGCATATTTTCCATTTACATAATGAAAAATTTCTCCAATCCCTCCTTCCCCTGGAATAATTATTGCTTCTTCATCAAACTCATATTTATTGATTCTCTTAACAGTTTTAGAACGTACGTAGAATGGATATAATCCATTTTCTTCCTGTTCATTAGTATTTGACTTCCCAGTTCCTACAACTGCTACTTCCCCTAACTTCTTCCATTCCACTTTTTCATATTTCAGTAATTCTAAAATATTCATCATTTATTTTCCTCCTCTCTTTACCATATTTTCTATACTTCTTATTCCTGCTAAATAATCTTTTTCTACTGGAGTTAACGTATGTTGTGAATACTTTTTATATTCTTCATTTACTTTTTCCTCCATTTGTGAGCGTGAAACTTTTCCAGCATTTTCTAATACATCTTCTCCAGTTGCTCTTAATATTCTATCTACATGATCAATCCAATCTTGCATCGTCATAACAATTTCTCGTTCTGCTTGTCTTTCTGCAAAGTCCAAATAACCAGAAACTAATTGATTTAAGCTACGTAATTCTTTTTCTGTTAAGTAATTTTTAGCAGTTTTTGCTTCGGTGATTGTAGGTAACTCTCCTTTAAAAGTAGTTAATCCCATAAAATCCTTATTAGCATCTACTCGATCAACAATTAATTCACTTGCTGTTTGATGGTGAATCGCATAATGCATTTTATTTTGTACAGTTGAAAAGAATCTTCTGGCTTCTCCACTTTTTCCGTCATAATCAATAGAAGTGGCAAACAAGTCTAAAACTTGGCGATAAAATACTTTTTCACTCGAACGAATATCACGAATTCGTTCTAATAGTTCTTTGAAATAATTCTTTCCAAATAAATCTGTCCCTTGTTTTAACCGTTCATCATCCATGGCAAAACCTTTTATCATATATTCTTTTAATACATTAGTTGCCCAAATTCGAAAAGCAGTTGCTTTTTTTGAATTAATTCTATAACCAACAGAAATAATGGCATCCAAATTGTAATAATTTAAATCACGGGTCTGTTTTTTCCCTTCTATAGCTCCATGTTCAGTGGTATGTGCAAATTTTGCACATACCTCTGCCTCATCAAGTTCTCCTTCTTCGAAAATATTTTTTAAATGTCTTCCTATTCCCGTTCTATCGATACCAAATAGTTCTGCTAATGCTTTTTGAGATAACCATATAGTATCTTCTGCTATTCTGACATTAACATTCACATCTTCTTCATCTAACGAATACATTAAAAAACTGATCTCATTATTCATCACTCTCAAGCTCCTTAACAATCTCATCAATTGACTGACGAAGGGCATCAATCTTTTTAACCGTTTCGGCGATTTCTTGATTTAGCACTTTAATATCAATCACTTCTCTAGTATCTTCCTTTTCAACATAGCTTGATACTGATAAGTTATAATCATTTTCTTTAATTTCACTCGTATCTACATAACGTGAGAAGTAATCTTTATCCGTTCTATCTCTAAATTGAGTTAAAATGTTTTCAATATTCGTACTATCTAAAATGTTATTATTTGTCTCTTTTTTAAATTCTTGACTAGCATCGATAAATAACACTTTGTTCTCAGTTTTATTTTTAGACATTACTAAAATACAAGTAGCAATAGGCGTTCCAAAGAATAGTTTGTCTGGCAATTGAATCACACAATCTACAAAGTTGTTATCTACTAAATATTGTCTAATTGTTTTTTCCGCCCCTTTTCGATAAAAAATTCCGGGGAAGCAAACAATCGCTGCTCTTCCCTTACTAGATAAATAACTTAATGAATGCATAATAAACGCAAAGTCAGCATACGCTTTTGGAGCTAATTTACCTGCAGGTGCAAAGCGTTCATCATTAATTAATGTTGGGTCTGCATCTCCTACCCAACTAATTGAATACGGTGGATTTGAAACAACTGCATCAAATGGTTTCTCATCATTATGAAGTGGATTTAATAAAGTATCTCCTCTTAAAATGGAGAAGTTATTGTAATTCACATTATGAAGAAACATATTCATACGAGCTAAGTTATAGTTCGTCATATTGATTTCTTGACCATAAAAACCTTCTTCAATAATATGTTCATCAAATTGTTTTTTCATTTGTAGTAATAAACTTCCGCTACCACAAGTAGGGTCGTATACCTTATTAATTTTCGTTTGACCATCCATTACTAATTTAGCTAATAATTTTGACACCGTTTGTGGCGTAAAGAATTCCCCTCCGGATTTTCCTGCATTACTTGCATAGTTAGAAATTAGAAATTCATATGCATCTCCAAAAGCATCAATTTCATTCTCCTCAAAATTTCCAAAATTAATATCTGCTATTCCGTATAAAATTTTTGTCAAACAAGCGTTTTTTTCTGCTACAGTTGCTCCTAAACGATTACTAGACGTATCTACATCTTCAAACAATCCTTTAATATCGTCTTCTGATGCAAATCCTTGAGCACTACCTTCAATTGCTGAAAAAATATTCGCTAGATCAATATTTAAGTTTTCATTTTCTTTCGCCGTTTTAACAACATTCTCAAATAATTGACTTGGTAAAATGAAAAATCCTTTATCTTCTAATGTGTTTGGTTTAAAATCTCTCAATGCTTCTTCATCAGATAATTCAGCATAATTAAAACTTAAATCCCCAGCTTCATGTTCCGCAATATTAAAAAATGCTGTAATATTTTCTGAAATAAATCGATAGAATAAGATTCCTAATATAAATTGTTTAAAGTCCCATCCATCTACAGAACCTCGAACTTCATCCGCAATTGCCCAAATTTTTCTATGTAATTCTGCTCTTTGTAATCCTTCTTTATTACCTTCAACTTTTGCCATTTTAAAATCCCCTATAATAATGTTTTTATATTGTTTTCATTCGTATTATAGCATTATTTTTAGAACTATTTAACAATACATACAAAAAAGCACACAACTAAAAGATTCTGCTCTTAAAGTCATGCGCTCTTATTTATAAAATTATCTAATCCAACTTCTTAATAAATCTCTTCTGAGTTTTATCACATACATATCCAATACTCTCATAAAATTTATGTGCTTCTACACGATAATCTGCTGAATTTAGTCTAATGAATGCAATGGAATTATTTTTAGCATTTAATTCTAAATGACACATCAATTCTTTGCCAACTCCTTTACCTTGAAACTCTGGTAAAACAGCTAATCCCAAAATATTCAGCCCAGCGTAAGAATAAAGACTTTCATAAACTTCAGCGTGTACAAAACCAACTACAGCCTGTAACTCTTCATCTTCATACACATAAAGATAATGATGATTTACATCCTCTGATAGTTTTTGAATTTGTCTCATAACTGTCTCGATAGATACTGAATAACCTAAAGAAACTTCACATATTCTTTGTATTGCCTCAGCATCTTCTGTTTTTAGTTTTCTAATCATATTGTCCTCCTCAATAGTTTTCAACAATCATATATTAGTAGTATCCCCATCCTACTCCAACTCAATATGTCCATTAATATTGTTTTGTATAAACGGCATAAAATCAAGGTTATTCTTATCTGTCTTAGCTCTATTATCCATTTTATTTCTGTTTATCTGATTTTTTGTAGGCATATTGTAAGCATGAAACTATTCCTTTACTTTCTAATGACACATCTGTTAAAATTCTATTATATTTATAATCCTATCATCTTATTATAATGCTCTATATAACCTTCAGTTTCAAATACTTTTTTAAATGCCTCTCGAAAACTATCATAGTTAAACTCTTTAATATCAAAGATGTTTTGACCTTTTGAATGCGATTCTCTATTCATGTACCTATTAAAAGCCATGTATCTATTCTCTTGTAGTTCTGATCTTTGGAATACTTGAGCAAAATCCTGTTTTTCCACAAAATTGAAAAAATATTCCATTACATTTCTCATGCAATTCGCTATCAATGCAGGAGCTTGTTTTTCATCTTTTATAATATGCCAATATGCTTGATAATCGTTTTGAATATCCTCATATTTCATATCTTCAAAATAGCTGCTCTCTGTATTTTTACATATTCTAAAGAGTTTCTGGGTTTCCTTTCGCTCTTTATGATTGGTATTAGTTAACTCATAAAAGAAATATAGACTATGAGTCAGTATAAATAGTTGGTCATACTTTTTGGTCCTTAGAAACTCATTATGTATTAATCTTCCAATATTAAAAACATAAATGTGTGATAAACTAGATATAGGATCATCAATCACTACAATCTTCTTGTTTGAAGCTTTTTCAGCGGTTGATTCACCCTTACATAATTCAATAAAATATAGAAAGCTTATTACCATTTTTTCGCCTTCGCTTAATGTTTTAAAGACATCTTCATCCGAATCCTCACGTTTTAGTCTATATAATGCCTCCTCCTCGGAATATTTTTCTATAGTAAAATCCGTAATACCAATATCTATCAGTCCATTCTTTATATTCTCTACTGCTTCATCAATATTTACAGTTTTCTTTCGATTTTCCTCTATCAGTACAATATTAGTGTTAATCTCAGATATTTTTGTTTGTAACTCCTCTTGAGCATTTTTAACCGATTGCTCATAAGCCTTTTCATTTGCAGCATATAACTCAATTACAGAATTATATTCTTTACGCATAAGACACCAAAAGCTATCCCTAATTTTACTCTTGGATCCTTTTATATCTGCAATTCTTTGATTATACAGAGTAATTTCGTTGTTAGCGTTTTTAATAATACTGTTTATAGATTCTATTATTTCATTAGTTGGCTGCAGAGAAACCTGAATGCTAGGTGTCTTTGCCTTCTCTCTCAAAGCATTTAGATTATGCTCCAATACAGAAATAAGGTTCGCACTAAGACTTTCTATTTTCGCTTTATTTTTTTCGAGAAAAGAATCATCTTTAATGACATTAAAAAAATCAGTCGCTTTCTTTATTTCCGCATCATATCTAGAAATCATCTGCTCAATCTGAGATTTGTCTCGATTATAACTCTCATCAAAATAAGCATTAATCTGTTCAAGAAAATTTTGTGTAATGGTTTTTTGCTGGCAGAAAGGGCATACGCCTTTTTCACCATCTATATGAACATATTTAATTCCTGTATTAACCCAGTCTGAATTTCCTAACGTTTCAATCAACGAGGCTACCGAACTATTATTATTACCAACTATAACCTTAGACAGCAATTCTGATTGTTCAATATCTTCAACATTAATCAAGACTTTTGATAAAAGCTGCCTACTCTGAGCTTCACCCTGAAGTTGCTGAGCCTCTTTCTTTAAATCATCTACAGAATAATCAAGCTCGTCTTCCGGTTTTTCTAAAGAAACAATATGTTTGAAAAGGGTATCTTTATTTCCTTTTAATCCATCTAAGCAGAATTCTAAAACCCTATCTCCTCCGGTGTATTCCGTCTTGATTTTCCATACTTGTTTCTTGTATTCTTCAATCTCACCTAAGTGCTTTTGCTCATCTTTTGTCTTTTTTTCTTCAATTTTTCGCTTTTGCTCTGTCAATTTTTTTACTTCAGCACTTGTAGTATCAATTACCTTTTGAGCGTTAGCATTTCCCTTCGATAAGGTGAATATACCATGTATTCCCTCTGGTTCGTAAAAGGTATCCTGAACAAATTTTTGATTGTAAACTAGTACAGTGTCGTTTTCTTCAAGTCCCTCTATACTGCATTGTGAAAATCTTGCTCCTGTCTGATCATATAGGAATTCCGAAAAAGTACTCTTTCCTGTTCCATTCAATCCGTACAGCAAGTTTACCTTTTTATCAGTATCAAGCACAGCCTCTTTTTTATAACTTGCTACCCCATTTAAAACTATTTTAGATATCATTTCAATCCTCTCAATTTTTCGCTTCATTATTGTGTTATCATTTATACCTTCTATAATATTATAATTCTCATCTAGATATTAAACTAACCCCACCTTAATGATTTTAGTACACCTACAATCAATCTATCGTTAATAATTTTATACCCAAGTATTCTAAACACTTATTGGCAAAATATTCAGGTGCTTTTTCTCCTAAAATTGAATTCATTATACCGTCAAAGTTTTTTGTGATTGTTAAATAGTGTTTGTTAATACCTCAATATTTCTATCTTGTCATTTATTTTCCATTCTAATTCTTAAATATTTCCTTAACTCCTATAATAATGTTGATTGTATCTACTACACTTATTTAATCCCTCTATTTCCATCTACAATCTATCGAAATTATAGTTGCAGGCATACCTATAATTTGTATATCAAATTTCAAACTTGATTCTACTTTAGTCGAAGCATTATGAATTCTGAAACTAAATTGCCAACCACCATCAAGATATAATTCCAATGTGTTTTTACTACATGGCTTATAATCTAAACTTACAATTCGTGTTGGAAGTGTTGATATTGGTAATTCAATGCTTCTCTTTTTCTTATCCCCTTGCTTATTTAAAGTGCCTCTTAAATTATAACTTTGAATTTGAGTTGTTCGTTTGCTATCAATTCCAATAACTTTATAAAAATCAAATTCTCCAAGTAAATACTCCACCATAAGTCTAGGAATATCTTTACCAAACAAGCAATTTTGTCTCTCTAATTCCCCCTTAAATGCATTTAACAGTGGAACATATACATCATCTTCTTTATTAGGTAAATCGCTCCACTGAAGTGACCCAAAATAGTTAGACTTTTTGGGGTTACTTCACAACTAAAAGATTCTACTCTTAAAGCCGTGCGCTTTTATTTATAAAATTACCTAACCCAACCTCTTCATAAACCTCTTTTGAGTTTTATCGCATACATATCCGATACTCTTATGTGCTTCTACACGATAGTCTGCTGAGTTTAGTCTAACAAATGAAACAGAATCATCTTTAGCTTTTAATTCTAAATAATGCATCAATTCTCTGCCAATTCCTTTACCTTGAAACTCCGGTAAAACAGCTAATCCCAAAATGTTCAAACCGGCATAGGAATAAAGACTTTCATATACTTCTGCATGCACAAATCCAACTACTGTCTGTAACTCTTCGTCTTCATATACATAAATATAATGATGATTTACATCCTCTGATAGTTTTTGTATTTGTCTCATGACT
>ERZ772770.184-NODE-184-length-14318-cov-3.65715_pt1 | contig 14318 bp, 12 predicted proteins | sample MGYA00511361_ERZ772770 | MGnify/ENA primary metagenome ERZ772770 (study PRJEB29015, sample SAMEA2738026) | human oral metagenome | biome: human oral; feature: human-associated habitat; material: saliva | place: China | collected 2251 ... | reverse complement strand
AGGTCGTCTCCTACGACGACCTGGTCGAGGCCGGCTCCATGGCCGCCGCGAAGGCAGCCGGCAAGGTCCGCATGGAAGGCAAGGACTACGTCATGGAAGACGGGGATGTGGTGGAGTTCCGTTCTGGACTAACGTCTGGGGGGAAGAAGTGACTCCCCAGGACGGGGCTAGTGCCTGGCTGGGGTTGAGCCTTCAGGACTGGACGAACATAGCCACGATTGGCGGAGCAATCGGCACTCTCATCGTGGGTATTGCCGCCCTATTGGTGTCGGTTGGCGCGCTCCGAACGCAATGTCAAGCGCTCCGGGCGCAACGTGAAGCGCTGCCGGTGTCGGTGGAGTTCAGTTTCAAGAAATCAGGCTTTGTTGAACGTGACGGCGTTCGCTGGGTGATGGCGTGGATGCAGAATAGAGGTGTGACGGTATATGTCCGCGAGCTGTACAGGTATGAGTGGGAGCCGTTAGCTCTACGTGACGAGCAGCTCCCGGATGTGGCGAGGGTGGGGGAACCTGGTTCCATGCCCGAATTCCTGCGGTCCAAGAGTAAGCGCGAGCTACGAGAAGAAGCTGGCGTGTTCGAGCCTGGATATCTTCCCCCGGGGCAGAATTCGATGTTCTATGTTTCCTGCCCTCCTGGCGTTGAGCGGGTGAAACTCGCCGCTACGATGAGCGTCAAGCGGCAAGGCGAGGTTCGATTCATCTCCAGCGAATGGTTTGAAGTGCCGACTGCCGAGGAACTGATTGCATCGTATCGAGAGACTCGCACCTATTTTGAAGCCCCGGCGTGCCATCGTGAAGGTTCGGGTGGCCCCGCTGAAGGTGCGGAAGACTAGCCAGCCGGGCCGCCGGGCTACGTGGGAGGCGTCTCGTCCCGCGTCGATGACGTGGCCGGGCTGAAAGCGTAAAGTTGCGCCCACTGCCTGGCTGAAACGGGGCAGAAATAAAGGCGTACCCGGTTTTTTCCCTGCAATTCCAATGAAAAGTGCGTTTTCGATGTCGAACGGGTACGCCTCATTTAATCCTCTATATATACGTTTTGATTTTTCCCGCGCGAAAGATTATAGAAAGCGTACCCGTTTTGGTATAGAAATCGACTTTTCATTGGAATAACGAGGAAAGAACCGGGTACGCTTTTGTTCGACCGGGTACGCAAAGAGACGCCCGGCCTCGAAGCCAGGGGTCTCTCAAAATCTGGGGCGTAAAGTGGATAGTTAAAAATTGAACCAAGGGGGGTATAGCGCTTGAGCCTCTGGGGCGTCGAGGGGTGGGGTGGGGGTGTACAGCCCCCTCCCCACCCACTCAGCCAGGCCTACCCCCGCCCACGGGGTAGCGCTTGGTTCTCCCGGTAGATGCGTGCCATGTGCGGGGTGAGCCGGATGCCGATGTCCCCGTGGTAGAGGTACCGACGCCAGACGCACGCCTCCTCGAAGTCGTCCTCCCTCACTGCCTGAATGATCAGGCGTTCCACCTCCCTCACGATGCGGTGGGAGACGCCGTGGACTATGGTCGCCCGCTCCCACTTCCAGGCTTGCTCGTCCCAGACGTACCAGCGGCGGCCCTCGCACTTCACGTAGCCGCGCAGGTTCTCCACGAGGATAGCGGCGCAAGCCCGGTCTTGTTCCTTCACATTGCCGTAGCGTGTCATGGCTGTACTCCCTTCCTCAGATCAGGTCCATGCCGTCGGTTCCGGCCACTACAGCCAGGCCCCGCCCGGCTAGCTCAGCCTCCCGAGCGCGGCGCTCGTCCTCGCTCGTGCGGAAGCGGATGCCCCGGTAGCCCCGCACCTTGTCCGCCGTGGGGCGGGCCTCCGCTCCCCACGTAGAGAGCGTGAGCTTCTTCCACCGGTGCTTGCCCTCCTTCACGTCCCGGAAGTAGCCGTGCGACGCGATACGTCCCCGGAACGTGCGTTGGCTCCAGGCCGTCGCCCCTTGCTCGGAGAGCCAGGCCTCGAACGCCGCGTACAGGTGCGAGCCGGGAACGACCGCCCCGGCGTCCTTTACGAGGTGCTCGGAGGCGAACGCGAGCAGCACGTCAGACTGTTCCTGCCAGGAGGTCGTCGCGCTGCTGATTGGCGTGGGGAGTGGGCCTACCTGAGCGCCGTTGGCGTAGAAGGCCACCGCGCCGTGCACGCTCACGCGTACCGAATAGGGCCTCTTCATTGGGCAGTTCTGCGGGCGGGGCATACGGGACGCTCTGTGCCGCGTGACCCGGCCGCGCCAGGTGTCCCGCAAAACGACCGGCTTACGGAATGCCTGCTTGCTCCGGGCTCGGGGTTGGGCAGGTGCAAGGCTTGTTTTCTCTCCACCCTCATGCCGCCCTTCCCCGCGTGCGGTGGACTCGAGGATGAGCGCTTTCGCCCTGGCCAACGTGTCTCTGTGGTACGGCCGGGCGTGGCTTCACCAGGTCGTGATGCCGTGGGATATGCTCGCATTGTGAGCGAAGAGACGCAGGGGCTCCGGGAGGGCGACCCGAGGCTCGGCGCGCCGAACGGGTACGGCAACCACAAATGCCGATGTGCTGATTGTCGTGCTGCTAATGCGGCCGCCCATGTGGCGTATATCAAACGCAAGCGCAAGGCTGGTAAGGTTCTCGGCAACCACGGGTCGAGCCTGGCTTATGATACCGGCTGCCGATGCGGCACGTGCCGACTGGCCCACAATGCTCGTTCCATCGAGAAGGGTCGTCGCTACCGGGCTAAGAAACGAGCTGCACGCCGCGACTAGGAGTCTTTTTTGCAACGACCTAGTTGCAGGACGTGACCCCTTTGTGGGATGCTAGGTGCATGACTTCCCGCACCCTTAACCCCACAGTGAAGCCTGACGAAGCCACCGATCTTTACGATGTGAAGAGGCTCGCGGCGCTCCTCAACGTGAAGCAGGCAACAGTGCGCAGTATGCGTGCTCGTGCCCAGCTGCCCGAGCCCACCTCTACCGACATCAACGGTGGCGCCGTGTGGGCGCGCGAGATCGTCGACTCGTTCTTCGCGCAGGACACCAGCAGTGACTCGGTTGTCTCAGCCAGCATCAATCCTGAGCTCCCCAAGGTCATCGACTTGTTCTCTGGGTGTGGCGGCATGTCACTCGGCTTCCAGCTCGCGGGCTTCGATGTTCTAGAAGGGTTCGACAACTGGAAGTGCGCGGTCGATACCTACAGCAAGAACCTCGGCCACGATGCAACGCTGCTCGACCTAAGCGATGTCGATGCGACCATCTGCGCCCTCGAAAAGTACGAGGGCGAAGGTGAGTTCCCCGCGATCATCGGAGGCCCGCCCTGCCAGGACTTCTCGTCTGCGGGTACCCGAGTCGAGGGTGCGCGGGCCGACCTCACCGAGAAGTTCGCAGCAGTGATCGAGCGTTTCCAGCCCCCGTTCTTCGTCATGGAAAACGTAGCGCGCGCCGAGCATGCAGCGGCGTTCAAACGCGCTGTTGCCGTGATGGAGGCCGCCGGCTACGCCGTCGACAAGGTCGTACTCGATGCGTCACTCTGCGGCGTTCCTCAGAAGCGCAAGCGTCTGATCACCATCGGCACCAGAGAACCAGCCATCACTGCCGCGATCTTCGAATGGTTCACTGGGAACAAGAGCGAGAAGCCCATGACGGTGCGCGATTGGTTCGGCAAGCGACTGGGCACAGACACCTACTACCGGCACCCACGCAGCTACGCCCGTCGCGGCGTGTTTTCGATCGACGAACCCTCGCCAACGGTGCGCGGTGTAAACAGGCCGATTCCCGCTGGCTACCCCGGCCACCCCGGTGACGTGGTACCGGTCTCTCAGACACGACCGCTGACCACTGCCGAGCGTGCCGAGATTCAGACCTTCCCGCGTGGCTACAAATGGGTCGCCTCGCGCACCGACACCGAGCAGATGATCGGCAATGCAGTGCCCGTGCGACTCGCGAAGTTCGTGGCCGAGGGGATTGCCGACGCTGTCAGAGGCAGCAACGCGCGCGACGAGTAGCTAGTCTCGCAGATCGGCCTGACGGCTCAGCTCCTCGGCGAGGTGCTGGATCGCGATAGCCGCATCGAGTCTACGCTCGGGCAGCAGGTGCTGTGTGCTCGATGGGCTGAGCACCTCGCCAAGCTCGGTGCGGGTCACGCGGGGTTCGAAGAACTCCGGCGAAGCCAGGTGCTTGAGAGATGCCGTGCCAGAGAACGAGCCGGCCTTGTCAGATTGCGCGCCGTAGGTGATCTGCGAATGGACGCTGCCGAAGCTCAGCGTGTTCTGCACCGTGTAGTCGAACAACGAGCGCACGAGCCAGATCAATGCACGACTCGGTCGTGAAATCTGCTTCGGGGCCTTCGTCTTGGGTGATCCGTCGGCCTTGTAGTACTCGCGGCGGAGCTGGTCAATGAATAGCTGTAGGAATGCGAGGTCAGTCCACACGAAGACATCGAATGCGTGCTCATCAAGCACGGGCTTCTGCCCCTCCGACCGCCAGATCGCCGTCAGTACGAGCGGGGTCTGTACGTCGAGGCCTCCCCTGACGATGTTCTCTGCGGCTCGAAGGATGCGCGGCAGGGCACCGATCATGAATCTCTCGTCGGCCCATTTGTAGTCGTTCGGCTGTCCTAACTCGCTCACAATGAGTTTCATCAGCTCCATGCGCCGCGCCTGTCCGTAGGAGTGCGCAATCGAGAATGCGAGCTGCTCGACCGTCGGAGGACGCACCACAATCTCACACGACTGATCCTTTCGATCCCGCTTCGCCGTTGATGATGTCGGCACTACCACGAGCTTGATTTCGAGCGGGCGAAGGTGCTTACCGGTTCCGCGCTCGATCACCACGGCATCGCTCTTATTCGCGTTGGTGTGCGTGTAGTTGCCATAGCCGCTGTAGACACCCTCAAACTCGAAAGAAGCGCGATCAGGCTCTGTGCCGATGATCTCACTCCACGCGGTCATCACGTGCTCGGTGGAGAGCCGGTCGGCGCTGTCGAGCGTCGCCTTAATCATGGGGATGGGCAGCTTGCGCTTCGTGGCGAGGTACTGAGCCAATGAGAGTGGGAAGGCATTGGTGAAGATGTTCTTGCCCAACGAACTTGCTTTACTGAAGTCATGGCTCGCGTGGTCGAGCCCGTAAAGAAATGGTTTCACCACGCCAGTATACCGGTAACGGATTTTGGGGCACCGGAGATGCTGACAAGTAGCCGGCGGCGTGTTCGTCTTCCGGGTCATGTGAGCAAAAGTCCCAACCGATGACCCCGTAGCCAACTGGCAGTGGAGTCTTGTCTTTTGCGTCCCAGATCAGCCCAGCGACAGCCCATCGTCATCTCGCTGCGGTTCCACATACCCGAGGCCCAGAACGCGCTTCTGAGGGGCTTTCTCGTCGTCCAGCGCATAGCTCCCCAGCTTCACCTCTTCACCCAGCCTGCGGGCCTTCTTGCGCAGGCCAACACCCGCGGAACCACGGATCTTCGTCGACCGGTCCCAGAGCATCTCAACATGGTCCTTCTTCTGCGATGGATGCGCCCGATGGAGGTGTCTTCATCTTCCGGAACTTCTGACGACAGAACCCCGCAGCGACGTGGTTGCGGGGTTCTTGTCTCTCTTGTCTCGTGGCTCTCACCAATGTCGGAAGTCCTCTCCGAGTCGCTTCGCCAGCCACCAGATGACGGCACCAAATGCTGATACACCGCCCAGTGTGCCCAGTGCAATGAGTACCTTGGCCCACCATGCCTCAGCAGCGCTAAATGAGCCCCACGCCCAGCCGAGGAGAGGACCAAACCCGGCTGCGTAGGCGATGCCGCTGACAAGCCCGCCAATGACCAACAACACCGCAGCCAGTGGTAACAGTGCGAGGCTCAATCGCCCAACGGCTGTGCATGTTACCCTGCCCTCCAGATTCTGTAGACGTCGCTCAACGCATCCAACTTCAACTACCAGCTCATCAGCCTTGTCGAGAACCACATCGACTCTTTGAGCCGCCTTAGAGACCTTCTCAATGCCAATCTTGCTTACGCGCTGCTCGGCAACGTCTTGGGCAGTCTTACCGTAGACGCTGTTGACACCAGTCTTGAGGGGCTGCTCCTCAATAGACCCTTTACCGAATAGGCGCTTCGTGACATTGCGGTCGTCGATAAGCTGCTTCACCCCACGACGCAACGACAAGCTACGCCCATCATCGGGACCATCGAGCCCACGCCCGAGGAAGCCGATCTGGCAGTACACCTCGGCACCAAGCTGCAAGGCTAGCCAAAGCTCGGGCCCACACACCCACGTGCCAGCCGTGCCCTCACTTGTGTGGGGGTACACCAACGTTCCGTCGGTGACCACCGGCAGGCATGGATACATGATGTCCTGAGGAAACTTGAACGACACGAACCCGACGAACGGGGTTGTGGGGGAGGGCACAGTGTCTCGCACGAGCCACGTCTCGTGTAACACCTCCTCGATGGCACATGCCTCCCAGTCGAGGTCTTCGACGCAGGCCATGGCCGTCGGGTAGTAATTCTGAGCATCGATGTCCACGGTCGGAACCGGGTAGTAGCCCGGCATCGGGCAGGAGTTGAGCCCACCGTGATAGGCGCGAGCGAACGCCGACGAGAGCTGAGCCGCAGCACCGTCGATGGGGTTGCGGCCACGCTTGGCGTAGAAGGTGAGACGGTCTTCCTCCTCGACAGCATCGACCCCCTCGTCCTCATCCACCAGTCCGGCGAACATGCGGCGGAACTCACCGGAGGTCGAGGCCTCGAAGTAATCCTTACCCGAGTCGACAAGCGCCGAAGCAGCCCCACCCGACAGAGTGATCGGCGGCAGCACACCCTCACCCCACAGTCGGGCCAAATACTCCACGACAATCACCGAGTCGTTGATGCCGTACTCCAGAAAGTCCGTCAGGTGCCGGGTGCGATAATCAGACATGTTGCCGATCCACCCATCGGGAACCTCGATCTTCGGCACCCCGCACGCCTTACTAAGATCCTTCAGGCTCTTCTTGCCCGCCGGAGCATGCGCCATCGTGTCACGCACTGAGATGATCAGGGACTGCCAGAACTTGCCGTGGCCGTCGCCTTGGCGCTGAGACCGGAACGGGAGCAGCGTGACGAGGCCCCCAGCCGCAGAGGCCAGGCGCGTCATGTGGTCAGCGACCCTGCCATCGCTGCGAAAAGAGGTTAGGTCGGCCGCCCCGTAGCGGCACGCTAGCACCAGCGGCAGCTTGAGCTTGGTCAGGGATTCACGGCGCTCATTAGGGTCGGCTGTCCAGAAGTCAGCCCGCGCCACCCCGAGCGGTCCGAGAGCCACACGCTGCGCACCGCCGTCCTTGATAACCGGAGCCAGGGGCAAGCGCCACAGCTCGGCAGCGACCACCACCTCCCACAATGCCTCGTGCAAGCTCACCCGGTCGTGAGTCAACGGCAAGATGACTACCTCGACCATGAAAGACGGATCCACCGGATCGGGCACGGCGAACTGGCAGGAGTCGACGACCCTCACGCCGTCGGTGGTCGTGAACTCCGTGTCGAACCCGACGACGATGGCCCGTCGACCGGTGCCCATCGCGCGCACCGAAGGCAAGTCGCCGAAGGCCGTCGCAGGCCCTGACAGGACACCCGCGATGGGCCCCGGCGTGGCACCGTCAAGAGACGTGGCCGCACGGTCATAACCCGGGGCCCCATATAGGGCTTATGGCCGTGACCGTTTTCGCTGGTAAATGAGTGGGAATCGGGGGCGGTGTTGGGGTATGAGTTCAACTCACACCCCGAGTCTGCCCCAGAATTTGCCCCGATGAGGCCAGCGTCGAGGTTATGGTTGGTGCCCCAAGAGCCCTGCGACGACGGCGTCGTGTCAGCACCTGGAACTTGGTGCGAGGGGCACTGCTCTTGACGACGCGATCAGTGAACTCGTGAGCCGACCATCCGGCGGGGGTCGGCGCTCTCATTGCACACCTCCGAGGAGGTAGCGCAGACATCGTGTCTGTTCCGCTGTGAGGGGCGGTGTAGCGGCGACGAGCTTGTCAATGGCTGCGTCCACCGGGTCGATGCCGGTAGGTATGACCAGTGCGTCGAGATCAGATCGCTGCAGCTTGACGCGGGTGCCCGTTTTGTATGACGGCAGCTTGCCTTTGGCGATCCACGAGCGAAGGGTCGAGTATGCGCCGTAGCCGAGCTCAACGGCTTCTGTGAGGGTGAGGTAGTGAGTGAGATTAGAGGTGGGAGGTGACGATTAAGCCACGATAAACTCCAGACAGCTTGAACTGTCCGGAGAGGGGTGCTTCCCCGGCTTGCTGTCTGGGCGGCCTGAAGTGCCGTGCTCAACTCGCTAGCGGGGGGGAACCCGCCATTGCTTTACAGGAACGCTAACTCCCTACCTAGCCTCTTTCCTCGCCCGGCCTGCCGCTCCGGGACTTACGCGGATATCTACTTCGTCGGAGAATCTACCGGCTGCTCGCCGTTCGGTGTGCTACACCGTGGAGGGATATCGCAGGTTCCCATCCGCCCTCGGGGTCATCCCTTCCCCAGCGACTCGCGTATTGTCGTTAAGAAGTTAACGCGATCATATCATACCATGTCAAATGGTGTCAACTGGGAGTGCTATAAAACGTTAGCCCTGTCTGTAATGTAGTGGAGTTTCGGTTCAGCACGTAAGTATTTCCTGATGTTCAGACTTGCCTTCAGTGACAAAGTTGAAGGGAAAGCGGGATGCAGCGGTCGTAGATCCCAGCCAACTGGACGTTTGCGAGCCTGCAGCAGTAAAAAAGCAGGTCAAAGACCTAGCGCCTTTGGGGCTAACGGTGCTCAAGTGAGCGGCTTGCGTGATCTCGCACACACTTTTGCTGTAACTATCTCGAAATGCGTCCAACAGGTGCGGTAGGATTTCTTTGTAAATATCCGTGAGGATTCGGCTTTTCGCCATGTCCTTCATCCGTCGTTTTCTCATCCCATTTTCAACGTGGAAGGTCTGAGCATGCAGACATCGACAAGCAGCCTGCTACTGAAGGCAGTGAGATCGAGGCTGACCGGCGTTGCCGTCACCCTCCTGGCGGCCCTGGCTATGGTGGCCCACGGGCTGGCAGCGCCAGCAGTGGCCGCTGTCAACCCTCAGATCGAGGTGACCGACCTGAGCCTGACCAAGGTGAATGCTGCCAACGAGGAGCAGAGCGGTGAGCTCTATGTGAAGGGCCTGACGCTGCTCACATTCAACTGGGATGCCTCGAAAATAACGCCGAAGGAGGGTGACTCCTTCGCAATCAGCTTGCCCGCCGAGTTCAAGTTCCACTCGACTTCTGCGGTACCCATGAAGTATGGCGATCAGACGGTGGGGCAGTGCACCGTCGCAGGCGACACTCTGACTTGCGCGTTCGACGCTGGGATCACGCCGCTGGTCCAGGCTGGAAACAAGGACATCCGAGGGACCGGAAAGTTTCAGCTCGGTGTCGTTTCGCACACGAGCAAGGAAGAGCTGCCCTTCATCATCAACCGTGACAAGACCGTCAACGTTGATCTCCCGGGGACTGGCGGCATCCCCAAGTCCTCAAGTTCCTACCGTCCGGACATACAGTTCTACAAGAGCTACATCGGAGTAATGAAGGAAGGGGACACTGAGACGAACTGGTACTTCAACTTCGGTGGGCCGACCTTCATGAAAGCGCTCGGCGTGACCTTCGATGGCCAGACGGAACAGACCATCACCTTCAAGGATACGCTCGGCGCGGGCATGACTTGCCCGATGACGTTGATCCACCTCACTGCCATCGAATCTGAGGAAAACCCCTCGCAATGGGTCCTCCTGGACAAAGGACCGGAGGCTGGGGCAACGACCGGTGCGCAGGGGACCTTCGAGGTCACTGGTGAGTGCGAGCAGATGGCAGCCGATGGAACGACTCCGATTACCATCGTAGCCAAGGGCCCTTTCAGGGCAAAGACGAACTATTCAATCTCCTACAAGACTCTCTTCGTCGGTGGGACGGCGCTTCCGGGAACCGACTACACCAACAGTATTTCGGTTGAAGGAACCAAGTTTAGATGGAAGAAGACTACGAATTTCACTGTGGCGGGGTCCGTCGATGTTGAGATGCGGCAAGGTGAGGGTACCTTCAGTGTCATAAAGACGATCGCCTCCGACTATGTCCAACACGTAGATGCAGACGTCAGCTTCAAGGTGACCTTCGACTATGAGCTTCCTGCGGGCACCACGGTAGACAACTACCCGAAATGGACGCCGCCTACGAACGAAGACCAGAGCAGCACGCTCAATTCTGACAAGCGCACCGGCACGGCCACGATGGTTGTCAAGCGGGGCCAGGAGACTAGCTTCGCTACACCGTTCCCAATGGGTACGACGATCACCAACCTGCGTGAGGACACCTCGACGGCCAACCCCACTCTGCCTGCGGGCTACGTGTGGAAGGACCCGAAGTTCACCATCGGTGCCGGTGCTGGCACGAGCCTGACGATCGAAGACCAGAAGACCACGCAGGTCGACCTGTTGAATACCGTCGGAGCTGCCGACAATGGATTCCAGGTGATCAAGACAGCCAGCGGCGCCGAGGGGGCGGACACGAAAAAGTACTCCTTCACGTACACGTGCACCCTCCCGGACAAGACCGAGAAAAAGGGACAGATCACGGATGTCTTGGGTAACTCGACCCCCGTGTCCAGCCCTGAAAAGTTCCCGGTCGGCACCACCTGTGTGGTTACTGAAGACACCGAAGGGGCCGGCATCGACGGCTACGCCCTCGACCCAGTGGGCCATGACGCACAGAACGTGACGATCGGCCTGGTTAGCGAACCGACGGTCGCCGCCACCTTCACGAACACCTACACGCTCAACAAGGGTTCCTTCTCGGTGAAGAAGGTCACTAAGGGCGCTGCCTTTACTGGTGCCGACAACAACTTCACCGTGCAGTACGCGTGCACGCACGGCTCGGTGGCGCTTACTGAGGAACAAAAGGCTGGCACCCTGACGCTGACGGGTAACGGCACCGCGGTCCAGAGCCCCTCCCTTCCCTTCGGTACTTCCTGCACCATCAAGGAGAACGCCGACACCGCGCAGCGCGCAGGATACGCCGTGGCCACGGCATACTCCGCAGGCCAGGTAACCGTGGCGACTGCGACCCCGAACCCTGAGGTGACGGTGACTAACACCTATACGCCTCTCAAGGGTGGTTTCGTGATCTCCAAGACCGTGGACGGTGACGGAGCCGAACTAGCCAAGGACGCGCGTTTCACCTTCGACTACACGTGCACGCCGACCTCCGGCGTCGCCCAGGTGAAGGGAACGGTAGTTATCAAGGGCGGCGAGAACCACGCTGTCTCTGATGTCCCCGTCGGTTCGTGCTCCGTCTCCGAACGTGATGCCACGATCAATGGTGCCAGCCTGAGCACTGTTCTCACAGTTGACGGCTCTGCCAACGGTGTGAACAACGGTACCGCGGTCTTCAACGTGATGGACAGCGCTACCGTCAAGGTTGCTGCCACCAACACCTACGTGCGTGATCGTGGCTCCTTCTCAGTCGCGAAGGCGGTTGTGGGCGGTCAGGATTCTTTCGTGCAGGACACGTTCGTTTTCGACTACGTGTGTGCGGATGGCACCGAGGGGCGCCTTGACGTTCCGGGTGATGGCACGATCGTGGAGGGTCCGCGAGTGCCTACGGGCACGGCATGCACGCTGAGTGAGCGCGCTCAGACGGCAAACCGCGACGGTTACACGGTTGCGTCTGAGCTGTCCAATGACGGTAAGGTCACCATCACTGACAAGGACGTGGTGGTTGCCGTGAAGGCGACGAACACGTACACGCCGGTGCCGACGCCGAAGCTTCCCGCCAAGCCGCTGGCCAAGACAGGCGCTTCGAGCGTCGTGGTGGTCGCCATTGTCGTTTCCTTGCTGGTAGGGGCCGGTGGTGTCCTTATCGCGATGAAGCGTCGCCGTCGCGACGATCTGTGATGTCGCGGGGCCGCAGCGGCTGTTAACAGCTTGCTGAGGCAAAGAGTGAGCGCCCTCATCCCACTGCACGGGGATGGGGGCGCTCGCCTACGCGTCTGGAATACTGGCGGCGCAATGAATTGAAAGCGTTGTAGCTGCAGCCAACCCGCGGGGAGCCGTCCGGGAGACAAGGAAAGAATGAATAGTCTTAAGAGACTTGCGAGCCTGCAATTGTCTTGAGGTAGTGTGCTTTCCTTTTGCTAGCGCCGAAATTGTTGAGCGCTCTGAGCGGTTCTTCATCGGGTGCGTTGTTTCCACGCTCGAAACCGCAGCCAGGGATTGTCGTTGTTTCTGGGAGGCGGACGCGCCCCTATGGTAGGAAGCGATCGGCCAAGCCGTTTCCTCGCGACTCGGCTGGAAAGATCATCAGCTGTTCCAAGCGAAGCGCAGATGTGCGGTGCTCATCCTGGGCGTGCTGGGGAGCGTATCGAGGCCTTAGGAATCCTCCTCAATGCGGCTACTGACGAGAAAGGGCAGCCCGGCTTTACCTACCGCACGAGTGGCAACCAGATAGCCGCGTGAACACTGGATTTGGATCGGGCTTTCGATGAGATCCGCGCACAGCTGGATGGGATTGGGCCGGCGCAGTTCCCGAGGTAGTGAACCGTCTCTCAAAAAAACTCCGACGAGGTCGGGGCTGGGTGTGCACTTTTGTGCGGTTTCGGGAATGTGGCTGGGAGGATGTGCGTGATGGTTGCGCAGCATTCTTGGTGTTTCGTGTCGGTTCTGAGCGTATCCTCAAAGGCAAGGGCACGTCCCCGACGGTGGGGGCGCATGGAAGGCAAGGACTACGTGATGGAAGACGGGGACGTGGTGGAGTTCCGCTTCAACGTCTGAGTATTTCAACGAGGCAGTGGCCGGGTCGCGCGAGGGCGTGGCCCGGCTTTGCTGTTGGTCAGAGGGTGCGTGAGCGTGAGGGAGCATCAATTGTAGAATCAAATGATGGTGCTCGAGATGCTATCCTGAATGTGGAGGTAGCTATGAGAACCACTGTGACACTCGATGATGACCTTCTTGCGCGCGCCGAGGAGCTGACCGGGGTCAGAGAACGATCAGCTTTGATCAGGGATGCGGTAGAACTCCTCGTTCGAATTGAGAGTGGTCGGCAGCTCGCTGCGCTCGGTGGCAGTGATTCCGCGGCGGAGGCTGCGCCTCGGAGTCGAGAGCGCGCATGAGAATCCTCGTTGACACGAACATCTGGATCGATCACCTGCGGAAAACTGAACCGCTTCTGGTTAATCTTCTCGAGCGTGACCAGGTGTGCGTCCATCAGAGTGTCATCACTGAACTCGCGTTGGGGAATCTCAAGAACCGATCGATCTTCCTGAAAGCGCTTGAGCGCTTGATGATCGTGCGCAGTGTTGATGATCAGGGTGTGCGGCATCTCGTCGAGGAGCGGCGGCTATGGGGGAGGGGCCTCAGTGCTGTCGACGTGGCGCTTGTGGCGAGTGCTGTCGTAACCCCTGGTGTGGTGCTGTGGACGCGTGATAAGCGCCTGCGGCAGGCTGCGTGTGACGTGGGCGTGTTGGCGGACCTTGACTGAGGGCTCCGCGTCTTCTTGGAGGCAATAGCCGGGTCGCGCGAGTGCGTGGCCCGGCCTTGCTGGTGCTGCCGGCGGCTGTGGCGCGCCCAATCCACGAATCAGTTCAGTGAGAACCTCTGACATACGCCTGTATCTCGAGAGATCACGTGCGCGTTGTGGGAGTCCTGTTTGTACTGGCAAGCGTGCCGATAGACGAGCTGATAGTGGGTCTCCTGCGCACGCATTGCCACGTGAATGTATGACAACCTACCGATAGTTTGATTCGTCGCATATCCTAGGTGTAAAACTCGAGGGGGAGTGACATGGGGTCTGTTGATCCGAAGATGATGCACATTCTGTTGCTCATCAACACAGATGATGGTCAAAAGTGGTGGGATTGCACCCGGAAAGTGGTGTCTGCGCAGCAGGATGGTAAGGGCACCCACATTGTGTTTGATAGTGGTGACGAACGCACATTTGGTCATGTTAAAGCGCGACTTTACACCCAGGTGAATAATTGGAAAATTGGCGAGTTGGACCTGGTATACGTTGACGGTAATCTGTGGCGGAACGTCGAGCACGTGTACGAACTCAGGACGTCTGATCCTTCGGTTCAACCTCGTTACATGCTGGAATATAGGAAAGCGGACGGCGAACTAGACGCATGCGTACGCGTTGGAAATGCCGTCACACTGGACCTCGCAACCCCAAGCCAACGACAGACGCTTCCAGTCATGAAGTATGTGCGTGAAGAAGTACGCGCACAAGCCCGACGTGCGGGAGAGACTCAGCAGGGCAACGGGAACAAGGATGGGCGGGCAGGCGAGGCCAAGACTACGCCGGACGCGATTCTTGCAAATCAATGGGAGAAGCT
>ERZ772770.183-NODE-183-length-14341-cov-9.34579_pt1 | contig 14341 bp, 10 predicted proteins | sample MGYA00511361_ERZ772770 | MGnify/ENA primary metagenome ERZ772770 (study PRJEB29015, sample SAMEA2738026) | human oral metagenome | biome: human oral; feature: human-associated habitat; material: saliva | place: China | collected 2251 ... | reverse complement strand
GATTTGAACAAAATCGACTTCGCTTCCCTGCCTTTGGACAAAGCCATCAAAGAAGTGCGCGGCAACGGCAAACTGAAAGTCGCTGTGTTCTCCGATCCGGACTGCCCATACTGCAAACGCTTGGAGCATGAGTTTGAAAAAATGACCGACATCACGATTTATACCTTCATGATGCCGATTCCAAGCCTGCACCCTGATGCTGCGCGCAAAGCCGAGCTGTTGTGGTGTCAGCCTAATCCGACCCAGGCATGGATCGACTGGATGCGCAAAGGCAAACTCCCAAGCGGCAAAGCAAACTGTGAAAACTCTGTTGCAGAAACCACTTCATTGGGCGAACAATTCGGCTTCAACGGCACACCGACCGTGGTCTTCCCTAACGGCCGCAGCCAAAGCGGTTACAGCCCTATGCCTCACCTCAAAGAAATCATTGAGAAAAACCAGTAATACAGGGTTTAATCTCCATAAAGGATGCTTTATGCGTCCTTTTTTCATGTCGCCCGCCATCAACTGTCTTCAGACGGCCTCGATACAGACAAATATAAAAAAGGACGTGTCCAACACGTCCTTTTTTCCCTTTACCTTACAGGTAGAATTTTTCAATTACTTTCAGGTTTTCATCCAATTTGTACACCAGCGGCTGACCGGTTGGGATTTCCAAGCCCATGATGTCTTCGTCGGAAATGCCTTCGATGTGTTTTGCCAACGCACGCAGGGAGTTGCCGTGTGCCGCAACCAATACACGTTTGCCGCTCAAGATGGCCGGAGCGATTTGGTCTTCCCAGAAAGGCAGGACGCGCTCGAGGGTAACTTTGAGGTTTTCGCCATCAGGTACGACATCGCTAGGCAGGTTGGCATAGCGGCGGTCGTTGTGGGCGGAGTGAGGGTCTTTAGGATCCAGCAGCGGAGGCAGGGTATCGTAGCTGCGGCGCCAGATGTGGACTTGCTCGTCGCCGTATTTTTCTGCGGTTTGTTTTTTATCCATACCTTGCAGCTGGCCGTAGTGACGCTCGTTCAAACGCCATGATTTGATTTGTGGAACAAACAGTTGGTCGGATTCTTCCAAAACGATGTTACAGGTTTTGATCGCACGGGTCAGAACGGAAGTAAAGGCGATATCGAACTCATAGCCTTTCTCTTTCAGCTTTTTACCTGCTGCCGCGGCTTCTGCCAAACCTTGCTCGCTCAGCTTGACGTCGCGCCAGCCGGTGAAAAGGTTTTTCGCGTTCCATTCGCTTTGTCCGTGACGGATGAATACTAATTCCATGATGGTTTGCTCCAATGAAGTTTGGGAAAGGGTATTTATATCACACTTTACCGCCGCGCTGATAACGCCGGCGGTTTCTTTTGATATGTTGCAAGTTTGCTTTTAATCTTCAGACGGCCTTGTCGGAAGGTAAACGTCAAAACGCGTGCTTTTGCCTGTGTATTGATAAGCAGGCTTGCGCCCGTCGAGAAATTCGCCCAAGCGCGGGCGTTTGACGACAATGCGCTTTTTGGCAGTATTCAACGCTGCGTCCAACAACTCGGCTTCGTCTTGTGCCGCGCCGACCAAGTCGTGAAAGTAAGCCATTTCTTTTTTCACAGCGGCGGTTTTGCGGCGTTCCGGATACATCGGGTCGAGATACACTACATCGGGTCTGCCTTTTCGCACGGCCAATTCCTGCATTAAATCAACGGCATTGCCGAAGTGCAAAGTAATGCGTTGGGCAATCTCCCGTGTCTCTTCACTTTGCCCTGCCCTGTTGAGGCCGTCTGAAAGTAGACAGGCAACGGCGGGATTTTGTTCAAAAGTGTGCACATTCAAACCCAACGAGGCAAGCACAAAACTGTCGCGCCCCAGTCCGCCGGTAGCGTCCCAGACAGTCGGTTGCGCAGTATGGTTGACGGCTTTGGCAATCAACTCGCCTCCGCCTTTAGTGCGCCGATAATAGGCGGCACCGCCATCAAAATCAACGCGGACACGGCCTTTTTCACCGGCGCGGCACAAACTGATGCCGCTTTCGTCAGCGATAAGGAAACTGCCTTCTTCAGACTGCCGGTCGATAACGGTCAGCCCGAAAGGCGCGGCAAGGCTGCGAAGTTCGACAGATGCGGTTTCGTCAAAATAAATCTTGTACATAAGGCTTATGTTTCAGACGGCCTTGAAAACTCAGGCCGTCTGAACGTTTTAATTGATGTCCAAGCGTTCCATGCGGTAGCGCATAGAGCGGAAGCTGATGCCCAAAAGCTTGGCGGCTTGGGTACGGTTGTAACGGGTTTGCTGCAAAGCCTGCTCGATGATGCTGCGTTCCACTTGGTCGAGGTAATCCTGTATCTGCATGGTCCGCGGATCAAACGGCGGAATGGGGCTGTGATTGAGCGTAGTTTCGCGTGCGTCAGGTTCGGCAATATCGTCAAAAGAGAAGCCGCCACGTTCAGCCTTAACCTGTGGGGCATTTTGAATCTGCAAGTCATCCACTTGTATCACTTGGCCGACCGTCAGTGCGACGGCGCGTTCGAGGATATTCTCCAACTCGCGGAAGTTACCGGGATAGCTGTAATGCAACAGGGCTTCTTGGGCTTTCGGGCTGAGTTTGTAGGTTTGATTGCCGTGACGGTGTTTATACAGCAGATACAGAATCAGCGCGCCCAAGTCTTCGCGCATTTCGCGTAAAGGCGGCATGTGCAGGGAGACTACGTTGAGGCGGTAATACAAGTCCTGACGGAATGCGCCGCTTTCAACCAAAGCTTCGAGGTTTTTATGGGTTGCACAAATAATGCGCACATCCACAGGAGTTTCCCGCGCATCGCCGATACGGCGCACGGCTTTTTCTTGAATGGCGCGCAGGAGTTTGACCTGCATGGCAAGCGGCAGATCGGCAACTTCGTCAAGGAACAAAGTGCCGCCGTCAGCGTGTTGGAAAAAACCTAAACGGTCTTGATCCGCGCCAGTAAAGCTACCTTTTTTGTAACCGAAAAATTCACTTTCCATCAGGTTTTCAGGAATGGCACCGCAGTTGACGGCAATAAATGGTTTGTCGGCGCGGTCGGACAGCTCGTGAATCGTGCGCGCCGCCTGTTCTTTACCCGTACCGGACTCGCCGGAGATATAAACGGGAACAAGGCTATGGGCCAATCTGCGAATCAGGTGGCGTACTTCGACCATTTGCGGCGAAGTACCCAACAGGCGCGGCATATCGTCATCGCCTTCCAATATAGGTGCATCTTGTTGCAGAGCAGGATTGATGCTACCGGCCGAAAAACGCTCTTTTAAGGAATTGAGCCCTTCAGGAACAGTCAAAGGCCGGTTAAATTCGCTCTGTACGCTCTTAGGAGGCGTAACGACAGACTTGGCCGGCTGAGGTTCGGGTTTATACAGGGCGGCAGAAACAGGCGCAGGCTGCGATTTGACTTTTTCAGACGGCATGGGTTCGGCAGTATTGTCTGAAACCGATACTGCCGATTTAACCAATGAACGCAACTGCGACAGCGTAATCGGTTTTTGCAGATAATCAAATGCCCCTGCTTTCAAGGCTTCAACGGCTTGGTCGGCATTGCCGAAAGCTGTAATCACGGCGACGGGCGTGTCGAGCATCAGTTCATCAATGTATTGGACAACCTCGAGGCCGGAGCCGTCGGGCATACGCATATCGGTCAATACCAGCGAATAATCGTTGTTGTCCAGCTTGTCTTTGGCTTCTTCAACACCAGCCGCAGTATCGACGCGCAGACCCATTTTCATCAGGGTCATTTCCATCAGGTCGCGGATGTCTGCTTCGTCATCGACAACCAAAACCGGCTCTTGCAATTTATTCATCCTGCGCTTGCTCCTTCGGTAAAATCAATTCAAACCCGTTCATTTCAGGGTGATAATGCAGCTGCCCCATATTGGCATGTGCCAACTCGCGTGCGACGTAAAGCCCCAAGCCGGTGCCTTGTTTTTCTGTGGTGTAAAACGGCTCGAACAAATGATTTCGTACATCGGGCGGCACGCCTTTGCCGTTGTCCGCCACTACGATAGAAATATGCATCCTGCCGCTAGAGCGGATAAGGACGGTAATGGCGTTTTCGTCCTGACGGCTGTGTCGCCAAGCATTGTTGCACAAGTTCCACATTACTTGCTGCAAGTGCATGGGATCAACCAATACGGTCAGATTGTTGCCGTCCATATTCATGCGCAAACAGCCGATGGCATCGGGATTGTTCAAGGTAAATTCCTGCTTGAACTCCAACCAGAATTTCATCAGATTAATCGGCTGGCGGCTGATGTTGTCTCGTTTGTTAAGCAGGGATACATCTTCCAACATCTTGTCGATGCGTTGGATATTGCTGTCGATGATGTTGTAGAGCTTGGCCTTGAGCGGATCTGCCTCATCGCCTTCCTGCAACAAATCGCTGGCATGACGGATGGCGGACATCGGATTACGGATTTCGTGGGCAAGGTTGGCAGTCAACTGTCCAAGTGAAGTCAGCTTGGTGGACATGGCTTCCGCAGCCACTTCACGCAATGAGCGGACGTACAACATCAGTAGCTCGGTTTGCTCCTGAATCAGCGGAACGGCACGGACGTGCATGGCGTGTTGGAAGATATGGATATCGGTTTCAAAAGGTTTGTCGGGTTGACGCTGCCAGCGTGCAACCAGTTCGCCAAACACGATTTCCTGCTGATCGATAATCAGGCTGGGGAAATAGATTTTTGCCTGTTTGTTAAACAGCCACACGCGTTGGGTCGCATCAATCACCACAACCGCTTCCTGTACGCGGTTCAAAACCAAATGGTTCAAGCCGCTGATACGGCGGTATGCCAGTTGATGGCGGCTGGCGGACTCTGTGGCCTGCTCCAAATAACGGGCGGCAAACGATGTCAGCATCGCCACCAGATAGCCTGCGCCGATCAGCATCAAAGAATTTACCATTGATTTCGCGTCCCAATTAAACGAATCGAAACGCATGCTGCCGTCTAAAAACAGGTTCAAAATAAACAACATTGCCGTATAACCTGCATACAGCATGGGGTAATGTCCATAACTGAGCAGACACGACGTGGCGACAAACGGCAAAACCAAAATCCCGAAACCGGAAGCAGTACCGCCGGAGATATACACCAAAACCATCATCATGGTGATGTCGACCACAGCGCTGGCATTGGGCAAATCCAAAGACTGCCACTGCCAGCCCGGGCGGAACACGGAGAGCATAATCAGGAAGAAATACAGCGTTACCCAGATATAAAACTCAATGTCCGGCAACGAAACGCCAATCAGGTTGCCGCCCGTGTAGCTGCCGAAAGCGTGCAAAACCAAAAGCGGTAAGACGATGGCTATTCGGGCAATGTTGATTACACCGGGAATCCGCTCCCTCAGATTACCCAGTTCTTGAAGATTGGCTCTGTTCATAAGTGAACCTTTTTTTATTATCATGCAATGTCGTATAAATTTAATTTATTTAGATATATTTGTTCTTGTTTCAGGACAAACTTTTCAGACGGCCTGATATTTCCAATACCTTGCCTTTTTTACCGCGTTTGCCGTCAATATCGGCAATACGCAGTTTTTCCTGATGTTCTGCACCGCGTCGGCCAACCGATACAACGGTAAACTCAGGAGAGGTCGTTACCATGATGTGTTCCAAAGATGCACCCTCGGCCAACGACATCAGCTGCAAACCGCGGCCTTTAGGCATGACTTTGAGTTCGCCGATGGAAAACGCCAAGAGACGGTGGTCGCTACTGGCCAGTACGACTTTGCAGTCGGGATTAATCAGTGAAGAAGCATAGACGGCAACCGGCGGCAGGACGGTTTCGCCGCCGTCCACGGTCATGACCACTTTACCCGCTTTCACGCGTCCGACCATATCGGCCAACTTGGTAATAAAGCCGTAGCCGCCGCTGCCTGAGAGCAGGTAATGTTGCTCGGGCTGGCCGGTAAGCATGGCGACGGGTTTCGCGCCGTTTTGCAGCTCGATTAAAGATGAAACCGGTACGCCGTCGCCGCGTCCGCCGGGAATTTCGGCGGCATCGAGCGTGTAGGTTCTGCCTAATGAATCCAAGATGACGACAGGCAAAACGGTGCGGCCTTCAAGGGTTTGTTTGAGGCGGTCGCCTTCTTTGAATGCGGTTTGGCTCAAATCAAGGTTGTGTCCGGCACGGCTGCGTATCCAGCCTTTTTCCGACAGAATCAGCGTGATCGGCTCATCGGCGGTGGTCTGCGTCAGCACGGCGCGTCCGGCCTCTTCCACCAGCGTGCGGCGCGCGTCGCCAAACTGCTTCATGTCCGCCTGCATCTCTTTGATAATCAGCTTGCGCTTTTCGTTTTCGTCACCCAAAAAGATATTCAGACGGCCTTGTTCTTCGCGCAATTCGTTCAATTCTTTTTCGAGTTTGAACCCTTCCAAACGCGCCAACTGACGCAGGCGGATTTCCAAAATATCTTCGGCTTGAATCTCGGTCAGCCCGAACGCCGCCATCAGGTCGGTTTTCGGGTCGTCTGATTCACGAATGACTTTAATCACTTCGTCAATGTGCAGAAAGACTTTCAGACGGCCTTCAAGTATGTGCAGCCGTTTTTCCACTTGGTTCAAACGGAATTTCAGACGGCGTGTTACGGTCACGACGCGGAAATCCAGCCATTCCTGCAAAATCGTTTTCAGGTTTTTCTGCGCGGGGCGGTTGTCCAAACCCATCATCACCAAGTTCATGGACACATTGCCTTCCAGCGAAGTCTGCGCCATCAGCGTGTTGATGAAGGTATCGGTATCGATGCGGCTGGATTTCGGCTCGAACACCAGTCGCACGGGATGCTCGCCGTCGGACTCGTCGCGTACGCGGTCGATTAAATCCAGCATCAGCTTTTTGGTATTAAGCTGGTCTTGGTTGAGCTGCTTTTTACCCGCTTTCGGTTTCGGGTTGGTTTGTTCTTCGATTTCAGCAAGGATTTTGGCGGAATTGGCGTTCGGCGGCAGCTCGGTCACAATCACGCGCCATTGCCCGCGCGCCAGCTTCTCGATTTCATAACGCGCACGCACGCGCACGCTACCTTTGCCGGTTTCGTAAATCCGGCGCAATTCGTCCGCCGGCGTGATGATTTGACCGCCACCGGCAAAATCAGGCGCAGGGATGTACTGCATCAGGTCCGCGGTTTCCAGCGTCGGCTTCTTCAAGAGCGCAATCGCCGCCTGCGTGACTTCGTTCAAATTGTGCGACGGAATTTCGGTCGCCATGCCCACCGCAATGCCTGACGCGCCGTTGAGCAAGACCATAGGCAGACGAGCTGGCAGGTGCAACGGCTCGTCAAACGCGCCGTCGTAGTTCGGCACGAAATCCACCGTCCCCTGATTGATTTCGGACAACAGCAATTCCGCAATCGGCGTCAGCCGCGCTTCGGTGTAACGCATCGCCGCCGCCCCGTCGCCATCACGCGAACCGAAGTTGCCGATGCCGTCGATTAAGGGATAGCGCAAGGTAAAATCCTGCGCCATGCGAACCATCGCCTCATAGGCAGAACTGTCGCCGTGCGGGTGGTATTTACCCAAAATCTCGCCGACCACGCGAGCCGACTTCACCGGCTTCGCCCCCGCCGTCAAACCCATATCGCGCATGGCAAACAGAATACGCCGTTGTACAGGCTTTTGGCCGTCTGAAACTTCAGGCAACGCGCGGCCTTTGACCACGCTCATGGCGTATTCGAGATAAGCGCGTTCGGCGTATTGACCTAACAGCAGGTAGTCTTCGCCAACAGGAGATGGGCTTGGAGCGGAAATGTGTTCTGTCATCAGGATGGTAAAACGAAATAAATTAAAGAGGGATATTGTAAAGCAAAATCGGTAGTCATAGCCAATTTGAGTGATGAAAGGTAGTGCAGCGACAATAAGGCTTACCGAATCAGGTCAGCAAATGGAATCCGTTTCGACAAAAAAGGCCGTCTGAAACCATTTCATGTTTCAGACGGCCTTTTCATTTTGGTTTTAAATCAAGACTTCGTTATTCTGCAGTAGCCGGTTTGGCCGCAGTTTTAATGGTTAAGGTCACCGCTGCGGCGATGGCAAGGAAAACACCGGCAAAAGTCATCGCGTTGGCAGGGTTTGAACCCAAGAAGGTTTTGTACACCCAGCCGAAAGATACGGTTTCAATCAGCATTGGAATCACAATCATCATGTTCACAATACCCATGTACACGCCGTAACGTTCTTTCGGAATAGAACCGACCACAATCATAAACGGCACGCCCATCATACTTGCCCAACCGACACCGAAACCGATCATCGGGGCAAACATCAGGTATTTGTTGCCGATGTGCGGAATGGTAAGCAAAGCCAGCGCGGCAAGGGTTACGGCAAAGGCGTGAACATATTTGGCGGCGTATTTGCGTGCCATCCACATCAGGCCGAAGGCGGAGATAAAGGTTACAACGTTGTAGAAACCGTTTACCAAACCGGTCCATGCAACCGCTTGACTATACGCTTCGGTATTTTCAACAGTCGAATCCCAAACGGATTGAACGATACTGTGGGAAATATATTGCCAGTAGATAAAGAGCGCGTACCATTGGAAGAGATACACCAAAGCCAGTTGCCACAGGGCAGTCGGCATTTCGCGCACAGCAACGATAATATCTTTAACAGCATGAGCAGGACCGCTTGGTTGCGCCTTAATGGCCGCCATTTCTTCAGGACTAGGCTCGCGTTCGGATGTCGATAAAACAGTAACCAAAACCGAGCCGATAGAGCAAACCGCACCAATATAGAAGGAGCCGAATACCCAATATGGAATACCCGCTTCGGAAGTTTGTTGCAACCAGCCGATTTGCTGGAAGATGTAGAGGGAAACGTTGGCCAGTGTAATACCCAAACCGGTAAACACAGACTGCATCAAGAAACCGGTGGATTGCTGATGTTCAGGAACCGTATCGGCAATAAAGGCACGGAAAGGTTCCATTGCAGTGTTGTTACTGATGTCCAAGAGCCACAGCAGCAATACGGCCACCCACAATGCGGTAACGTGCGGATAGATAAAGAGACAGAGGCTGCAACCGATGGCGCCGATCAAGAAATACGGACGGCGGCGACCCAATCCAGGCACCCAAGTGCGGTCACTCATCGCACCAATCATCGGCTGCACCAGCAAACCGGTAATCGGACCTGCCATATTCAAAATCGGCAACTGGCTCGGATCGGCATGAAGAAAGCTGAAAATCGGATTAATCGCAGTTTGCTGCAACCCGAAGCTATATTGAATGCCGAAGAAACCGAAGTTCATCAGCATAATCTGGCGAAGTGTCATCGCCACTTGTGGGGAGATTTTCATAGGAAGGCTACTCCTGGGTAATAAACTATGGAAACAACAAACTCCAATTTCAGCGGTATGACGCTTTTATTATATTTGGGCTGCCCTTTTTACTGAGGCAACTCCGTTTTCAGACGGCCTTTATTTTGACCGTTTGCATGATTCTTATTTTGATGTGTGTTTGTGTTGTTTAAAGCTTATTTTCAGGCCGTCTGAAACTATTTATTGATCACAGACTGACGCCAGATGGTTTCCCCAACGACCTTGATAGGCTGAACCGCACCGGTCGGGTGTTCAATGTGTTGAAACAGCAAATCTGCCGCCATCGCGCCCATGCGCAGATACGGCAACTCTGTACTGGTCAACGGCGGAAACAGCGTCTCCGCAATCGCGCTGTGGTTATCGTAACCGGCAACCGAAACTTGCTCGGGAACCCGCACGCTGCGCGTCCTCAAAATCCCGTACACGCGCACCGCCATTTCATCGTTGCCGCAACAAATTACCGTCGGCGGAAGCGGCAAAGACAGCAGCTTCAAAATAGCCGAAATCAAAGACCCGCTGTCGTTGCTGAAGTCAGGATAACCAGTCTGCACCAAATCAGGATCGAAGACAATATCCGCATCAGCCAAAGCACGGCGGTAACCGGCCAATCTCAATCTCGTCGCTTCCACGCCCGGCTGCAAAGTCACATAAGCAATCCGTTTGTGGCCGCTTTGGATAATCCGGCGCACCAAGCCATACTGCCCTGCTTCGTCGTCCGGCAAAACCGCAGGCGTACCCGCCGAATCAAAGCAGTTGACCAACACCATCGGGCAACGGTTGGGCACTTCCGGCAGCAATACTTCCTGATGGAAACCTGCCACATATAAAATCCCCTCGGCACGATGCTCCATAAAGGTACGAATCAGCGGCTCCATCTGACCGGGCTGACCCGGCTTATTGTCGATGTCGGCAATCATCAAAATCTTGCCTTGTGCGCGAATCTGCTGCTGAATGCCCTTAATCAAGAACATATCCGGTATGCCGTGTCCGCCCGTATTCTCGCCTGTCCGCGAAATGGCGCCGGTAATCAGACCGACCAATCCGGAACGGTGTGACCGCATAATCCGCGCCGCAGAAGATGGGATATAGCCCAAAGCAGCAATCGCTGTTTCTACTTTGGAACGGGTTTTATCACTGACCGGTGCATCACCGTTAATCACTCGGCTGACCGTCTTGGGAGATACACCGGCATAAGCAGCGACATCATAAATTGTAGCCATCTTACGGACTCGTCCCGACAAGATTTCAATAATGTTACATAGGATAACACAGCAGGCATCGGTGTCATACCCCCTTTTTTACAGAAACTTGATAATAATCAACCGTTTCTATTGCATTTTGCATACATTTCTTAAACAAAACCGACCCTACTATCTCCCAAAAGTTGTCCAAATTTGTTAAACTACAAACAACTACAAAAAGCAGAAAATAGATACCCTGCTTGTTTACCGTTACATACTAAGGAAACGAAATGTCCGCATACTCAGACGCATGGCAGGCTTTGGAAGCCCATCATGCCGATACTCAACACGTTACCCTGCGCGAACGCTTCGCCGCAGATGCCGAACGTTTCAATAATATGCACGAAATTCTGCACGGTTTGTTATTTGATTACAGCAAAAACCGTCTAGATGAAAACACCCTTGATTTATTGTGCCAACTGGCCGAAGCGGCCGATTTGCCACAATATATGCAGGCCATGAGCAGCGGTGAAAAAATCAACACCAGCGAACACCGCGCCGTCCTCCACACTGCCCTGCGCCTGCCCGCCAATGCCAAACCTGTTTACGTTGACGGCGAAAACATCGTGCCCAATGTTCATCACGAACTCAACCGCGCACTCGAGTTCGCACGCCAACTTTTAGACGGCACCCACGCAGGCATTACCGGCAAACCGATTACCGACTTGGTTCACATCGGTATCGGCGGCTCCGATTTGGGCCCGCGCATGGCCACACAGGCGCTGCAGCCTTATTGGCAAAACATCCGCGTCCACTTTGTCAGCAACTCCGATGATGCCGACCTGACCCAAACCCTTCTCGGCCTCAACCCCGAAACCACCATATTCAGCATTGCCAGCAAATCATTCCGCACACCGGAAACCCTGCTCAATGCCTACGCTGCGCGTACTTGGTACCGCGATGCAGGTTTGCCTGATTCCGGCATCTACCGCCACTTCTGCGCCATTTCTGCCGATGTGGCCGCCGCCCAAAACTTCGGCATCTCCCCCGACAAAGTCTTCGCCATGTCCGACTGGGTCGGCGGCCGCTATTCCGTCTGGTCTCCTATCGGCCTGCCGCTGATGGTTGCCGTCGGCGAAAAAGCGTTCCGCAAAATGCTGGCCGGCGCACACGCGATGGATACCCATTTCTTCGAAACGCCATTCCGCCGCAACATTCCCGTCCTGATGGCGCTCATCAATGTTTGGTACAACAACTTCCAACATTCAGACGGCCAAACCGTTGTCCCATACAGCCACAACATGCGCCTCTTCACACCATGGCTCAACCAGCTCGATATGGAAAGCCTCGGCAAACAGCGTACTTCAGACGGCCAACCCGTTTCCTGCACGACCGGCGGCATTGTCTTCGGCGATGAAGGCGTCAACTGCCAACATGCCTACTTCCAGCTTCTGCACCAAGGCACGCGTCTGATTCCCGTCGACTTCATCATCCCCATGACCACAATCTACGGCAACCACCGCCAACACCGCTTTACCGTTGCTAATGCCTTTGCCCAAGCCGAAGCGCTGATGAAAGGCAAAACTTTGGACGAAGTGCAAATCGAATTAGCCGCCCTGCCCCAAGACGAACGCGACCGCCTTGCACCGCAAAAAGAATTCCCCGGCAACCGCCCGAGCAACAGCCTACTCATCGACAGCCTGACGCCTTTCAATCTCGGTATGCTGATGGCCGCCTACGAACATCGTACTTTCGTTCAAGGCGTGATTTGGCGTATCAACCCCTTCGACCAATGGGGCGTGGAATACGGCAAAGAGCTGGCCAAAACCATCGAACCCGAACTCGAACGCGGCACGCCTGCACACGACAGCTCCACCAACGGTCTGATCGCCTTCTACCGCAACTGCAACGCAAGATCGAAGGCCGTCTGAAAATAAAATGCCCGTAAGACAAGCATATCTGCCTGTCTTACGGGCATTTCAAAACCTAATCGGCGGTAAGAATGAACCGTTAAAGCACCGCACTTTTAGACAAAAGTAGCTAGATTTTGATATAAAAAAAGGCTAAATCGATAATGACTTAGCCTTTTTCATCAGACTTGATTAGTTGTTTGTTGTTAATGCGCCTAAATCTTTATCAACTAAGAACAAACCTTTACCATCTTCACCAAGAAGATTTAATTTATCCAAAATTCCACTGAATAATTTTTCTTCTTCATGTTGTTCAGCCACATACCATTGTAAGAAGTTAAAGGCAGAGTAGTCTTTCTCTTCAAAAGTTCTACCAACTAATTCATTGATTTTAGAGGTAATTAACTTTTCATGTTCATAAGTTAATTCAAGTACTTGTTTCAATGATGAAAATTGATGAGGTGGTTCATCAATTTGTGTGATGATAGCCAATGCGCCGGTCTCATTTAAATAAGTGAAGAGTTTACGCATATGCTGCATTTCCTCAGCCGCATGCTCTGATAAAAATTTTGCAGCTCCTTCGAAACCTTGTTGTTCGCACCAGGCGCTCATTTGTAAATATAAGTTAGAAGAATAAAACTCTAAATTCATTTGATCATTTAATAGTTTAATCACGCTATTTGATAACATTTTATTTCTCCTATTCTTATAAAGTTTTTAATTCACGATCAATGTAGTAGAGCGCTGTACCACTTTCACCAAGAAGTTTGAATTTATCAACAATACTGTTAAATAATTTTTCTTCTTCATGCTGTTCAGCTACATACCATTGTAAGAAGTTAAAAGTAGAGTAATCCTTTTCTGCAAAAGTACTCTCAACTAACTCATTAATTTTAGATGTCACTAGTTTTTCGTGTTCAAGTGTTGTTTCAAAAACTTCTTTTAATGAAGCGTAATCGTGTTTAGGGGCGTCAATTTTACCTAACAAAGGCATTCCACTGGTTTCGCTCACATAAGTAAACAACTTTTGCATATGTTCCAATTCTTCATCGGCATGACGAAGTAAAAATGCTGCAGCGCCTTCATAACCATGTTTATGGCACCATGCACTCATTTGCAAATAGACATTTGATGAATACAACTCGAGATTAATTTGTTCGTTTAATTTTGCTGTAATTGACTTACTTAGCATAACTAACTCCTTTTCTTAATGCGGTTATATAGATGTATCACAATACAAAATTTGTATTTGCGGATGAATTTTACTCATTTTATTGAGAATAGTCAATTTTATTTTATCAATTTTTATTGTAACCCATTAATTTAAAAGGATTTTATAAATAAATTATTCTCATTTGGTTCCATTTAATGAAATGAGTTATCAATATCGCCTTTGCCTAAATTCTCTAGAGAAATGATGAGGTGTTGGAAGGAGAATCGTAGATTTCCAAAGTTTTTTGCTCTCACTTATCAACTCCAAAATACTGGATAAATAGAAAACATGAAAATTCAATGTTTTTTATAGAATTACGCATCAAAGCGATATAGTTTCAAAGTAGGTTATCCTTAATATTTGAATGTGACAATTACCATTTATTATTTAACATAATATACATATTGTTGAAAAATCTACTGGTTAACTTCAATCAGGGAAAGCATGAAGAAGTTAGGAAGTTGGTTGGAAAGTTGATTAGGGTAGATTTTATTCAAATGAAAGACTAGGCTATGAAATCAAAATTTGTGTATAAGTTACTGGTAATTTCAAAGTACCTGTACATTTTAATTTGTATATCAATACCAATCGTTTTTATTTATGAAAGCTACCAAGGAGATAATGTTGATTTTATGATTTATATTCATGCTTTTATTATTTTTTCCATATTGGGTGTATTGACTCAATATTCTACATCTAATTTTTTTGAAAAGGAAAAATAACATGATTGAACTAT
>ERZ772770.177-NODE-177-length-14506-cov-6.78956_pt1 | contig 14506 bp, 9 predicted proteins | sample MGYA00511361_ERZ772770 | MGnify/ENA primary metagenome ERZ772770 (study PRJEB29015, sample SAMEA2738026) | human oral metagenome | biome: human oral; feature: human-associated habitat; material: saliva | place: China | collected 2251 ... | reverse complement strand
AAAAGAAAGTTATCACCGAGCTAAAGAGAAATGTCAAGGCAGTCGGCAAGGAAAACGTCTGGCTCGCAACCGATGAAGACCGCGAAGGAGAGGCCATTGCTTGGCATTTGTGTAAGGTGCTCGATCTTCCAATTGAAACAACCAAGCGAATTGTTTTTCATGAGATCACCAAAGACGCCATAACCAACGCAATTAAGAATCCGCGAACCGTTGATATGAATTTGGTTCAGGCGCAACAAGCCAGGCAGATCTTAGACAGATTAGTCGGTTTCGAACTTAGTCCAGTCGTCTGGCAAAAAGTTCCTGGTGGAAAATCGGCTGGTCGCGTTCAGAGTCCAGCGGTGCGATTACTAGTCGAGCGAGAACGAGAAATTATGAAGTTTGAGGGCAATTCTCAGTTCAAAGTTACTGCCATTTTTATTCACGACAATCAAGAATTCAAGGCTGAGCTTAATCAAAAATTCGACACAGAAGAAGCGGCGAACGAGTTCTTGAATAGTCTGAAACCCGCCGAATTTATTGTTAGCGATATCTCAAAAACTCCTGGGACCAGAAATCCAGCGGCACCATTTACCACTTCAACCCTGCAGCAGGAAGCCAACTCTAAACTTGGCTTCAGCTCCAAAGCAACCATGGCTTCGGCGCAAAAATTGTACCAAGACGGAAAAATCACCTACATGCGTACCGACTCCGTAAATTTGAGCGGTCAAGCCATCGCGGCGGCTACCGATTTTATCAAGCGTCTTTACGGTCCAGATTACTCAACGGTTCGTAAATTTAAGACTAAATCCGCGTCCGCCCAAGAAGCTCACGAAGCCATTCGCCCGACGGACATCACCCTGGAAACTGCATCCAACAATAGCTATGATCAAAAATTATACGACCTGATTCGACGCCGAACCTTAGCGTCGCAAATGTCGCCAGCGAAGCTAGAAAAAACGACTATTACAATCGACATCAAGGGTGAAAAATTACCAAAAAGCAAAAAGCCTGCTCAGTTTGAGGCAAAGGGCGAAGTCATTACGTTTGACGGATTTTTGCGCGTTTACGGCGGCGATAAAGATGAGCTTCTACCGAAGTTACAATCTGGCGATGAAGTCAATTCTCACGACATTACGGCTCGTCAAACATTTACACGACCGCCAGCTCGCTACACCGAAGGTTCGCTAGTTAAGAAGCTGGAGGAGCTTGGAATTGGACGTCCGTCCACATACGCCACAATTATCGACACCGTGCAGACTCGCGGCTACGTTGAAAAGGGTGACAGCGAAGGTCAGCCACGAGATGTGATTGTCCTGAATTATAACGGCGAGGAAGTCAGTCGAAATATTATTCAAGAAAAGACCGGCTCAACTCGCGGTAAGCTGATTCCAACGCCAAGCGGCGAATTAATCGCCGATTTCCTGACGGACCATTTTACGCAAATTGTCGATTACGATTTTACCGCCAACGTTGAAACGGAATTTGACAAGATTGCTGGCGCCAATCTGGAAAAAAGCGCAATGTTGCACGGATTTTACACGCCTTTCCATAAATTAATCGAGCAATCTGGCGGAATTGACCGAAGTAAAGTCGGCGCTAATCGCGAAGTGGGGATTGACCCGAAGACGAATAAACCGATTATTGCGCGATTTGGGCGATTTGGTCCAATGTTGCAACTTGGCGAAACTGACGGCGACGAAAAGCCGCGTTTTGCACCGCTTCCAAAAGGTGCGAAGATTGAAACGGTAACCTTAGAGCAAGCACTGGAAATGTTCAAATTGCCACGCGTCGTCGGACAAACAGAGGACGGGCAAGATATTAAGGCGAATATTGGACGGTTCGGTCCGTATATTCAAGTCGGTAAATTGTTCGTTTCCATTAAGCCAGAAGATCCGCACAGCATTACTTTAGAGAAAGCGCGCGAACTTTACGCCGCCAAATTAGAAGCCGAAGCCGCTAAGAATATCGCCGAATTTCCAGATGGAATTAAGGTTCTCAATGGTCGATTCGGTCCGTATATCACCAACGGCACTAAAAATGTCAAAATCCCTAAAGATACGGATCCGAAAACTATTACTCACGAAAAAGCTCTGGAGCTATTAAACGCCACAACAGCGAAACCAACTCGCAAACGCGTAGTTAAAAAAAGCCGCCAAAACATCCGCTAAAAAGAAATAGCGTTTTTATACTATCCAATAATTCCGAATAATAAAAACTCTTCATATAATCTATTGCAAAAAACGTAAAATAAATGCTATAATTTATATCAGCAATTATGGCATTTATCTATTGACTTTTGTCAAATGCAATTGTATAATTAAAAACATATTTTCAATCAATATAACCTGTGGTGAGGCAGAGAGGATGTTTCTAGCAACATGAGCGAGACAGCAAAAACCGAGCAAAGCGCCAAATTAAATTCTGTCGTCGATACTATTATTTCTAAGATTCCGCAAGAGCGCGAGAAGGAAATTATTTCTCGACGATTTGGTTTGTACGACCGAAAAGAAACGTTAGAGTTAATTGGCGATATGTTCGGCATTACTCGCGAGCGCGTTCGTCAGCTAGAAAAAGCAATCTTAACGCGTCTACGTGCAGCTGTCGCCGAGGGAGAACTTCCTTCGGTTATTGCTATGGAAAAAGAAATCACTTCGAGTTTGTCTGAGATGGGACGAGTTGCGCGCATGCAAGATTTGGCGTCGCATTTCCTCGGTAAAGAAGCTACTGCAATTGACCGCGCTCGCGTGGCGTTCATTTCTGAACTGGCAGAAAACATCACGATTGTCACAGAGAATGACGATTATTACCAAGCGGCAGCAATTGATACTCTCGGCAATGAAAAGCAAATTAGAGCACGAGTCGAAGAAGTTGTCAAAACGATCAAAAAGCACGGCGAACCTATTACCGCGGAAGAATTGCACAAAAAATTGGACTATGAACATCCTTCAAACATTGCAGCCTTGGCTACTGTTAGTAAAAAATTGGCCAGCTTGAATGATCAATGGGGGCTAGCCAAATGGCCAGCGGTCAACCCAAAGAACATCCGCGATAAAATCTACGTCGTTCTGGACACCAACGGCTCGCCGATGCATTTTTCCGACATCGCCAAGGGAATTCGGGACAGCGAATTTAACCGCCGAAGCGTCACGACACAGGCAATTCACAATGAACTTATTAAAGACAAGCGCTTTGTTCTAATCGGTCGCGGGATTTACGCGCTTGCCAGCTGGGGCTACAGCCGCGGAACTGTAGCGGATATCATTACCGATATTTTGAAGAATTCCGAAACTCCGCTTCACCGTGATGAAATCGTTCGTCAAGTCCTCGACAAACGACAAGTCAAGGAAACTACTATTCTATTAAACCTTCAATCAAAGCCGCAATTCAAACGCGTCGCTAAAGCCACATACGTTTTTGAAGAAGCCGCTTAAGCTAAGTTGCAAACTTCTTTCAGAGGTGAGATAATTTACACATAATGCAGATTATTTCTTGGATCATCGGTACGTTATTACAATGGTATATTTGGATGCCAATCGTGGCAGTCCTGATGTTTTTGACGTGGCGGAATTATCGGAAGATAGAAGATTTCACCCCAGTTGAGAGTGTACTTTTGGTTCTAGAAATCCCACGCACCAATGACAAGCAAGAACTTGCCGCTGAACAGTTATTCGCTTCACTGCACGGAATTCTTCGCGACAATAAAGAATTGCGATTATCTGGCGGACACCAAGAGCACATCAGCTTTGAAATCGCCTCAGTCAATGGGCAAATTCGCTTTTACGTTTGGGTGCCAAAAACCTTACAGAGCTTTGTCGAGGGACAGATTTATTCTCAATATCCAACCGTTCAAATTCACCAAGCCGACGAAGATTATACCGAGCATGAGCGCGACCACGAAGTTGCTTACTCGACAGAACTAACATTGACCACAGACGAATTTCTCCCGATTCGCACTTTCCAAAACTTCGAAGTCGACCCGCTGGCAGGCATTACGGGTACGCTGGCAAAATTGGAAACCACCGGTGAAGAATTGTGGATTCAGGTACTAGTCAGACCAATCCCAGATGACTGGCAAAACGCCGCAGATCGATATATCAATAGCATAAAAAACGGACGAATGTTCTCCTTGCCAGGATTCGGCGGCAGCATGCAGTGGCTAATCGGTGTACTTGGCGCACTTTGGCAACCGCCAGAGCAGGGAGCAAATCAATCGACGGCCGTTGAGTTATCAGACCGCGATAAAACTCGCATTTCTGAAGCAGAGAAAAAAGCAACCAAGCTCGGATATGAAGTAAAGATTCGCTTGGTTTATATGGGCGAAAGTCAGACAAACGCTAAGCTTCGCATGCAGGCGCTTGTCGGCACATTTAAGCAGTTCAACTCGACAAATCTCAACGGATTCCATGCCGTCAAGGGCGCGTTTGGTAAAGAATTTATTGATAAATATCGCAAGCGTTCGTTCATCGGCGATGGTTTTATCTTAAATATAGAAGAATTGGCGTCAGTTTTTCACTTGCCACACACCAACGTTGAAACGCCAAATATAGTTTGGGCGAGCTCCAAAACCGCAGAACCGCCGTCCAAATTGCCAGTCTTAACCGGCGAAGACGTCAACGACGACCAAATTTCTGCCTTTGGTGTCACCAACTTCCGCGGCATCAGCCACCAATTCGGCATGTTGCGCTATGACCGCTCACGCCACGTTTACATAATCGGGCAAACGGGCGCCGGAAAAAGTGGACTATTAGAACTCTTCGCCTTAAGCGACATTTTCCATAATCAAGGATATGCCATCATCGACCCGCATGGCGACTTCGCAATCAACAACATGAAATTTATCCCTGGCAGCCGATTGAACGACGTTATCTATTTCAATCCAGCCGACACCGCGTATCCTCTGGGATTCAACCCACTGGAGGTCACAAACCCGAACCAAAAAACCAACATCTCATCATAAATCATCGGCGTTTTGAAGCGTATTTTCGGCGATTCGTGGGGGCCACGGCTTGAGTATATTTTGCGGTATACAATTCTGGCTTTGCTAGACCGACCAGAAGCGACGATGCTTGATATTACTCGTATGCTAACAGATAAGGAATTCCGAAAAGAAACGCTGACTTATTGTCAAGACACCGTGGTTTTGCAATTCTGGAATGTTGAATTTGCCAGCTGGAATGATAAGTTTGTCGCCGAGGCAATTGCGCCAGTCTTAAATAAAGTCGGGGCTTTCACTGCCAATCCAATCATCCGCAATATCATCGGGCAGCCGAAATCCACGTTCAATATTCGCCAGATCATGGACGAAGGAAAGATTCTAATTGTCAATCTGTCCAAAGGTCTTATCGGCGAAGATAATGCCGCCATACTCGGTTCGTTTTTGGTCACAAAAATCCAGCTTGCCGCCATGTCTCGAAGTGACATCCCTGACGTCCGTGACCGCCGCCCATTCTATCTTTACGTCGATGAGTTCCAGAACTTCGCCACCGATTCGTTTGCGACCATTCTGTCTGAGGCTCGAAAATATGGCCTTAACTTGACCGTTGCCAACCAGTACATTTCCCAGATGAGCGACACGGTTCGCGACGCAGTTTTCGGAAACGTCGGCACTATGATTTCTTTCCGAGTTTCCGCCGACGACGCACCAATCCTTGCTAAGCAGTTTGAGCCGAACTTCGAAGCAATCGACCTGCTTCAAATGCACAATCGTAATTTCGTTGTTAATATGGTTATTGGTGGTGAAAAAACTCCGGCGTTTTCTGCCCGCACATTGGAACTTCCGCCAAGCCAAGCCGACAACACACCGCACATTATTGAACATTCGCGTCGCATATATTCGCGAAACAGGGAAGATGTCGAGAAGGAAATTGATGCCGCAATAAAGCCTGTTCGCAACCAAAAAAAGCAACCAGCCAAACCTCAACCGCAGCCCGCAAACAACGTTCCAGCGGTCAATAGCCAACCGGAAAAGCAGCAACCCGCAGCAAACGACGGCGAAGTTGTTTTGCAAATTCGCAGCAATGATAATACACCTACAGAAACCGCAATTAACACAGTTACACCACTAGATCCAGCAACGCCAAAAAGACGACGTCGCCGACGAAAAAAGAGCACTACCGCCGCCTAAAAACTACTCGTATCGCCACTGGCGCATATCAGAATTGTAAACGTCGGTAATTCGCGGAGAAACCAACGTAGAAGTCGGTCCAGATGGCACCGATATGGCGTTTTGTTTAGTCAGAAAGGTGAGCAATTTTTGGTTTTGATATCGTAGGTTTTTCGGCAATGGCTGGCTAGCTACAACCTCAGCTTGCGGCGCAGACAACACAAAACCCCACTCGCCAAATGACGGCACATTGACAGAAAACGCCGTCACATATCGCTCTGGATGAGATGATTTGACGGCGTTTGCCACCATATAAAAAGCATGCGGAGAGAAAAATGAAGACGTCGCTTGCGTCACCATAACACCACGCTCCGTTAAAATATTACCGATTTGACGATATAATTGCTCGGAATACAACTTGGCTAATTTTTCATTCGACGGATCCACCAGATCAATCAACACAACATCATATTTATCTGAGGTAGAAAAAGCGAATTGGAAAGCGTCTTGATTGACAATGGAAACGCGCGGATCGTGCAGAGAACGCTGATTTATATCGGTGAGAAGATGATTAGTTTTCGCCAGACCAGTCATCGTCTCATCGATATCGACCAACGTAATATGATCAACGCTGGGATATTTCAAAACGTCCCGAGCCAGCAAACCATCGCCGCCGCCCATAATCAGCACGCGCTTCGGATTGGCGACTGAAGACAGAGCGGAAGTAGACAATGTTTCGTGATAACGCGCTTCATCAAGACTGGAAAACTGTAAATTGCGATTCAAAAACAACCTCGTGTCATTTTTATATCTCGTCAGAACAATTTTCTGATACGGCGTCTGCTGCTGCCACATCACCGGATCTTTATACGTTCGCTTGTCGATTCCGTGCTCAATTTCTGTTGCAAAAATGAAGAATCCCAAAAGCAACATTGTTGCAATAACGCTAATTGTCATAATAATTTTCGACGCTTTCATTTGCCTAAGAATCAGAACCGCAACGCCAATATTCAGTGCCGCCACCAGATACGCGCTGCGCATTAAGCCAAGATACGGAAGCATAACGAGCGGGAATAATAGCGACGCAATTAACGCCCCAAAATAATCGAGCGCTAAGATCTTGCTAAATAATTTCACCGAAGACTTGCGCCCAAACTCCTGAAACATCTTCATTAAAAGCGGAATTTCCAACCCGATACAAATGCCGATCGCCAGACTTATGACGGCAAAAATTAGCCAATGCGAACGCGTAAAAACGAATCCCAAATACATCAGCATCACCGAATTTCCGCCAATTAGCCCCAGAATAATTTCGTTCGTTGCGAAGCTGGTCGCTGGATGAAGCTTGATGTAATTGACCAGCAGCGAGCCAATTCCCATACCGAACAGCGTCACGCCAGTTGCCAGACTAAAGCTCAAAATCGAATCGCCCACCAGATATGACGCAGCTGCGCCTAAAATCAGCTCGTAAATAATTCCGCCAATTGCTACTAAAATTGCCGCTGCAAATAAAGCAATTTGCTCCCGTTTTTTCGTACTTGATCGTGACATTATAACTCCTTTTATTTGCCAAGCCCGCCGCTACTGCCACCGTAAACACTGCGCGATCCGCCGTGACCTCCGCCATTACTATTGTCGGAATTGTTGTCAAAGATGAATGCAAACAAAATAATAGCGATAAATATGACAATGAAAATAATCGTCGTCCAGTCAATCGGTTTAATGGTCCTGCCGAACATTTCCTTCTGTTCTTTGTCGCTCAATTGAATCTTACGGTAGGCATCATATTCGCGATTATTATACTTCTCAATCGTAATCAACTGACGGTTTTTCGGCGCGCCAGTATCCCTCAAAGTAGCATACGCCATCAGTTCTTTCGGGAAAACTTGATACGTGTTTTTGCCCTTGATGTTCATAATTTCACCAATGCCAACCTCATCAACCACCACAACGTGATCCTTGCCATCCTGCTCGGAAACGGTAAATGATTGACCTTTTTTCAATTGCGTTGGATCAATTGCCTGAGTAAAACGAATCGGCTCATACAGAGAAACGGTTTGATCACTGTGATCATATTCCACCCAGCTATCATAATCAGCCAGCCCTGTAATCTCCCACTCTTCCCAGTAGTAAAATCGCTTATCTTTCTTATCCCATTCGCGAAAAAGCAAACAGCCAACAACTCGTAAATTAGTTTTCTTTCCAGTCAATATTTGGTTAATTTTAAGTCGCGCCTTGGTTCGTTTCATATTATAATGCCATTTCTTTCATAATTATGTTTTTTGCACCCAGCAGCCGTGCAACCAGCTCTTTTATTTGTTGCAATTTATCATCATCTAGCATTTTGCAAGTTGTCATCGCTACATACACCACGCCGCTTTCCGGCCACGTATGAATCGCGATGTGCGACTCCGACAAAAGCAGGGCAGCGCTGATTCCTTGCGGGGAAAATTGATGCATCACCGATTCCAAAGAATGCAAGCCCGCCAATTCCGTAACATTTCTTAACATTTTCTGCAGCTCATCCGCGTCATTAAGCAAAGCAGAATCAACTTCGCTCACTTTTATGGTTATAGATTGGACCGCGGACGCATGCATATTATAGTAATTATATCACCTCTAGGGCGTCAGGAATAAAGGTGAAACGTGACTCTTGGGGAATATCGATATTTAGATTGTTGGAGAATTATAACCAAATAATACAGAAAAAATCCCCGAATCCCATTACCGGGATTTAAGTGGGGATTCTTCTGGAAACATCCCCTCAGAGGATGACCTCTTAAGGAGAGGGGATATTAATAACTCCACTATAGCAAACAATCCTCAAAATGCCAACGATCAATAGTCTGTAAATTTCTTAGAAGACAGACAATAGGGCGAAATACTCTTTATGAAGGTAATGTGTGAAGCCAAGAAAAAAGCCACCCAGGCGAGACTGGTAGATACAATACGGCTACAATAGCTGATTTTAATGGGAATATAAGCTTAAAGAACATTTCACCAAGAAGAGAAGGAGAAATAAAAAATCTCTCCCAACAACGAGAAGAGATTTCGAGAGCTTCGGATGGGGGCGCAAATGTTGTTCCATCATCCACCAATAGCGATAGCTATGTCGGCGGCGCGCCAGTTTCCGCCGGTCGGAGCTCTGATGTGACTAATATAGCACAAGAAGTCCAAAATGTCAATGACGAGAATGATCACACCACAACAAGAAAATCCCCCATGGAGCCAGCAGGGACGAGCCCATCAACTGAGTTACACCATCTAGGGGATTCTGCTCGTAATATAGCACAAGAATCCCAGAATGTCGACGGCGGTGGTAACCGTGCTAGTGCCGCTCAGTTGGCAGAATACGACCAAAATAATACTTGCGCAATAATATTAAGTGAGGTACACTGTAGTTACAGTCCCTTAAGTAAGGATTGTATCAATATCTAAGTTGTTTTAGGTTTCTATAATAATTTAGTAGAAATACTAAAGCAAAGCACTAATCCGCTCACTTGTTGGGCGGATTATCTTTTTTATGAGTAAAGTATTTACGCTTTCAAATATTCTATTTTGGTTGTATAATTGCATTAAATTATCTCACAAAAAGGACCATCATGACTCAAAAATATTCATATTCACCAAAAAAATATTCACTAGGTCTAGACATCGGGACATCTTCAATTGGCTGGGCAGTATTGGACTTAGATAAAGAGCGCATCCATGATTTAGGGGTGCGCATTTTTGAAAAACCAGAAGATCCACAAAACGGAGATTCGCTTGCCAAACCTCGCCGCGATGCACGGTCAGCTCGCCGTCGCTTAAAACGACGCCGTCAACGCTTGAATAATTTGAAGCAATTCTTTATTGACCAAAATATTCTCACCAGAGATCGAATCGAAGAAGTATTAAGTGATAAATCCGAATTTAACAAATTAGACGTATATGCTCTGCGTTTAAAAGCACTTACTGAAGAATTATCTCCAGAAGAATTGCTCAAGGTCATGTACCGAATTGCCAAACGACGTGGATTTAAGTCGAATCGTAAAGTCGAGGAAGAGTCGGAAAAAGAAGGCGGTCGCGTATCAAAAGCCTTAAAAACTAATGAAAAGTTCCTCGCCGAGAATGGATATAAAACTGTCGGTGAGGCTCTGAGCCGCGATGAAAACTTTGCGTCACATAAACGCAATAAGCGTGACGATTATACCAATAGCTTTTCTCGCAGTGATTTTTTGCACGAATTAGAAGAGATTATTGAGGTCCAGAAAAGATATGTCTTAAAAAATGTTTCCGATACAGCGATCAATGAAATGCTTTACGGCTTGGACGATGACAAAAATGTCGTAAACGTATCAGCAATTATGTACCAGCGCCCATTTATGACTGAAGAGCTGATTAAGAAAATGGTCGGGAACTGTACCTTTGAAGAAGATGAAAAACGAGCACCGAGAGCTAGCTACAGCTTCGAAATTTTTCGCTTGGCAAGCGACTTATCACATCTGGTATTCATACCTCGCGACGCCAGCAAGCGCCAGGCAAAGCGAGAAAATCTAGAGATAAGATTATCTTCAGAGCAGATAAATAAAGTTATCGAAGCCGCCAAAAATCAAAAAAGCCTAACATATAAAAAAGTGCGCAGCATTGCGGGAATTAGTGAAGATTACGTCCCAAAATATACGCACGGAAAGAAAAAGGACGGCGATGAATTCGGAGAGGGAAATGCATTCGGCGGCTTAAAAGCCTACCATGATATTAAAACAGCACTGAAAAATCTACCAGAAGATTGGGTAAAAATTGACAACGAATCAATGATCAATCAAATCGCTTATATTCTCACTACACAAAAATCTGACGAAGGAATTAAAGCCGAATTAAATGCATTGCCAATTTCTGATGACGCTAAAAACGCAATTGTCAAAATTAAAGCTACTAATTTTGGGTCATTCTGCCATCTGTCGATAAAAGCTTTGCAAAAAATCACACCGCATATTCTTAATGGTATGACTTACGATAAAGCCTGTGAGGCCGCTGGTTATGACTTCAAGAAACAATCAGCTAGCCTAGAACAAATCACCAATCCTGTCGTAAAACGTGCCATATCGCAAACACTGAAGGTCGTTCGCGCCATTGAGCATAAGTACGGTAAGCCATATTTCATTAAAGTTGAAACTGCTCGCGACTTGGCAAAAAACTTCAAAGAACGCAACGCAATTAAAAAAGAAAATGAAGAGAATCAAGGATATAACGAAGACATTAAATCTATAATCGCTGATGGATATGAAGCATCGCCAAAAACCAAGGGCGGCAAGCAACTTCTCAGCCACCTAAAAGAACTTAGCGTACCACTGAATAAAAACGCCGATTTTAATGGTCAGCAAATTATTAAGGTTAAGCTCTATCGCGAACAAAACGGTATTTGCCCATATTCTGGAAAACCAATCGATTTCGACACGATGTTACAAGACGACAATGCATATCAGATAGACCACATCGTACCATTTTCACGCTCTAATAATGACGGGATAACTAATAAAGTACTAGTACTGACAGAAGAAAACCAGAAAAAGAGCAATAAAACTCCATTTGAATATTTTGGTGCAGATGAAAACCGCTGGAAGGAGTTCGTCACCAGAGTAGAGTCGATATATAAGACACGCGATATTAAAACAGATGACAAGGCCACAAATGCCATCAATTACAAATATAACGGCTATGCAATGAAGAAGAAGCAAAATCTGCTTCTGCAGGATTATAAGAATGACAGCTGGAATGTGCGTGCCTTAAACGATACTAGATACATCACACGATTTGTTCAGAATTATTTACGCCAAAATGTTGACTTTGCAGAAGGTGAAGAAAAACAGCGCGTAATCGCACCAAATGGAACAACGACAGCATATCTGCGCAAGCGTTGGGGTCTGGCTAAAGATCGTAGCGAGGACGTTCTACATCACGCCAAAGATGCGGCAGTTGTAGCAGCAATTGACCAGAAGATTATAATGCAAGCGAACTTGCATGCCAAACGCCACGAAATCAAAGAGCTGCTTGCAGCTGCCAAAACGATGGAAGAAAAAACTGATAAACTCACCGGAGAAATCATCGATGAAGACGAGTTCAATAAAGCTCAGCGTCGTAAAAATGCAATGCTTGTGCTATCTTCGAAACATTTTCCTCAGCCGTGGGACGGTTTCGGCAAAGAAGTTATGAAGCGAACCCTTAATGTCGATATCAAGACTCTACAGAATGAGTTGCGAAGTCTTGATAACTATGACGAAGAGTTTCGATTGAGCGTAAAACCAATTTTCGTCTCACGTATGCCGCGCCGTAAAGCAACTGGTTCGGCGCACAAAGAAACCATTCGCTCACCAAAAGTTAAAGATGGCGACCAGAGAACCGTAAGAGTGCCGCTCAAAAAAGTTAAACGCAAGGATGTCGAAAATTCCACGCTTAAAGAATCGGACAAGTGGCTATACAAAAAATTACTTGAAAGACTGGACGCTTGCGATGATAACCCTGAAAAAGCGTTCGCTGAACCCATATATAAAAATGACAAGAAGACTGATAAAAACGGCAATAAGCTGTCTCCAGTCTCAACTATCAAAGTATATTCGACACAACCAAGCGGATTTTATATCAACGACGATAAGGCATTTGTTAACAACGGATCTATGGTGCGACTTGACGTATATCAAAAACCAGACAAGAAAGGTAAAATTGAACACTTCTTCGTACCAGTTTATGCCCATCAAGTTGGGAAAAATAAGCCTGCACCAACAAAAATACTACCAGCACCAAAAGGCTTTACTGATGTAGATGAAACATTTACTAAGATCTGTTCATTGTATCCGAATGATTATGTGAGGTGTTATTTCGGAAATGAAATTAAAGAAGGGTATTACGTAAAATACGGCATTAATAATGGAGCCATGCAGGTGATATCCCATAGCTCTGCCGGCAAGGACAAGGATCAACTTATCCAGATCTCACCCCGCTCCGCGAATCTCATTGAACGTTACGACATTGCCGTCCTCGGTGATAACTACAGGTGGCTATAAATGGCCTGGCGTGTTATAGCTATCGAAAATCCTGCGCGACTTAGCGTGCGTGATAACCAACTAGTAATTGCACAGGAAATGGAGTCTACTCTTCCAATTGAAGATATTGACGCCTTAATTTTAGACAATTACGGATCAACTATCACGACAAATTTGCTGACAGCATTAGCTACAAAAGGAACAACCACCGTAATATGCGACGAAAAGCATTTACCAGCCAGCGTACTTTTGCCATATTCACAGCATTCGCGCCAAGCTAAAGTTTCGCGTCAACAATTGTCCATGAGCCAACCCTTAAAAAAGCAACTATGGCAACAAATTATTATCAGTAAAATCACAAATCAAGCAGACGTCTTGCGATCTCGCGGACTAGACGATTCCACCTTGCGGTCTTTAGCTAACGATGTTAAATCGGGCGACACCAGCAATCGCGAATCAATTGCTGCCAGAATCTATTTCGACCAAATACTGGGCGACGCCACACGCCGCAAGCCAATCTGGCACAATGCCGCATTAAACTATGGCTACGCTATGGTGCGAAGTCACATTGCCAGACATATTGCTGCTCGCGGACTAGTTGCCTCACAGGGGCTATTTCACCACAATGAGCTCAATAGTTTCAACCTAGCAGACGACTTAATCGAACCTTATCGCGCTGTCGTTGATATGTACGTTTTAGAGAATGTCGCGCCGCACCACACTGGCAACCCGGATTCCGGCCTCACCAAGCACGACAGACAACTTGCTATTGACATATTAAATTATTATGTTATAATGAACGGTAAGAAGTTTACCGTGAGGCATTCGGTTGAGCGGACGGTTGAAAGCTTTATCGAATGTATCGAGGTAAAGGAGGCGCGTAAGCTTCTTTTGCCAAAAATCGCCTCCTAACAGGGAAGGGATGTCATATAAAATCATGAGGGTCGCAGTATTTTTTGATTTGCCGACCAATACCAAAACAGAGCGCAAGGCCGCCGCACAGTTCCGTAAATTCTTATTGGATGATGGCTTTGACATGCTCCAATACAGCATATATACGAGACTATGTCCAAATCGTGACGTTGCAGAAAAACATATGATGCGAATTAAGAGGCATGCTCCGGACAGCGGCTCGGTGCGATTGCTTTATTTAACAGAGCATCAATTTACACACATGCACGTTATTGTTGGCGAAAAAACCACCCAAGAAAAGTCCGTTCCAGCTGGGCAATTAGCATTTTTCTAACCAAAAATCCCCCTCGTAACAGAGGGGGATTTAAGGAAGTATTATATCAATATCTAAATTGTTAGGGAACTATAACTAATAGCAGTGTCCGACGATTGAACCGCGAATTATATCAATATCTAAATTGTTAGGGAACTATAACTCTGTGTCGTCAAT
>ERZ772770.176-NODE-176-length-14511-cov-7.39285_pt1 | contig 14511 bp, 8 predicted proteins | sample MGYA00511361_ERZ772770 | MGnify/ENA primary metagenome ERZ772770 (study PRJEB29015, sample SAMEA2738026) | human oral metagenome | biome: human oral; feature: human-associated habitat; material: saliva | place: China | collected 2251 ... | reverse complement strand
GGTGGCTCTGGGAATTCAATTGATTCAAGAGCAATCGGATGAGCTACGTCTGCTAACGTGTTACCAGTTGCGGTAGATTTCAGGCCAACTACAGCGGCGATGTCACCGGCTTCAACCTTGCTAATTTCTTCACGCTTGTCAGCAAACATACGAACGATTCGTCCAATTCGCTCTTTTTCACCAGTTGTCGTATTAAGAACGTAGCTTCCTGAGGTCAAAACACCAGAATAGACACGAACGAAGATCAATTTACCAACAAATGGATCGGCAGCAATCTTAAACGCCAAAGCCGACAAAGGCTCCTTGTCTGATGGCTTGCGGCTAACTTCGTCGCCAGTCTTTGGATTCTTACCCCAAATTTCATCAACGTCTAGAGGGCTTGGCAAGAAGTCAACCATCAAGTCAAGCAACTTCTCAACGATCACGCCGCGACCGTCACCACCAGTGACTAAGTAGAAGTCACCAGCCAAAACGCGCTTGCGTAGAGCCATCTTCAACTCATCAACAGTAATAGCTTCTTCGCCTTGATCCAAGAACTTCATCATCAATTCGTCGTCAGCTTCAACAGCGTTTTCAACCAACAGAGAACGTGCGTTCTTAGCTTTTTCAAGCATATCAGCTGGAATCTCACCAACCTTAAGCTCGTGATCTGTGTAGTCGTCGTAGGTGTAAGCCTTCATGTCAATCAAGTCGACAACACCGTTGATAGTCTTTTCAAAACCAATTGGCAAGTGAACTGGGAAAGCCTGTTTACTCAAGCGGTTGTGAATTGACTCAAGAGATTTATAGAAGTCACCACCAGTCTGGTTGATCTTGTTAACGAAACAAATACGTGGCACGCCGTACTTATTAGCCTGGCGCCAAACAGTTTCAGACTGAGCCTCAACACCCATCTTACCGTCAAAGACTGTAACTGCACCGTCAAGCACACGCAAACTACGCTCAACCTCAGCGGTAAAGTCGATGTGCCCTGGGGTGTCGATGATGTTAATCTTGTGATCTTTCCAGAAACAAGTCACAGCAGCTGAGGTAATAGTAATACCACGCTCTTTCTCCTGCGCCATCCAGTCGGTAGTAGCACCGTCACCTTCACCACGAACCACACCGATCTTGTGCGTCAAGCCAGTGCGGTACAAAATACCCTCAGTTGTCGTCGTTTTACCGGCGTCAATATGGGCAATAATACCAATATTTCTAAAATTCTTTAGCGGAACATGCGTCTCTGCCATAAATTTTCCTTTATATTACGTTAATTTGCCGAGATTTTTGGTCAATTTTTTGGCACCAAAAAACTACTCTTGCGTTTTATTATATCAGTTATCTATGTTTTTGACTAGCTCTGAGTTGGAGGATTTTTAGACTCGTTGTCGTTCTGAGCTGATGCCGCAGGTTGATAGTTAGCTGGAGGCTGCTCTATAGGCGGCTGCGCGTATGTTGGCGGATATTGACCAGGTTGCTGTGGATAGTAGTTCTGTTGCGGATATTGTTGTTGCGGCAGAATTGGTTGTTGATATGGCTGCTGTGGATATTGAGGCTGCTGCGGGAATTGTCCAGCGACAGGATATGGATAAGTATTCATCTTACGTCGATTACTGACAGAAACAGCAATTGCGATAATTGACACTGTTAAGAATAATGCTCCCGTTGAAAGAATCACCACAACCACGATTATAACTGTAGTGTTATTTTCTGATTCGCTCGCTCCAGCTTCTGCGCTAGATGCCTCGCTTTCCGTAGAATCATCTGGAGTATTGGATGAAACTTCGATCATCTTCGCCACCAAATAATTATCGGGGTATTTTTTATCCAATTGTTCAAATTTAGCTTTTGCCTGAGAATATTTACCTTGAGAAAAACTCTCCAAGCCATCTTTCCAGAGCTTAGTCAATTCGCCGTTTGCCGATAACGCAACATTATTTTTCTTCGCCATAGTTTTCAGATCGGCGATATCACGAAATATCCCCTCTCCAAAACAAGAATTGTTGCGCTCGCTCCTATCCGCACAGGATGAACCGCCGTAGGTGTTTAGTCCAATTTGCTTGCCATCGTCATCAAACGCTGGACCGCCACTGTTACCTGCCGCAATTTGCGCACTCATTGAAAATAGCTTATGCCCGCCCGCGTCACTAGCCGAACCAGAAACATCACCTTGAGTAACAGTTGGGACAGTCTTACTCTTCTTCGTGTTTACGCCGTCATCGACAATCGCTGGATAACCAATCGCCGTCACTCGATCACCTCTAGAAATCCTAGAGCTATCACCTAACTCTACCGCTGGAAATCGCCCTTCAACCTTCAGAATCGCCACATCACTTTTGTCGCTATTCAAGTCCATCCCGCGGCCCTTCAAATCAACTTCCGCGTCAATTTTCTTGGCTGGAATATTAGTCTTCGTCTTTTTCCACTTAAGATTGCCCGAACCGTCATCTTCGCGCGCAATAGGTTCGCTTGAGGTCTGAATGACATAGTCATATCGATCGTTTTGCGAACGTATATTATCGGCAGGAACTTGGTTGATAAGACCGAGAATTGCCGCTTGCGCACTCTGATCGCCGCCGTTAGCCTTATTTGCCAAATCCCGAAGCGTTTCTCGAGTCACATAACCCGCATCTATCACAAACTTTATATATTTATTCATGTTCTCTTGCGTGTTGAGACCCATGATCATACTCTGATTAGAAACTTCAGTAACATGCCCGTTTGTAGCAATGTAGCCATCGTCAGAAACAATCGATCCACTACCAATTCCGCCCGTACATAAGCCATTCAGCTGCATGCTCGCACCATTCTGCGCCGTATAAATCATATCAGCGCAACGATATGTTCCCACGCGGATCGTAGCAATTTGATTCCTTGCCACCACTTTGATAACGGAATCTTCGTCCAGTTCATCCAAAGTATTTGTAGTGTCTTTATCTTCTGAGAAATTTTCCGCCTTAGTTTCGGTCTTAGCTATCGTAGCGGAAGCCGCTTGCGCCTCATTATTGCCATCAGCCCTAACCAAGTAGCTACTGTCTGGATTCTGGAAAGTAACCTTAGGAACTAGTGCTTCCAGCTGGTCAATATACGGCTGCGTGTATGAATTCTTGCTCAATGCAAAAATCGTCATCCAGTACGGTCTGCCGTTCTGAATCGTTAAATAAGTTATTTTTTCGCCAGTTTTCTGCCACTTGCCATCAATAGTGCTTCCGTAATCAACGACCATCTTCTTAAACTTACGTCCAGAAATCGTCGCGTCGCTAGTGTGATATTTTAAGTTCGGATTATCCTTCTTCTGCTTGTTGATATCGCCCTGAAGCATTAAATCCAAATCTGAATATTTCTTCGTGTCCTTGTATTCCTCGGACATCGTTGACCGATCAAAATAAGCTTTTTTGCGCGAAGTTATGATTGAGAAGTCTGGCATAATCTTCCTAAATGAAAACTTCTCTTCTTCTTCCTTCGGCTTTTCTGAACCTTTCCTAAAATGCAATCGCAAAATCGCATAAGCACGACTCTCTTTCAGCTCATCATCAGCATACGTGGTGGCGCTATACTGTTTCTCATTAGAATCTTTATTTAAGACGTGACCTTCGCCAGTAAAAATACTCTTGTCGTATCGAATTGAATAGCCATATTTGGAAACGACTTTTTGCAAGCTCTTAGCATCTTCTTCGGCAAAAATCTTCTGGATCTTCTTTTTTGCGGTTTTACTAACTCCGGAAGAGCGGTTATTATTAACGACAATTAGCCCAACTATAACAGAGATCAAGAAAACCACACCCAGAACGATGGCTACAATTTTTAATTTCTTCATTGACTTCTGATTCATACTGCTCCAATCCTAACGATAATTTACAAATTGCAAAGGTGCGTCATAATCACTTTCTCGCAACAAACTAATAACTTTCTGCAGTTCGTCCTTCGACGCAGAAGTAACACGAACGAGGTCGCCCTGAATTTGCGGCTTAGCTTTCGGCGCATTAGCGCGAATATCAGCGGCAATCTGCTTCGCCGTCGGCTGATCAAGACCTTGCTTGAACGGAATCTCCCAAGTCGTCTTCAAGTTCGAAACAACTTTCTCTTTTGATAAATCCAGAACTTTGCTCGACTGACCACGCCCCGCCAATTTCTTACGCACGATATCCAGAACAGCATCAACTTGCCAATCATTGTCGCCGGTAATTTTCAGACCCTTTTTATCATCCAGCCAATCAATTGCGGCGCTCGTCCCCTTAAAATCATAACGCCCTTGGATTTCTTTTTCAGCCTGCATGAAAACATTATTCATCTCAGCCTTGTCAATTTCTGACACAATATCAAACGAAAAACTCGCCATTTCTCCCTCCTAATTTTTTCTATTATACCAAAAAATCGCCCTGTTTAGAGCGATTTCCTGATTTTGCTTTCGGACAATAATTAGCCGCGAGCAAAGTGTGCAAAAGCGCGGTTAGCTTCAGCCATCTTATGCGTGTCTTCCTTCTTCTTGAAGGCAGCACCAGCTTCATTGTAAGCGTCAACGATTTCCAATGCCAATCGCTGTGAATATGGCATTCCGCTGCGAGCGCGAGCTGATTGAACTAACCAGCTAAACGCATAGTGCAATTGTCGATGTCCCTGAACTGGGAATGGAATCTGGTAGTTAGCACCACCAACGCGACGAGATTTAACCTCGAAGCTTGGGCTAACGTTCTTCAATGCTTTTTCAAACACTGCTAATGGATCTTCAGAATCCAATTTCTTAGCAGCAGTTTCTAGGGCTGCGTAAACAGCGCGTTCAGCCGCCAATTTCTTACCGTCTAGCATTGACTTGTTGATCAAGCGCTGAACTAGCACGCTTTGGTATCGGCGATCAGGTTTAAGTTCACGCTGCAATTTCTTGGTAACTTTACGAGGCATGATTATTTATCCCCTTTCTTTGTACCGTACTTAGAGCGACCCTTCTTGCGGTTATTAACACCCTGAAGGTCAAGCGCACCACGTACGATGTGATAACGCACACCAGGAAGGTCAGGCACACGACCACCGCGGATCAAGACCACGGCGTGCTCCTGCAAGTTGTGACCTTCACCACCGATGTACGCCCAAACTTCATAGCCGTTGTTCAACTTAACACGAGCAACTTTACGCAAAGCTGAGTTTGGTTTCTTTGGCGTCTTAGTCGTCACACGCACACAAACACCACGCTTAAGCGGTGCATTCTGGTCGTAATAACGTGTTTTTAGGGCGTTATGAATACGACCTAGTGCTGGCGACTTGGACTTTTTCTTAGCCGTTTGGCGCGGTTTGCGCACCAATTGGTTGATTGTTGGCATCCAATTTCTCCTTGGTTGATTAACTAATTATGGCAATTTGCCTTACGGTTTGGATTCAGCAACTCCGCCCCGTGTCTATACCTTTTCCGCCGAGATTGCAGTCTGTACACATTCAAAACACCGCGCACTCCGAAAAGAGGAAACTCTACATCTATTCTAGCACAGATTTCGTAAAAGTAAAATCGCTGTCCATACTCAGAGTCTAAAGGATCAGACTTAAGAACAGAGTACTCATTGTCAGAGATGAATTCCTTGCACGGAATAGATATAACTTGTCACACATACTCACCCTAATCCATCACCTCCACTAGGAATATTTTCTTTTCAAAGCCGCCGCGTTTTTCTGCTTTTTCTGCGCGAATTTTTTCTAATTCTTCCGCGGTACAACTATGCAGGCTTGCGAGAGCATAGACTACTTCCATGATATCGGCAAGCTCATCGGTATTTTTATCTTTTTTATATTCCTCTACCTCTTCGACTAGCTTTTTCGTAAGTTCCACGGCGTATTCGTCTGCCGTAAGTATTTTGTGAGTCGGCTTTTGCCCGTTAACCTTAATGATTTCCAAAATTTTATCACGGACAAGTTTATTATATACTGGCATAAAACCTCCTTTAATTGTTTATATTATATAATTTTTTTCCTATAAAAAATCAATTTAAAGTAAAAACTCCACCCCCGTCCGTGGAGTTTTTACTCGACACCGTGACAAGAGTGGAGTGTTACTCCACAGAACCGCTCAGGACTACTCAGCCTTACCTGGAACCAAGAATGTCGTTGTACATACTCGGTGAAAGGGTGATTTTCGCCCCAGCTGACTCCTTAAAGGCGTCAGCTATTACAGGAGAAAGTCCTTGCCTTGACACGTCATCTGAGATGACAAGCTGAGGGGGATTAGGGCTACAGTTTTTCTGCACCCACCCGTAAGCCCAAGTATTGTCACTGCAGGTGTAGGAATGTTGCCAGTAGGCTACCTCCTCAGGCTGCTTAGTGTCTGGAACGTCTACAGACATAGACGCCTCTGCGACATCCTGACGAACGTCGAAGGTGACTCTAGAGACCGGGATCTCTAAGATATAGTATCCGTTGTCACCCTCGAAGCTAGTAAGAATGGCCGTACTGGACGTCCACTCTCCTGCTCCTTTGACATAAAACATTCCACTATAGGAAACCTGACCACTGTCGACAGTAGTCCTATCCCCTATGACGACCGGATACTCCTTGCCGGACTCTAGCCCAAAGCTAGAGACAATGTCAGACAACGTCGCGCTGGATTTCCTTTCTTCATACTTACTAGCCTGATCTGTGTACAGTAGTGCATTGACCAGTGCCCACATGATAAACATGAACAGAAGGGTATAAAACACCTTCACGACCTTGAGCTGGAGATTAGCTGAGCGCTTCTCCTTCTCATCGTCCATGCCTTCGATCTTTGCCTCTTCCTGAAATGTCATCAGATAGACGACAGAGATAGAAATCGCCAGACCGACCAGGGTTGCAAGAATTGCCCAGACAAGATACATCATATTCTCCCTTGCTGTGAAGCGCTCTTTCACACGGTTGTGTAAAAGCTAATGTAATTTATATCACACCTTAGTTAAAAAGTCAATACATATCATCCAAAACAAAGACCTCCAGTATGTATACAATAATTTATGAGCTACCAAATAAAATAATCATCATACGCAAAACACCCGACCTTATAGTCAAGGTGCGGGTGTTGCGGGTTATTGCGGTCAGACCTACCTACTAAGCAGCGATTTCTTCTTCACTGAACTCGTCTTCGCTCGGCGTTTCGAATTCTTCATCTTCTTCAACAGCGCCAGTTCCTACTGGAATCTTGCGGCCGATGATGACGTTTTCCTTCAAACCGTGCAAGTGGTCGGCTCGACCAGATACGGCAGCGTTGATCAAGACGCGAGTAGTGTCTTGGAAGGACGCAGCCGATAGCCATGAATCGCTCCAGATTGACACCTTCGTGATACCGAGTAGCAATTGTGTGTAGCTAATCAAGTTCTTACCTTCAGTAGCTAATTGCTTATTTGCATTGACCACAGCGGCCTTAGAAACGATGTCGCCAGTCACGAATTCGCTATCACCAGCATCTTCGATTTGCACGCGACTAAACATTTGGCGAACAATAATCTCCAAGTGCTTGTCAGCCACGTCCTGACCCTGAGCGGCGTAGATTCGCAGAACTTCGTTGATGATGTAGCGCTGAGTTGCCTCAACACCCTTAAGTCGCATCAAATCGTGCAAGTTCAACGATCCGGCCGTCAATCGATCACCAGCTTCAACAACATCGTTTGCCTTAACGACCAACTGCATATTGCCTGGAATTTCGTAGCGAGTTGGCGAAGCAGCCTCTGCCGCGATCACCAAAGTATCCTCAGCCGACTCAATCACACCGTCAAATGGTGCAATCAAAGGTCGAGTATCGCTCTCGCCAGTTGCCAAGACATCACCAGCCTTAACGCTTGAGCCAGCCTTAACCACAACAGTTCGGCCCTCCAATGGCAAACGCTCAACCTTGCCAGATTCTGGCGTAATTTGAACGATATACTTCTTGCCATCTTCCCAAACGTCAACCAAACCAGCAACTTCTGTAATGAATGCTTGACCCTTTGGCGTGCGCGCTTCAAACAATTCTTCAACACGAGGAAGACCTTGGGTAATGTCACCACCAGCAACACCAGAGTTGTGGAAGGTACGAAGCGTCAACTGAGTACCTGGCTCACCAACTGACTGAGCGGCGATAACACCGACTGGCTGATGATTGCCAACCAATTTACCAGTCGACATATCAATACCGTAACTTCGCTGTGGAATACCGTTAAGGTTGTTTGTTGATAATACGGACTGAATCTTAACGCTTTCAATACTTTCGTCGTCATCAATTGAATCTGCGATTTCACGCGTGATCAATTCGTTCTTATTGACGTGACCTGGAATTGTTTCAGCAGCATAACGACCAGCCAAACGGTTCGAGAAGTCAATCATCGTCTCTTCGGTTTCTGATCGGTAAATTGCGTAACCTTCATCGTCGCCATCAGTGTCTTCAACAGTAAAGACGTCTTGTGCAACGTCTACCAAACGACGAGTCAAGTAACCCGAGTCGGCAGTCTTAAGAGCCGTGTCAATAAGACCCTTACGTGCACCACGGGTTGCGATAAAGGCTTCAAGGCTAGACAAACCGCCCGTGTAAGAGCTGCGGATTGGAAGCTCAATCTCATGGTTGGTTGCGTCCATCTGAACACCAATCATCGCGCTCGCCAACTTCACGTTGGAAATATCACCACGAGCACCAGAGTTGACCATCATAGAAATACTGGTGTCCATGTGCGCCAATTGGTCTTTCAGGAATGCCGTAATCTTATTGTCGACGTTTCGCCATGCGCTAACCGTCAAGTTGTATCGCTCTTCCTCAGTAATCAAACCTTGGTCGAATTGCTCAGAAATCAAAGCTGCCTTAGCGTCACCTTCAGCCACAAACTGAGGGATTTCCTCAAAGTGGACATAGTCGGTCATACCAGTCGACACAGCCGCAACCGTAGCAAAGCGGAAAGCTTGCCCCTTCATGCGGTCTGCAATCTTAGCGGTTTCCTCGGCGCCGTACTTGTTAAAGATTTGCGCCAACACCTTCTTAAGCTGCTTCTTAGTCTGGACGTTGTTGTCGTATGGGAAATCTTCAGGCAGAATCTCATTGAAGAAGACGCGACCCAAAGTTGTTTCACGCATTTTACCCTTCGCAAAGATACGAATTGGGGTTTGCAATTGAATTACGCCATTGTCGTAAGCCATTTCTGCTTCGTAAACAGAACTGTAAGTCTTAATCTTATCAGTCTGAGCTTGCGGCTTGTCGTAAGTCAAGTAATAGTTACCGAGCACAATGTCCTGCGAAATGTGCAGCACTGGCGCACCATCGGCAGGCTTCAATAAGTTGGCAGTTGCGCTCATCAATTCACGAGCTTCAGCCTGAGCCTCTTTTGATAGCGGCAAGTGAACAGCCATCTGGTCACCGTCGAAGTCGGCGTTAAATCCGGCACAAACTAGCGGGTGCAATTGAATGGCTTTTCCTTCAACCAAAACTGGCTGGAAGGCTTGAATTGACAAACGGTGCAAACTTGGTGCGCGGTTAAGCAACACGTACTTTCCTTCGATCGCTGAATCCAGCGCGTCCCAAACTACCGCTTCGCCAGCTTCGATTAGACGTGAAGCCGAGCGAATATTGTGCGCGAATTCATTCTTAATCAACCAGCTAATCACGAATGGCTTGAACAATTCCAGCGCCATTTGCTTTGGCAGACCACATTGGTTAATCTTCAATTTTGGACCAACCACGATAACCGAGCGACCAGAATAGTCAACACGCTTACCAAGAAGGTTCTGGCGGAAGCGACCCTGCTTACCCTTCAGCATATCGCTCAAACTCTTCAAGCTGCGGCGACCACCAGTCGAGCTAACCGCACGACCGCGAGATGCTGAATTGTCAATCAAAGCGTCAACAGCTTCCTGAAGCATACGCTTTTCATTGCGCTGAATAACTTCTGGCGCGTTAAGCTCAATCAACTTCTTCAAGCGGTTGTTTCGGTTGATAATTCGGCGATACAAATCGTTCAAGTCAGATGTCGCAAATCGGCCACCAGACAACGCCACCATTGGACGAAGATCCGGAGGAATAACTGGCAGAACGGTCATGCATAGGCTTGACGGCTTAATGCCAGCAGATTCCATACTCTCGAGCATCTTCAAACGTTTCAACAATTTCTTCTGTCGTTGACCTTTCGCAGTTTCAACTTCCTCTGTCAATTCAGCAATAAGCTTTGGCAACTCAATCTTGTCCAAGAGTTCTTTGACCGCGCTAGCACCCATGCCAACTTCGATCAATTCGTCATATTCTTCTGGCAAGTTGCGATATTCGCTCTCTGAGATCAAAGCGCCGAAATTCAAGCTCTCCAATTGAGATTTCTTACCAACGTAAGCTTCTTCCAATTCCTCGACTTCACGGCTCTGCTCTTTAGCTAGTTGCTTAACATCAGCACCATCTTCTTCAGCCATTTTTTCGTAGCGGATTTTGATAGCCTTGCGAGCCAAATCAGTTTCCGCTTCCAAATCTGCCAAATATTGATCACGAGTTGCTTCATCAACGTTTAAGATGACGTAAGTCGCAAAGTAAACGATTTTTTCAATATTACGAACCGTCATACCAAGTAACTGGCTCATTGCGCTTGGAGTACCACGCATAAACCAAATGTGCGCTACAGGCACTGCCAATTGAATGTGTCCCATTCGCTCACGACGAACGATTGACTTAGTGACCAATTCACCATTCTTATCGACAGCAGCTTCGCGTGATCGAACACCCTTAAGCTTTGAGTCGTGTGGATTAATATCCTTAACTGGACCAAAGATTCGCTCACAGAACAATCCGTCGCGTTCTGGCTTTTGTGTGCGATAGTTAATTGTTTCTGGCTTCAAAACTTCGCCGTAGCTCCATTTCAGAATGTCTTCTGGGCTAGCTACCGCCAAACGAACCGCGTCAAAATCGCTGATGCCCGTTGCGTTAAATGCAGAATTTGCCATCTTACGCGTCCTCCTTTATTTCTTCTACTTCATCAATATCTTGCACGCTCATGCCATCGTCAATTTCACCGATGTCATCTGATTCGTCCAAGTATGTTTCTTCTTCCTCGCCATCAGCGGCAACGGTTTTGTCTTCTGGACCACTTGAAGCGATAACATGCTCAGCGTCAACTGCAGCCTCGTCGTCAACCAAATCAACTCGAAGACCCAAACCTTGAAGCTCCTTAACCAACACGTTGAAGGACTCTGGAAGTTTTGGACCAACAATCGGCTCATCCTTAATGATTGACTCGTAAGCCTTTGCGCGACCGTAAACGTCGTCGGACTTAATTGTCAACATTTCCTGCAAGGTTGCAGCGGCGCCGTAAGCTTCCAATGCCCAAACCTCCATTTCACCGAAGCGCTGACCACCGTTTTGCGCCTTACCACCAAGTGGCTGCTGAGTAACCATCGTGTATGGACCAGTTGAACGGGCGTGAATCTTGTCAGAAACCATGTGGTGCAACTTAATCATGTGCATCACACCAACTGTTGTTCGCTCCTCAAATGGCTCACCGGTGCGACCGTCAAACAACTGACTCTTGCCGTCACGCGCCAAACCAGCTTTTTCTAGCTCGTCAGAAATCTTCTCACTTGGAACACCGTTAAATGACGGAGTTGCTACGCGGTAACCCAATGCTCGTGCTGCCATACCAAGGTGAGTTTCAAAAATCTGACCAAGGTTCATGCGGCTTGGCACACCAAGTGGGTTCAAAACTACGTCAACCGGCGTACCGTCTTCTAGGAATGGCATATCTTCAACAGGAAGAACTTTCGCTACAACACCCTTGTTACCGAAGCGTCCAGCCATCTTGTCACCAACGCCAATCTTTCGCAATTGCGCAACGAAGATCTGAATTTGCATCAAAACGCCAGCCTTCAATTCGTGACCATTTTCACGACTAAAGATTTTAACGCCAACAACTTTACCGCCGCCCGCGTTGTTCATTCGCTGTGAAGTATCGCGAACGTCCTTAGCTTTTTCACCGAAGATGGCGCGAAGCAGACGTTCCTCAGAGCTCAATTCCTGCTCGCCCTTTGGTGTAATCTTACCAACCAAGACATCGCCAGCCTTAACCTCTGAACCAATTTGAACAATTCCGTTCTCGTCCAAATGACGCAAACTTTCCTCGGAAACGTTTGGAATATCGCGCGTCACAATCTCTGGACCAAGCTTCGTCTCACGAACCTCAACGGTGTAATCTTTAATGTTAATGCTTGTCAATCGATCATCTTCGACCAAACGACGACTCATAATAATCGCGTCTTCCATGTTGTAGCCGCCCCATGGCATAAAGGCAACCAGAAGGTTTTTACCTAGGGCAATTTCACCGCCGGCAATCGAAGCGCCTTCAATCAGAATATCGCCCTTCTTAACCTTGTCGCCACGCTCGACGCGAACTTTTTGGTTGTAGCAGCGATCGTCATTGTTCTTTACGAAGTGCTTCAACGTGTAAATCTTTACGCCGTCAGCATATTTAACGTGAACTTCGTCGGCATCAGCGCGAACGACTTCGCCGTCGGCACTAGCTTGAATCAAGTGACCACTGTTCTCAGCCACAGCCTTCTCAATTCCAGTACCAACAGTTGCGGATTCTGGACACAATAGAGGAACAGCCTGACGTTGCATGTTTGAACCAGTCAAGGCACGGTCAACGCGAGTCTTTTCAATAAATGGCACCAATGCCGCAGTCGAACCTAAAATCTGGCGGTGAGCTGCATCCATGAATGTAACTTGGCTAGCATCAACTTGTGACGGCTGCATGTTACTTCGAGCATTAACGCGCTCGTCGCGGAAAGTTCCGTCTTCGTTAAGAGCCTCACCAGCGTCAGCGATAACCTCACCAATTTCCTGTGAAGCATCCAAATAAACAAGTTCGTCAGTGACTTTGCCGTCTTTCACACGAAGATAAGGAGTCTCAATAAATCCGTATTCGTTAACACGCGCATAAGTTGCCAAGTTTAGAACCAAACCGATATTCGCACCTTCTGGCGTTTCCACTGAACAGATACGGCCATAGTGAGTTGGGTGGGCGTCGCGAACCTCAAATCCAGCGCGCTCACGAGTCAAACCGCCAGGACCAGTCGAGCTCAAGCGTCGCTTGTGGCTCAATTCTGACAATGGGTTAACCTCGTCAAGCAACTGCGACAACTGGCTTGAAGTAAAGAATTCACGAACAGCCGCAACAATTGGACGAGCGTTGATCAATTGACTTGGGCTAACGCTTTCCAAATCAGCCACGCTCATACGATCCATCGCGTTGCGTTGCATTCGAAGCATACCAACACGGAATTGTCGAGCAATCAATTCACCAACCAAGCGAATTCGGCGGTTGCTCAATGCGTCAATGTCGTCAGCTGGCTCTTGCGTATTGTTCAAGCGAATAACTTCACGCAAAATCGCCACCAAATCGCTCATTTGCAACGTACGATTTTCAGCCGTATTAGCGACATCCAGACCCAAGCGTTGGTTCAATTTATAACGACCAACCCGCGAATAATCGAATCGCTTGAAGTCAAAGAACATTCGTTCAATCATCTGACGAGCATTATCAACTGTCGCCAAATCGCCTGGACGCAATCGACGATAAACCTCAATCAACGCCTCATTCGCGCCACGAGAAGTATCCTTGTCCAAAGTTTCGTCAATGTATTTTACGTCGCCAGTATCAATATCAGCGAACAATTCCTTAATTTCGCTAGTCTTTGGATAGCCCAAAGCGCGCAACAAAGTCGTTGCTGGCATCTTGCGGCGGCGGTCAATTTTTACGTAAATTGCGCCGTTAGAAGCCGTCTCAAATTCCATCCAAGCTCCACGTCCTGGAATGATTTTTGCACCGTAGTAATTACGTCCCGCTATTGTTTCAGCAGTAAAGAAAACACCGGCAGAGCGAATCAACTGGCTAACAACTACACGCTCCGTACCGTTGATAACGAATGTACCGCGCTCAGTCATCCATGGATATTCACCGAGGTAAATTTCCTGCTCTTCAACTACGCCGGTTGTCTTGTTTGTCAATTCAACTGTTGCGTGTAGCGGAGCTTCAAATGTCAAGTTGTTCTCTTTGGCAAATTGGTCAGTGTTTTTTGGCTCGCCAAAATAATATTTGCCGAACTTTAATGACAACTTCTGACCAGTGTAGTCGTCAATTGGGTTAATTTCTGAAAATATCTCACTCAAACCTTCTTCGACGAACCAGCGCCAAGAATCTTTTTGGTGAGCGATTAAATTTGGTAGCGGCAGGGCATTATCACCAGAGGTGAAATAGACGCGCTCGCTACTTGTGGTTGGTTTTTTTGCCACAGGCGTAAACACTCCTCGCTTTAATTAGTGGTTAATAGACGGCCGTGAAGATCTCTAATTCATAGCCCAAAACCACGATTTGCCACTCGCAATTTTCACCCGCCATGAATACACTACTTCTATAACTACTCATTATGACGAAAAACGTCAATAAAATCAAGGGGTTTTACTAGTGTTTTTCAATGTTATCAATCAACATATCGTGAACTTCGTCAATTGTCCCGTCCGCTGAAACTACCGGAATTCCGTATGCCTCGGCAATCTCCAAATATCCATCGTCGACTTTTTTCTGA
>ERZ772770.170-NODE-170-length-14727-cov-5.18348_pt1 | contig 14727 bp, 10 predicted proteins | sample MGYA00511361_ERZ772770 | MGnify/ENA primary metagenome ERZ772770 (study PRJEB29015, sample SAMEA2738026) | human oral metagenome | biome: human oral; feature: human-associated habitat; material: saliva | place: China | collected 2251 ... | reverse complement strand
TTCTCTAAGCTGATTCTTCATATTTTTCCAATTTGCGTTAGTGGTAAGGGGCAAGCCTAACCTGGTGGAGGCGAAATCTGCAGTTCCATAAAATTCAGATTTATCGAACTTTGAATGAATATAGAAATTTGAACCAGTAAATTTTGTTTCTCCGTAAAACTTGCTACGGGAGAAAGAAGCGAGTTTGTAGAAATTTGATTTTTGAAAATCTGCATTCATAAACACTTTATCATCTAATGGGTAGAAAATAGGGGAATCTGAAAAGTCAAATTTTAAATCCGCCCAGGTGGAGTCCTTTTGATTTTTGGGGTTTATTCTATTACTCATTTCACTGAAGATTGTTTGGCGTAGCTTTGCTTCGTCTGAAGGAGCGGCCCCAGATTCAAGGTCTATACCGGTTAGCCCATTTGGTATTGAGCGGATATATGCACAAAGGTTATTGATAATAACCTGTCCCTCTTTTTGCCGTTTCTTGGATTGGAGATTTTTATCTGCAAGCCACTCATCCGTTAAACCAACGAGCGTATATACACCGCCTAGGCGGATAGCGGCATTCTCATTGGCTAGTTGCTCAACTCCCTTGGCATAGCGGCTGCGGCGCTCTGCATGAACCTGGCGCTCGTGGTCTTTCTTGTTCTTCTGGATGTCGTCCTCGACTTTGCGGCGGTCAACCTGGTTCTTCCAATTAGTCTGCAGAAGAGTCAAGATAGCGATGATACCGCCAGTTATGTAGAGGATGTGTAGGCGAAGGTCTGCAATTGCTTTTGGTTTTGAATAGTCCGTCGAAGCTGTCGGGATAAGCGGTTCAAGGAACGGAAGGAAATTCCAGGATTTCCACAGGGGGACTGTAAGCGCAAGGAACCCTCCGAGGATTCCGAGGCTCACAAGGAGACCAAAGAAATGACGAATATAAAATGGCGTTTCGGAGGAGAAAAATCCATACACACGTGGACATTTTTCTCTGAGCCATTTTTTGAAACGAGATAAGGTGTTGTCCCTTTGCTCTGATGAAGGCTCGTTGTTAGGCAATGTTTTCTCCTGTCTTCTTTGAGAGGGATAGTCACCTTTTAGCATAGTGCAAAACTGTCTGACCTGCGCTTCTACTGGACATGAACGAAGGCCCCGCCACACATTCAACGTGGCGAGGCCTTTGGATATTACTGCGCGGGCTCACTCAGGCGCGTGTATTCCTTCTGTCGTTCATCCCAGGACGCCGGATCGAAGAGCACCGCCCCGACCGGGATACGGTAGCCCACGCCGTTCAGCCTGGCTGTACCCAGCGGAATAGGATGGTTGCCCTCATACACAGCGAAGTTATGCGCCTCCTGACCGGTAGCCTCCGAACCAGTAGACAGCGTAGCGAATCGCGCCCGATACATCTCGCCCGAGTCAGCATCCTCAGATACAAAGACCGGCGGGCTCTTCACGAAAGACACATCGCAGAAATCTGCAACGCCCATAAAGGACGCTCCGTAGAACTCAGCGTCAGCCTCAAAGGTAGCCTCGCTGAAATCTGCACCTTGGTCAAAAGCCGCCTCGCTAAAGTCCGCGGTTTGCGTGAAAGTCGCCCATTTGAAGCGCGCAACCTGCGCGAAAGCCGTCTCGCTGAAGCGGGCGTTTTGGGTAAAAGTCACCCCGCTAAAGTCTGCAACCTGACCGAAAACAGCCCCGATGAAGTGTGCATTTTGAGCGAATACAGCCCAGCTGAAGTCTGCGTTCTGAGCAAAATTTGCTCCGCCAAAACTAGCATTCTGGATGAAGGCCGCCCCACTGAAGTTCGTATCCTGAGTGAATCTCACCCCGCCAAAATGCGCCTTCTGCATGAACTTCACCCCGTCGAACTGGGCGTTCTGAACGAAGGATGCTCCGCCAAAGTCTGCACTATGAGTGAAGGTTGCGTGGCTGAAATTCCCCTCGCCAGCGAAGGTCGCGTCACCGAACCCCGCGATCTCTCCGAAGGTTGCGCGGCTGAAATCCACGGTTCCCACAAAAGCTGCCCCGCTGAAATCTGAACCATTGCAGAACCTCGCCGCAGAGAAGTCGGCGTTCTCAATAGTCAGACCGTCGAGAGGGTAGAAGACGACCGACCGGCTGAAATCGAACTCAAAGCCGCTCCACGCGCCGGGGACAACAGTCACCTCGCCCTTCTCATTTTCGGCAAGGGTGCTGCTGCGCTTACTCATCTCAACGAAGACGCTGCGGCGAACATCCTGCTCACCACGGAAAGCCGCCAGATCCGTAGCGAAATCACCCGCATAGTTAGCGGGCGGCGTATCGGATTCAAAAGCTTCTGCCTTGAACGCCCGCGCGAACGGTGAACGAACATAAGCGCAGAGGGCATTGACGATGACCTGCCCCTCCTTCTGCCGCGCCTCAACGCTGAGCTGCTCGTCAGCGAGCCACTCATCCACCAGACCCGCAAGCGTGCTGATGGCACTCGCACGGACTGCAGGGTTCGGATACGCCAGATGCTCAACTGCCTTGCTGTAACGGGTACGGCGCTCGGCATGCACCCGCTGGGGGTGTTTCAGCTTTTTCTGGGTGTTCATGCGGTGGAACTCCCCAAGAAAGAGAACACCCAGCAGGGTGCCGGTGATGAAGAAAATGAACGGCTGAACCTCAAAATTGGCGATGTCAGTGTCAAAGGTGAAAGGCATAAAACCCGCCGTGACAATGCCCAAGAGAGCGATAGCCCAAACCCAGGTGTGGAAGCTAGACAGCTTCCCCTTGAGGTTGCCGAACTGCGCGGCGAGCGGGAAAAACAGAATGACGACTGCGCAAGCTATCAGCCAAGCCCACGCGGTGCTGGGGGTCAGATGCATGTGGTTCTCCTGTCATCGTTGAAAGGGGCGGGTCATACTCAGCATAAGGTAAAGCTGCTGGGCTTGGGCGGTTGTGGGTCAAATGCAAAGACCCCGCCAGCACTGGATGCACGGGCGGGGTCTGTGTGTGGGAGCTTCCCCGGAGGCGAGGAGGGGAGAGAGCTAGGTTTTACTGCGCGGGCTCACTGATGCGGGTGTATTCCTGTTTCTCTTCGTCCCAGGAATCCGGGTCGTACAGCACCGCACCGAGAGGGAGAATGAACGTTCTATTAAGAAGCTCCGCCTCGCCGTAGCTGAAACCGTGCGGGCTCTCGGGGCGCGTCTCGAACAGGTAATCCTGCGGATCCGCCTGCGCCGAAAACCGTGCCCTCTGCAGCCGCCTCTCCAAAGCCTCAAAGGACGGCTCAACGTACGCGAAGCTAGTCTGCCTGAAATCAGCCTTTTGACCGAACGTCGCATCCGCGAAGTAGGCGCCCTCAAAGCTCGCCCCGTTGAAGCTCACCTCCCGCGCGAACGTCGCCTTGTAGAAGCCGACATGCGCCGTGAACGTTGCCTTACTAAAGTCGGCATCCTGCGCGAAGGTCGCGTTACCGAAGTTCGCGTGCTGCGGGAAGTCCATCTCATAGCGCGTCCTCGGAAGCGCAATAAAAGACGCCCGGCTGAACGTGGCGTCGCCGTCGAACCGCGCCCCACCAAAATCCTCGTACTGTGTGAAGGACGCCCCGCTAAAGTCCGCCGCGCTCGTAAAGCGCACGTTGCTGAACATTGCGGACTGCTTGGTCACTATACCGGCAAAGCGCGCGGCCCCGCCGAACAGCGACTTGGAGAACACCGCCGGGCGGTTGAAGACCGACGCGGCGAAGTGCGCTTCATCGTGGAACGTGGAGGCGGTGAACACTGCCTTGCCGTCAAAGGTGACCGCCGCGAAGCTGGCTATGCCTGCGGTGTTCAAGCGCGAGAAGTCGGCGTCGGACTTGAACGCGGATACCGCGAAGTCAGCCGCAGCCGAAAAGACCGCGTCTGAGAAGTCAACCTCGCCGGTGAAGGTGACGGTCGCAAAGCTTGCCGCGTCCGCAAAACGTGCCTCGCCGAACTCTGCCCCGCCCGCGAAGTGTGCGGCGCTGAACCCCACCCAGTCGTTGAAGTTCGCGCCCTGGAAGGATGCATCAGCCGTGAACTGCGCCGCCGAGAAGCTGGTGTCACCGTGGAAGGTTGTGCCGGAGAAGTCCGCCGAGCCGTAGAAGGTTGCGGAGGCAAAATCGGCGTTCTGAAAGTACAGCTGCCGCAGCGGGTAGAAGATGGGTGCGCCGCCAAAATCGAAGCGCAGGTCAGCCCACATGGGCGATACCGACGGCACCGCGTGCTGGTCGTCCTTGTTGTCTTTCTTGGCGCTCTCGGCGACTGCGGCGAGGCGGCGGCTGAACTCCATGAAGACTGTGCGGCGCACTAGCTGCTCTTCGCGTAGTGCCTCCTGATCGCGCGTAAAGTCGCCTTCGTACCCTTCGGGTGCTTCGTCTGCTTCTAGGGCTTGCCGCTTCTGTGCGAGGGGGTAGGGCGTGCGGATGCACCCGGTCAGCGCGGCGACGATGGTTTGGGCTTCTTCGCGGCGCACCTGCTCGGGGAGGGAGACGTCGGTGATCCATTCGTCTGCGAGGTTTGCGAGCGTGTATACCCCGCGGAGACGTACGGCGGGCTGGTGCCCGTCGAGGAATTGTTCGAGTGCGTGCGTGTAGCGTTCGTGCCGCCCGGCCTGCTGGTTGTGCGCCGGGGTGTTTTTGTGTTGCCGTAGCGCGGTTAAGAGTTTGTTGAGGTTCATGGTGGTGTGCCCTTCCTGCTCCGGTGCTGGCTTATATCCAGCATAGGGGAGCGCACCGCCCTTGTGCGCTCGCGCTGGTTAAAAGAAGAAGCCCCGCCTGCACGAGAAGTGCAGACGGGGCTTCTTCTAATGAGCCTCATTTAGCGGGCTTTTCTTTCGGCTTGGGCACGGGCAAAGGTTCAGGGTCGAACAACTCACAACCCACAGGAATAGTGAATACCCTGTCGTCAGCAACGGTAATCTGCTCAGTTTCAATTTTATATTTACTATTTTTTGCGACACTAAATATATATTTCTTTGGATGTATCTTGTTAGAGAACATAGCGCCTGTGGAATATTTAGCAAATTTAGGCGGTTCATAATTAAAGCATGTGGCGTTAAAGTTGACAGGAGTAATGAAAATAGCATTAGAAAAATCTACTGAATTTCCAAAAGTGGATAAGCCGAATCCAACAGAGCGTCTAAAAGTGGCATTCGTAAAATCTGCAGGCCCTGTAAAAGTTGCCCTGGAAAACAGGGTAGACTTTTTGAAACGTGCATTCTCGAAATGTGCTGATTCATCGAATGTGACGTTTTCAAAACTTGCTTCTTGTCTAAAATTAGATGATTCAAAATCTGCAAACCTATCGAACTGCGCGTTCAGAAAACTAACGTTCCCCATGAATTTAGCCGACCTGAAATTTATGTGTGCTTTCATATTCCTTACGAAATGCACCGATTCAAAGTTTGTTTTACCTATGAAACAAGAGTTGCTGAAATCAATTTCAGTGTAAAAGCGGGCAAATTCAAAATTTGGATTCTCAAAAGTTAAATCGTATAAGGGGTAGAAAATTGGAGCATGACTGAAGTTAAAATAGAATCTGCTCCATGTGTCAGGTTTGATGGATATTTTGCCTTTTTTAATGATAACCTTACTGGATCGGTCACTAATCTCGGAGAAAATAAGACGACGAACCTCGGATTCACTTTTAAGTTTATCCTGGTGCGTGGTGTCCAGGGCTCCTATGTCTTTAAGGTCTTCTTCTGTATATTCACCAGGCATGGTGCGTATATATTTGCAAAGAATGTTTATGATTGTTTGAGCTTCTTTCTCAGCCTTCTTTTTCAGCTTCTTCAATTCTTCCGTATCATTGCTGAGGTCTTTGTAGTCTAACCAAGCATCAGCAAGTTTAGCTAGTTTAGGTACGGCTGCATAAGCAGATTTCACATCGTTGCTGTTAAGCTCCGCAACTGCTTTATCAAAACGATCATTGTAGGAATCATGGAGCTGACGAATATGGTCTCGTGCATCTTTCTGTTTCTGGGTATCAAGTTGCTCACGTTCAAGCTCGCTTTTTTGATGGCTTTTAATAAGTCCAAAGACAGCAATAAATCCACCGGTGATAGTGAGTATTGCAGTGGTTAAAGCAGAGCTATCTCCAATAAGCTTCAGCACATTCATTGCCGCCGGGATAACTAATGCAAATAATCCACCTGTGGCAATAATAGTTGTAAAGAATTGAAGTGGGTATTTCTTGAAAGAATCGACAATGATGAGTCTGTTTTGATATGCAGAGTATGCATTTTTTATTGTAAATATTAAGAATATTGCTGTTATGAAAATTCGGAATAGGTCTACAAGATATGTCCATTTAAAGCAATAGGAAATTATGTGGGCCAATAGAAGGCCAGATATCCAGAAAATAATTTTATGATCTTTTTTCTGAATTTTAAATGTTGACGCCAAAATGTCAAATGGGTATTTCTTGTCGAGTTCGTTGCTGTCTAAAATGGGATTATCTTCAGTGATATATTTATATAACTGCTCTTTGAATCTATTGCGCTTTTCTTCTGTCTTCTTTTCTTCTTTGTTGGAAGTTTCTGTTGTTGGGTTATTTGATTTTTCTGATTCCGTAACAGGGTTGCTATTTGCTTGATTATTGGGAGTTCCGGAAGGGGATGGGGGTCCGGAGGTGGAATTGTTTTGGGGGCCTGAGGAAGTATCTTGCTCTGACACAGGATTCTCCTATCTACTTTGAGAGGATATGGTCCTAACCAGCATACGGCAGGCGGGTAGCCTCAAGCCACAGGTGAATGTTAGGGAATTGCGGGGCAGACAAGCGGAGATGCCTCCATGAGTCGAGCGAAGGAGCTTGCATACAGGCCCTCTATATATAAGAGGGATGAATCTCTGATGTCTCACTGCGATGTCTCATGGCGGGCGCCTGCGGGTGAGGTGCCTGCATGAAGCGCACCCCTAGCAATGCTGCCAGGGGCCTAGTCTCCAGACCTAAAAATCGCGCCTAAAAATCACCTCGCGCGCCCTATATAGGGCGCCCCTGCACCGCATTCAGACCCCTCTCGCACCCCAATTTTTCGGTTTTCCACCCCTTTCTAAAAGATTTTTAAAAAATTTTTCGCCCAGACCGCCCGTCAGCGTCCGCCGCGCGCTGAACCGCCGTGCCGCACCCTCGCGCCACCCAAAAACCCCGGAATTCCGCGGCAAAACCGCCCATTCGCACCTTGCCGCTACCCCCAAAATCACCCGCAAAATGCCCCTCCAGAACCCCGAAAAACCCATCCCTCACACAGATTCGCGAAAAAAAGTTGAGTAAAGTTCGCTCAACCCTATTGACACACCCTCTGAGAGGGTGCATACTTGAGTACATGAGGCTCAAGGAGCCGCGCAGACCACCCCATACGGGGCGGCACGCGCAGCACCGACCGCCTCCAAAACTTTCAAACTAACCCGCCTCGCATTAGAAGAAGCGGGGCACTGATCACAAGGAGTGAATAAACATATGGCACGTGCAGTAGGTATTGACCTCGGTACCACCAACTCGGTCGTAGCAGCACTGGAAGGTGGCGACCCGGTCGTCATCGCTAACGCAGAGGGCACCCGCACCACCCCCTCCGTCGTCGCATTCTCCAAGGATGGCGAGGTTCTGGTCGGTAGCGTTGCAAAGCGTCAGGCAGTGACCAACGTTGACCGCACCATCTCCTCCGTCAAGCGCCACATGGGCACCGACTGGACCACCGAGATTGACGGCAAGAAGTACACCCCGCAGGAAATCTCCGCTCGTATCCTCATGAAGCTGAAGGGCGACGCAGAGGCATTCCTGAACGACACCGTCACCGACGCTGTCATCACCGTCCCGGCATACTTCAACGACGCTGAGCGTCAGGCAACCAAGGAAGCCGGCGAGATTGCAGGCCTGAACGTCCTGCGTATCGTCAACGAGCCCACCGCCGCAGCACTGGCATACGGCCTGGACAAGGGTAAGGAAGACGAGCTCATCCTGGTCTTCGACCTCGGTGGCGGTACCTTCGACGTCTCCCTGCTGGAAGTTGGCAAGGACGACGACGGCTTCTCCACCATTCAGGTTCGCGCAACCAGCGGTGACAACCGCCTCGGTGGTGACGACTGGGACCACCGCGTCGTCGAGTGGCTGCTCGCACAGGTGAAGGCAAACACCGGCGCTGACCTGTCCAAGGACAAGATTGCTCTGCAGCGTCTGCAGGAAGCAGCTGAGCAGGCTAAGAAGGAGCTGTCCAGCGCTTCTAGCACCAACATCTCCCTGCAGTACCTGTCCGTGACCCCCGAGGGCCCCATCCACCTGGATGAGAAGCTGACCCGCGCAAAGTTCGAGGAACTGACCCGCGACCTGCTCGAGCGCACCAAGAAGCCCGTGCTCGACGTAATCAAGGAAGCTGGCGTGTCCATCTCCGAGATTTCTGAGGTCATCCTGGTTGGTGGCTCCACCCGTATGCCCGCTGTTGCTGAGCTCGTCAAGGAGCTCACCGGCCGCGAGCCCAACAAGGGCGTGAACCCCGACGAGGTCGTGGCAATGGGTGCAGCACTGCAGGCAGGCGTTCTGAAGGGCGACCGTAAGGACGTTCTGCTGATCGACGTCACCCCCCTCTCCCTCGGTATCGAGACCAAGGGCGGTGTGATGACCAAGCTGATCGAGCGCAACACCGCAATCCCGACCAAGCGTTCCGAGACCTTCACCACCGCAGAGGACAACCAGCCCTCCGTGACCATTCAGGTCTTCCAGGGTGAGCGTGAGTTCACTCGCGACAACAAGAACCTGGGTACCTTCGAGCTGACCGGCATCGCCCCCGCACCCCGCGGCGTGCCCCAGATTGAGGTCACCTTCGACATCGACGCAAACGGCATCGTCCACGTCTCCGCAAAGGACAAGGGCACCGGCGTTGAGCAGTCCATGACCATCACCGGCGGCACCTCCCTCTCCAAGGACGACATCGACCGCATGGTCAAGGACGCAGAAGCACACGCAGAGCAGGACAAGGCACGCCGCGAGGCTGCTGACACCCGCAACGAAGCCGAGTCCGTCGCATACACCACTGAGAAGCTCCTGAAGGAGAACGGCGACAAGCTGCCCGAGGACGTCAAGACCGAGGTCCAGGGCGATGTCGACGAGCTGAAGAAGGCACTCGAGGGCGACGACGACGCAGCAGTGAAGTCCGCACTCGAGAAGCTGCAGGCATCCCGATCCAAGCTGGGCGAGGCACTCTACGCAGCAGCACAGGCTGACGCTTCCGAATCCAAGCCCGCCGCTGATGAGGACGTTGTCGACGCCGAGGTTATCGACGAAGACGAGAAGAAGTAATCATGGCTGAGCAGGAAAACATCACCCCCGACCCGCTGGAGGAGGCATTCAACGCCCCCGCAGCGGAAGGCCACCCCGAAGCTGAATCGGTCGAAACCGCCGACGACGCTGCGGAAGCCGTCGAGGCTGAGCTCCAGGACGCCGTAGAAGCAGAATCTGCGGATGCGGCACTCGCCGCAGAGCGCCTGGACTCCCTGCTTCGCCTGCAGGCAGAGTTCACTAACTTCAAGAACCGCACCGCTCGCGAAAAGGAGCAGCTGCGAGGCTTCGTAACCAGTGAACTGGTGACCGCACTGCTGCCGGTGCTCGACGATATCGACGCCGCACGCAAGCACGGCGACCTGCAGGACGGCCCCTTCGCCTCCATCGCTACCAAGCTCGAAGAGCTGCTCGGCAAGCAGGGTGTGGAGCGTTTCGGTGAAGTAGGCGACGCCTTCGACCCGAACATCCACGAAGCTGTACTGCAGCAGCCCACCGACGAGGTGGCTGAGGATCATGTCTCCATGGTTCTGCGTTACGGCTACCGCGTGAACGACCGTGTGGTTCGTACCGCTCAGGTGGCTGTGGCTGTCGCACCGTAAGGTGACTGGCTAGGCATCGGCTGAATAACTAACGACGGGCGGGTGCTCTCCCTGGTGGGGGAGTGCCCGCCCTGTTGTTTGCCTGGCTGCTAGCCTGGGCTGTTCTGCCCGGTGCGCCTGTTTTGCTCGGGCTACTATACCCGGTGTTGGCGCGGGTTTCGGCGGGCTGTGCGGCGGTTAAAAAGGCTTGTAGGGGCGCTATTTTTTGGGCTCAGCCCTTTCAAAATTGAGTCAAGTAGACTAAACTTTTATATAGAGCATTAAGACAAGCACGCGGTGCCCCTGCAAGCCGTCCCGTAACCGAGGAGGGCGGCGCATCACCGCAGAAGGAGAAACACAACATGGCAAGTGAAAACTGGCTAACCGACGACTTCTATAAGGCACTGGGTGTCAGCGAAGACGCAAGCGAAAGCGACATCAAGAAGGCGTACCGCAAGCTCTCCCGCAAGTACCACCCGGACCTGAACCCCGACGACAAGCAGGCAGAGAAGAAGTTCAAGGAAATCTCGGAAGCATACGACGTGCTCTCCGACAAGAAGCAGCGCGAAGAGTACGACCAGATTCGCCGCTACGGTGCCGCAGGCATGGGCGGATTCGGAGGCGGCGGCTTCGGCGGTGGCAGCTACACCGGCTACCCCGGCGCGGACGCATTCGGCGGCTTCAGCAACGGCGGCGCAGGCATCAACATTGACGACCTGCTCGGCGGCCTCTTCGGAGGTAGCGCCGGCGGTTCCCGACGCTCCGCAGGCTTCACCAGCGCCGACTTCGGCGGCATGGGCGGCGGCGGCTTCGGCGGCGCACAGCACGCGGCACCCGAAGAAAGCACCACCAGCACCCGCATCAGCCTCGCCCAGGCATACACCGGCGCGACCGTGACCGTGTTCCTGCCGGACGGCTCCCACACCGAGGCACGCATCCCCGCAGGCATTAAGGACGGTCAGAAGGTCCGCCTGCGCGGCAAGGGCCTGCGTGGCGGCGACCTGAAGGTCACCGTGCGTGTCTCCGATGACTCCGTGTACTCCCGCGAGGGCAACAACCTGGTTATGCGCGCCCCCGTCACCCTCGCTGAGGCTGTTGACGGCGCAGTAATCGAGGTGCCCCTGCCCGACGCATCCACCGTGAAGCTGCGCCTGGCACCCGGCCAGGTCGGCCGCCGACTGCGCGCTAAGGGCCGCGGCTTCAAGGCTAAGGGCGGCGACGGCGACCTGCTGGTCATCCCCGAAATCGTACTGCCCACCAAGCTGAGCGCAGAGGCGCAGGAAGCATTCGATAAGTTCGTAAAACTGGCTCCGCAGGAGAACCCGCGTAAGGATCTGTTGAAGAAAGCGAAGTAAACCATGGCATCTCGAGAATCATCATCTAAGTCCCGTCGTAGCGAGCCGCTGCACAGCGTGGACCGCCCGGTTTTCGTGATTTCTGTGGCGGCTGAGCTGGCGGGCATGCACCCGCAGACCCTGCGCCAGTACGACCGTATCGGCCTGGTCCAGCCTTCGCGTGCGCCCGGTAAGGCGCGCCGCTATTCGCAGCGTGACGTGAACCGTCTGCAGCAGATTCAGCAGCTCTCGCAGGAGGGCGTCTCCCTGGAGGGTATTCGCCGCATTATTGAGCTGCAGTCCCTCGTGGAGGAGCAGCAGGAGCAGATTGCGGAGTTGCAGCGTCAGGTTGAGGACGCAAAGGTGAAGATGGGCATGTCGGAGCGCGTGTTCGCTGCCGGTACCGGCGGCGATGTGGTGCACATTGCCCGCGGTACCCGCCCGGCGCCTCGTCAGCGTTCTTCGGCGGTGGTGCTCTACCGCAAGTCGCGCTAACCTGTTAGGCTGGGATAACGGCTCGGCTGTTCTAGCTCATCTGCGCTAGTCAGCCACCCATATAGGCTTGTGCGTCTTTGTGTCATACGCCGCGAGAGGGAGGGTAGACCCCCGCCCCGCATGAACTTGGACCCACGCACAAGAAGGTGAGGCTCCCCGAATGACCGGGGAGCCTCACCTGCTTGGCTATATAGTTGGAGATAGCATAGTTGGACTAACAAGTTCGGGGTATTGAGACAGAGGAGGGGTTGGCAGAGTGAAAAATTTCTTCGTCTGGAACACCTTTATGCAGTGGAAGCCAGTAGCTATCAAAGAGCAGAAAGTTACTAAGAACCAGGTGGGGCCTGATGATGCAGCGACTGATAAAAATCAGGCACCCGCTGAGGCTCAAGCGGCAGATCAGGTTGAGCAGGGCGTGAGTTATGAGGAGAGGTGGAGACTTGTTCAGTACTTCTCTGATTGGATTAAAAATGCTGACGTAAGAATCCAGATGCTGTTGGCTGTCCAGGGCTTTATCGTAGCGGCTTATGGCGCACTTATCCCGGCCACCGAGAAAGTCGGTAACTTTTGGAATTCATGGACATATATCTGGACTGCATTTTTCGTAAGTACTGTAATTATTTCATTTAAGATTGGTTTTTATCAGAGGCCAAACATGAGCGTTTCTGGCAGGGCTGGTAACATATTTTTCTACGGTTCTTATAATGCTGATGCGAAGATTCTGGATAGCATATCGCACACTGACAAGATGGAATATATCAATGATCAGATGTCTACTTTAGCCGGCATTGCTGATAAAAAATTTAAAAATGTTCAAAGGCTTCAGAGTTCTGTGTTTATGAGTTCAATTTTTCTAGTCTTATTCTCGGCTGGGTTTGTTCCGTGGTTTCATGAACATTCACTTCGAAAAGAAGAATGTTTGATTCTGTCTGTGATTGTCGCTGGTGTGTTCCTACTGGTTTTATTTTACTCTGCGATTATGGATATGTGTCAGGGTTTGCTAGATGCTGATAAACAGTAAATGCTAAGGTGGATTATGGGTATTGGAAAAAATTTAACTGCATTTTTAGTGTGTGGTGTTGATATTAGTGAATCAACTGCTTTAAAAATTAAGTATCCTATTTCTGGTGTTGGCCTAATATCAACCTTTATGGAAAGCTTCGATAAAGGTCTGAGGGAGTCGAGTCATCAGGTTGAATCTGCTGTCGATGCAGGGTGGTTCTTATGGAGAGTCAGGGGCGATGAGCTGGTGTATCTCCGAACGATACCTATTGGAGACGACGGCAAACCTGAGCCGGTAGCTATTGGAGAAGCGTTGCAGCAATTTATTGCATCTCTTGAATCAGTTTCTCCCAGTCAGATTCCTGGTTCGTCATACACCCTAAAACTGCGTAGCTATGCTTTTCTTCTTCATTCGCAAGGGAACCCCTGGGATTATCGCTGGAATCTTATGCCTAAGGATTGGAATAACAGTCTAAAAGGTAAGGAGGGAGCAAAAAGTCTGGCAGGAAGTTTAGGCATTGAAGGTGCCGTCGCACTGGAACTCTCCAGTCATCGTAGAATTAATCTCCGAGAGATTCAAAAAGACTATTTTATAGATTTTATTGGAGTTGATGTTGATCTTGGATTTAGGGTTGCAGAACAATCTGAGGCACATCGAATGATTCTATCGCCCTATTTGGCTTATCTTGTAATGGTGGGTCTTGAAAAAAATAAGATAAGTCCATTTAGTATATATTCTATGAGAGAACGTGAGCTAAAAGGGTGCTCCATTAAAGAAACTGGTCTTATTGAATATCCACTGTATTATATTCCTATATCTAGAAAATTCTTGAGTCATGAAGAGTCTGAGGGGGAACGTAAGCAGATTAATATTTCGAAAGAAATAGAGAAATTGGAAAAGTTTGAAAAATTTAGAAATGATTCCTATCGACTTATCTATAAGAATGCATTGGAACATATGTCGAATGAAGAATCATAGGGTTTAGATATAGAAAAATTTGCATACACACAAGAAGGTGAGGCTCCCCGAATGACCGGGGAGCCTCACCTGCTTTAACGTATATTCGCGCTGACCCGCGCTAAGCCGCACCAACTGATGCTGGCGCTGCTCCGCTTACTTGCGGCGGTAGGTCAGATCGTGCGCGCGGCGGCCCGCCTCCTGAGCCTTACGCTCAAAACTGGTGAGGGTACGACCCTCCCAACGCGGAGCCCACCCACCCAGCGGATCCTCCTCGGTCGCACCGGCGCCGGGGTGAACGTTCTCAAAGTCCGGGTGCGCCTCCAGAACCTCGCGCATAACCAGGGCGTACTCCTCCCAGTCAGTCGCCAGACGCCAAATACCGCCGGGCTTGAGCACGCGCGCAACCTTATCAGCGAACGCCGGGGACACCAGGCGGCGCTTGTGGTGGCGGGACTTATGCCAGGGATCCGGGAAGAACACCCACAGCTCGTCCACGGAGTTCTCCTCAAGCATGTTGTCGAGCAGTTCGGGTGCGTTCGCCTGAGCCACACGCACGTTCTCCACGCCGGCGTTGCCCATCTTCAGCAGCAGATCCGCGATGCCGGGGGTGTACACCTCAACGGCGAGGAAGTTCGCCTCGGGCACCTCAGCTGCGCGGTGCACAATTGCCTCACCCAGGCCGGAACCGATCTCGACGACCTGGTACGCCTCACGGCCGTAAACCTTGACCGGGTCGAAAGTCGCCTCGGGGGCTACGGAAGTGTCGGTGCGCAGGCGCGGAATGTCCAGCACGTGGGTGGGGGAGTAGGTGTCCCACGCCTTCTGGCGGCGCGCGGTGAGGCGGTCGCCGCGGCGGACGAAGGAGTAGGGCTGGCGGAAGAATTCCTCGGGAACCGGCTTCTTGGCCTTTTCTTCGGTGGATTCTGGTGCCTGGCTAGGCTGCGTGTTCTCAGTAGACATACCTAAAAGAATAGCGTAGCGCCGCTACACCGTGCGGTTTCGTGGTGTGCGGGGCTGGCGTGAGACTGAACTAGCCGGGCGACTAGCCGTGCGTGTAGCCGGGCGCGGGGTAGGTGCGATGCGCGTCCGGCGGGCATACAAAATTAGCGCGCATACAAAAGTGC
>ERZ772770.168-NODE-168-length-14792-cov-7.04933_pt1 | contig 14792 bp, 11 predicted proteins | sample MGYA00511361_ERZ772770 | MGnify/ENA primary metagenome ERZ772770 (study PRJEB29015, sample SAMEA2738026) | human oral metagenome | biome: human oral; feature: human-associated habitat; material: saliva | place: China | collected 2251 ... | reverse complement strand
CCAAAACACATGGCAGATAATCCAGTGATTATTGGTGGCGAAATGCAGGATACGACTTATGGCGAATATCAAGAAGAAATGAATATGCTAAACAAGGCGCTGTTGGAAGTTCTTTCTGAGGGCGACGCTAATGGTCGCGTGTTTACCTTCCCAATTCCAACGGTTAATATCACCAAGGATTTCAATTGGGATAATCCAGTGATTGAAAGTTTGTGGGAAGCTAGCGCTAAATACGGCATTCCGTACTTCTCGAACTTCATCAATTCCGACATGGATCCAGAAGATGCGCGCTCGATGTGCTGTCGATTGCGTATTGATAATCGTCAATTGGAATATCGTGGCGGTGGCTTGTTCGGCTCAAATCCAATGACTGGTTCGGTCGGTGTGGTAACGATAAACTTGCCACGACTGGCTCTAAAGTCTAAGAACGAAAAAGAATTCTTTAAGGGGTTGGCTGAACTTATGGATATGGCAAAGGACAGTTTGGAGACCAAGCGTAAAGTTTTGGAGCGATTGACCGACGCTAATTTGTATCCGTACACCAAGTTTTATTTGCGAAACATTAAACAGCGTTTCAATCAATATTGGAAGAACCATTTTTCAACTATCGGTTTGATCGGCACGAACGAGGCGGCGCTTAATTTACTAGGCGTTGATATTGGCACGGAAAAAGGTAAGGCTTTTGCTGAGAAAACACTTGATTTTATGCGCGATCGTTTGGTGGAATATCAGAAGGAAACTGGCAATAATTACAATCTTGAGGCAACGCCAGCTGAAGGCACGACGTATCGATTGGCGCAGCTTGATAAAGCCAGCTTCCCAGATCGAGCACATTTTGCTAATGGAATTGGCGCGGAAGTTAAATGTCCGTTCTATACCAACTCAAGTCATTTGCCGGTTAACTATACGGACGATTTGTTTGAGTTGATGGATCTTCAGGACAATTTGCAGACCAAATACACGGGCGGCACGGTGATTCACTTCTTCTTAGGTGAGCGCATGGACGATCCGCAAACTTTGAAAAAATTGGTGAAAACGATTTGTGAAAATTACAAATTGCCATACTTCACGTTCAGTCCAAGCTTCTCAATTTGTAAGAATCACGGCTATATTGTTGGTGAACATCCAGAATGTCCAAAGTGTGGCGAAGCGACTGAAGTTTATTCACGCGTAGTTGGTTTCTTGCGTCCAGTTTCTCAATGGAATAAGGGCAAGCAAGCGGAATTTGAAATGAGGGAGCATTATGACGATGCCGCCGAACACCAGCGACTTAGCGCCGTCGCGGCAGCTTAAAGTGTCAATTGGTGGAATTCAGAAGCTGTCGCTCGTGGATTATCCAGGGCACGTGGCGGCAGCTCTGTTTCTCTCTGGGTGCAATATGCGGTGCGGTTATTGCCATAATCCTGAATTGGTATTACCTGAACGGTTAGCGCCGAGTATTCCAGTTGATGAAGTGATGATATTTCTAAAATCGCGAGTTGGTCGGTTGGACGGCGTGGTGATTTCTGGCGGTGAGCCAACGGTAAATGAAGATTTGCCGGAGTTATGTCGGACGATTAAGAAACTTGGTTTTGATATTAAATTGGATACCAACGGCACGCATCCAGATATAGTTCGCGGAATGGTTGAAGAAGGACTGATTGACTTTATTGCGATGGATGTAAAAGGTCCACTGGAAAAATATGTTGAAATTGCGGCACGACCAATTGATTTGGAAGCGATCAAGGAGAATGTTCGGTTGATGATTGATTCGGGAATTGATCACGAATTCCGTACGACGATTGTTCGCGAGCAATTGGAAGTTAGCGATTTTGAGAAGATTGGCGAGCTGGTTAAGGGTGCGAAGAGATTTGCCTTGCAACATTTTCGCACTGGCATGACAATTAGTCCAAAGTTTGCGAATTACCACACCTTTACTGACGAAGAATTTAGAGAAGCTCAGAAAATAATGGAAAGGTACGTTGGAGAATGCGTGATTCATTAGAGGTTGAAATTGTGCGCGTCCGTCAGGAAAATCCTGAGGTGAAGACGTTATATTTTGCGCGACCGTTCGACTTTACCGCCGGACAATATATTACAGTTTTTATTGATGGCAGCAGCGTGCGTGAAGGGAAGGCTTATAGTATTTCTTCTGCTCCTGACGATGAGCTAATGTCGATTACCGTGAAGAATGTTGGTGGTGAATTTTCTAGCTATTTATGTTCACGGAATGTTGGCGATAAATTACAAATTAGCCACGCTTATGGCGATTTTAATCCGCAAACAGAAAGTCCTTTGGTTGGAATTGCTGCGGGCTGCGGACTTAGTCCAATTTGGAGCGTTATGGCAAGTTCTAGCCAGCCGACGTTTTTATATTTTAGCCAAAAATCGCCAGAATATATGGTTTTTGAAAATGAGCTAGCGGCATCAAATATTAAAGTGAAGAAGTTCAGTACTCGCCAGCAAGTTGAAGAAAAAGACGGTTGGTTTAACGGTCGATTTAATGTAGAAAAAATTGTTCACGAAACACCAGAAGATGCGCATTTTTTGGTCTGTGGAAGTTTGCCGTTTGTTAGAGATGTTTGGCAAAAATTATCTGCCGCCGGTGTGAATGAATTGAAAATTTCAACGGAGACTTTTTTTGAGCAATGAACGAAGGTTTGGCAAATGGAGCTGGCGATTTTAATGTTTTCTCGGCGTTGAATGGCGATGCTAATTTTCAGGATTTATCTTCAGAAGTTGATGATGATGCGACTGAATTAAATTTGGTAGAAGCGGTTGCCGGCGGTGAGAAAATTGATACGTCATTTGCCGAAGAAAATGAAGCGGAAACAACAGAAGAATGTTTGGATGCTGAAAGACGATCGGAAATTTGCCAAAACGTAGCCAGTGCAGCGTGCGCCAGTTGCGCTGCGGCGGGAACTTGCTCAATACTAAGAATGCGAAATTTTGCGGAAGAGAATTTGCGTCCGGCAGCAGAAGAGCCAGGGAGTTATTTGTCTGACTTAATGAATGATGATTGTGATTTTGTTGTTGCTGGATATGTCAGTGCTGATAATGAAGAGAAGGCATCCGAGTCGATTGAAAAAGATAGTCCATCAGAAAATGAAAAACCTGAATCCGTACCAGAAAAACCCGCGGTTAAGTCGGAAGTGAGCGATGATGATGCGTCGATACGCGTGTCGGCGGAAAATAATGAAGTGAACAAATCGACGGATGATGAATGTTTGGACGGTAAAAGTGCGTCGTCGGAAAATATTCCAAGCGCGAAAATAATCAAAGAAAATATCCCGCCGAAAATTAACAAAAAATCAGAAGAGACCGAGGTGTCTAGTCAAATTAACTTGATGGACTCGAAAGACGTCGATAAAAAAGTAGACATTCATAAAGGAGATATGCCTTCTGAGAATCAAGCTCTGGCTGATGATAAAGAGGATGAATTGCCGAGAGAATTACCTATAAAGAAAGATAGCCATGTAGGGGATGAAAATAATATAAACTCTGCACCGATTTTGGAAGATTCTATTCCAAGGGGCAATCTGGTTGAGAAAGCTATTTCTAATGAGTCAAATTCCTTGCCTGTGCGTGATTTTGTTCAAGTCAATAATGAAATTGATATGGCGATGGATGACAATAATAATGCGCCAGCTGAGGCGGAGTTGAGCGATGAGGCTGTGCGTAAAAGAATTGAATCTGTTGAATTGACAGAAAATAAGAAGGATTTGTCAATTTTACCGCAACGCGATTTTGGAGAGCGTGAAGTATATTTCGAAGATTCAGAGAATGTTGCTACGTTTGAGATTTTTGACGATCGTGCGGTTGTGAATGAAACAGATAATATGGCGGATGATTTGGGTGATTGCGCAGAATTGAGCGAAGAAGTTACGCGTGAATTGGAAGAATTGCCGACCAATAAGTCTGAAATAATAGGACAATTTACTCCCGATTTGAAATTAGCCGATGATGCAATTGATCGGAATAATATCGTCGATAAGGCTGTAAAGAAAGTCGCGGAAAAAGCTGAATTGACTGAAGAATATAGAGGATTAGTTACTACGGATAATTGCGATGAAGTAAAATGCTCTGTAAAAATTGAAGAATCGAGCGATTATTGTGATGACATTGATAATGTTTTGAACAGGGAATTAAATATTCCAGTTTTTCAAGAAATTCCTACTCTGCCAGACAATTCATCGGAGGAAAAAGCTAGTTATAGTTGTGACGAAGATGGCGTCAATAATACAAATATATCTGGCGTTTATTCGGGGCTTTGGGCTGATGACAGTCCGTTGAATCCGGAAGATGATAAGACTTCAAATAGCTATGGCGTTAATATGTTTTTACCTTTAGTGGAATTGCTAGGTTTTTTGGCTATTAAGACCTCTTCGATAAAACAGGAGATAATCATAAGATAAGAATGGGACATAGTATAATATTTAATATGACAGCAGGTGATAATCGTAAAGAACAAGAACGTACCAAATTACATAATACTATTTGGAAGATTGCAAATGAGCTGAGAGGTTCGGTTGATGGTTGGGATTTTAAAGCATATGTATTGGGATTCTTATTTTATCGGTTTATATCAGAAAATTTGGTTAATCATCTTAATGCTGAAGAACGAAAGACTGGCGCAAATGATTTTAATTATGCGGAACTTAGTGATGATCAGGCTGAGTTTGGCCGTGAGGAGACAGTAAACGATAAAGGTTTTTATATTTTGCCAAGTGAGCTGTTCGAAAATGTTCGTAAGCGCGCTAAAAATGATGAAAATCTGAACGAAACTCTAAGCAAAGTATTCCGTAACATCGAACAGTCGGCTAAAGGTTTTGATAGTGAGGATGATTTTCGTGGGCTGTTTGACGACTTAGATGTTAATAGTAATAAACTTGGCCCGACTGTCGCTAGCCGTAATGAGCGATTGGTGAAGCTGATGAATGCTATTGGTGAATTGGAGCTTGGTAGATTTGAAGATAATACAATTGATGCCTTTGGTGATGCGTATGAATATTTGATGACCATGTACGCTGGTAATGCTGGAAAATCTGGAGGTGAGTTTTTTACTCCACAAGAGGTAAGCGAGCTTCTGGCTAAAATAACTGTTGTCGGCAAAACGTCGGTGAATAAAGTATACGACCCAGCGGCAGGTTCTGGTTCGTTATTGCTAAAATTTGCAAAAGTTCTAGGTAAGGATAATGTTAGGCAAGGCTTTTATGGTCAAGAAATTAATATTACGACTTATAATCTTTGCCGTATTAACATGTTTCTTCACGACATTAATTATGAAAAGTTTAATATTGCTCACGGCGATACGCTGAAAGATCCGAAGCACTGGGACGATGAGCCGTTTGATGCAATTGTTTCTAATCCACCATATAGTATTAAATGGGATGGCGATAGTAATCCAACACTTATTAACGATCCACGATTTAGTCCAGCTGGAGTGCTTGCTCCACGCAGCAAGGCTGACTTGGCGTTTACTATGCATATGTTGAGCTGGCTGAGTGCTAGCGGTACGGCGGCGATTGTTGAGTTCCCTGGTGCTTTATATCGTGGCGGAGCTGAGGCAAAAATTCGTAAATATTTGGTTGATAATAATTACGTCGATGCCGTGATTCAATTGCCACCAGATTTATTCTTTGGTACGACGATTAGCACGTGTATATTAGTCTTAAAAAAGAATAAGACAGCAAGCGATATTTTGTTTATTGACGCTAGCGCCGAGTTTGTCCGTCAGGGTAATAAAAATAAGTTAAGCGAAGAAAATCGACAAAAAATCCTGGATAGTTTCACGAATCGGCAAGATATTGATTATTTTGCAAAAGTCGCAACTTATGAAGATGTCGCCAATGACTACAACCTATCAGTTAGCTCGTACGTCGAGGCGGAGGATACGCAAGAAGTGATTGACATTACTGAGCTCAATGCTGACATTGCGAAGATTGTGGCTCGTCAGTCGGAGTTGCGGACGGAGATTGATAAGATAGTTGCGGATCTCGAGGGGAATAATAATGATGCGAGATAATGGCAATGTCATTGTTTATGTTGACGATAATGGGAAGCCGCAAGTTGATGTTCGATTTCAGGATGAGACGGTTTGGCTGACGCAGGCGCAATTGGCTGAATTATATCAGTCAAGTAAAGCGAATGTTAGTGAGCATATAAAAAATATTTTTGACGAGGGTGAGCTTGATTCTGCGGCAACTGTTCGGAAATTCCGAACAGTTCGAAACGAGGGTGATCGTCAGGTAGAGCGTGAATTAGAATACTATAATCTCGACATGATTATCTCGCTTGGCTACCGCATCAAGTCAAATATCGCCACGAAGTTTCGTATCTGGGCGACCGATCGTTTGCGGGAGTATATCACCAAAGGTTTCGCTATTGACAGTGAGCGTCTTAAAAACCTTGGCGGTGGCAATCATTGGAAAGAATTGCTTGATGAAATTCGCGACATTCGCAGTAGTGAAAAAGTTCTCTATCGGCAAGTGCTGGATTTATACTCTACTGCAGAAGATTATGATCCAAAGACCGATCAATCGCAGAAGTTTTTTGCCATAGTTCAAAACAAATTACACTATGCAGCGCATGGCAATACGGCTGGCGAAGTGATTTATTATCGTGTTGATAGTGATAAGCCTTTTGTAGGAATGGCCAATTTTAAAGGTAAACAGCCAACTCAGGCAGAGGCTATGGTAGCAAAAAACTATCTCAGCCAAAAAGAATTGAAAGTTCTTAATAACTTGGTCTCGGCTTATTTCGATATTGCTGAAATTAACGCCATGGAAGAAAAACCAATGAGTATGGCTGATCATCTTCGTGAGCTTGATACTATTCTTAGTTCGACTGGTCGCAAACTGTTGGATAATGCTGGAAAAATCAGCGCTAAGCAGGCTAAAGAAAAGGCACTAGCTGAGTATCGTAGGTATAAGGCGAAAAATTTGAGTGGTGTGGAGGAGGATTATCTAAGAGAGCTGAAGTTAGTGAATAGAAGAATAGAGGGCAAGGAGTAGGGTGTAAGTATAATCTTGAGTAAAAGAAAGCACTAAGGCGATAATATATGAGAATTGATCTACACACTCACACTCAAAACCTGAAGAAAGGTGATGGACCAGGGAGAGTTATCTCGCCCGAGAATTACGTCGTAACAATGCTTAAAGAGGGAGTCGGCATTGCCTCTATTACAAATCATAATAAGTTTGACCTGGAAGAGTTCAACGAAGTTTCTAAACAGAGCGATGATTTAATAATGTTCCCAGGTATTGAACTTGACGTAAAAATCGGCGATAAACGCAGGCAGGTGATAATTATCGCTAACCCAAGTATAAAAGATACTTTTTCAGAAGTTTATAATGATTCTGATAGGGATTACGAGAAGTACTGTATCGAATATGATCAATTTATAAATTCAGTAAAGAGGTTTGAAGTAGATGATGTTATAGTCATTCCTCACTTTTATAATAAAGATAATGGTGTTACAATTTCTGAAAAAGATGAGCTTTGCAAAGACTTGAAAGAATATTTAGTAATAGTAGAGCCTGCGAATCTCGTATCTATGACTATAATTAATAGCAACGAAGATTATCTTTCTCTTGTTGGAAGCGATGTGCAAGATTGGTCTAAGTACAGTGCATCTATGGCATTAGAGGTAAAATTTGATATAGATTCATTCTCAAAGTTTTATGAACTCGCTAGAGAGCCAAAGATTTTTGTTAAAAATGCATTAGACGGCTCTGAAAGTAACTCTATAAAAATAAATAACAATGGCGAACTGATACTTTACGACGATCTAAATATTATTTTTGGAGAAAAAGGATCGGGCAAAACTGTTCTGATAGATAACTATATCCTTCCTTCCTATAGTAATTCTGGCAAGAAGGTTGCTGTGCATCGAGGTAAAGAAAGTAATGATATATATAAGAGTATTCTAAAGGAATATGAAGATGAGGTAGAGATAGATAGCAGTCTATTGACATTAATTGAACGTAAATTATCTGACATGATGACGTATAGCGATCCAAGTCCTAGCGATTTTGTCAATAAATTTATACTATATCATCAGGATAAAAATAAAAATAAGCGAGCTAAGTGTCTGAAGAAAACAGAATCCCAATATGTGAATAACGAATACTCTGTGGCTGATTCTATTATAGAGGATGCGGAAAAAGATGCAGCCAGCATTAATAAAGTGATTGATATAAATGATAAAGTTAGAGATACAGATAGTGACGATAGTCAGAGTCTTAAGTCTGCACTTAATAAACTTAAACGTGATGTTTTAAGTATAGCTTCTAATGAATTAGGAAAACTGTTTGTATCAGAAGGAATTGAGTCTATAGTTAATACCTTTAAGGAATCTGTTAATAAGAAAACCGGCAAGAGGTCTCGACCTAACGGTATAGGCTTCTCAAAATTAGTAGCGGCGCGCTTAAAACGTTTTGTAGATAACGAAGATCTAATTCAGTACATGCGCGATATTCAGCTGACAAAGCCAGTGTCGCTCGGTGTCATACCAGTAAAGGGTGCATTAATACACGAAACGTCGATATGTTGTCTTACAGAGCGAGATGTGTACGCAAAGGATTCCATATTTGACAAAAGTAGAATAGTGGCAAATAGAGAATTAGTTAGAAAGATAAATAGATTTGGTAAAGATTCATTTAAGTCTATTGACGGTTATTTTTCTCCCGAAGAAAAATCTCGTGACGTGAGGGATATAGTTAAAGATATAATAAAAAAGAACAGTGTGATTAAGCTGTCAACGGGTCAAGAATATAAACCATCTGATGGTGAAAGGGCGATTCTTTCGATTAGTAGTTTGCTAGAAAATAACAGCTACGATGTTTATTTATTTGATGAAATTGAACGTGGTCTTGGTCATAAATATATAGCTGATTATTTAATTCCTAAACTCAAGCAGCTAAGAGATATGGGGAAAACAATCGTACTGTCAACCCATGATGCAAACATTGCCATTAATACCCTACCTAGTCAAACAATTTATTGTGATTATCCAAGTGATAATATTTATTATGGTGGTAATATGTACTCAAATGAACTTATTGGCATAGTGAATGGAGATACAAAAAATTGGAGAGATACCGCAATAATTCATCTGGACGGTGGCGAAAAATTATTTAATAGTAGGAGTAATATTTATGAAAAATGAGTTAAATGTTAAGATCACGGGTGATCGCAATAATACTGAAGATCCCATAGTTAAACTTACATTTGAAGAACTGGACAAAACAGAGATAGTTCTTACGGATAGCAAAATAGATGACATTAAAGATATTTTTAACAAACTTTTTGACTATATTATGGCTAATAAAGATCTAGTTGAACTTAAGCTCGAGGATGATCAAAACGATCTTTATCACGAGGTAGCGGCTGATATAATTCAACAGCTAAATTCCGAAATATCGCAATCATCTGGTAACTTTAAAAGATTATGGCAATTAGACGATGAAATTAATACCGAGGACAATGAAGTCGATGAGTAAAATTGATGATTTAATTAAAGAGCTGTGTCCGGATGGGGTTAGCGTGCGGAGTCTTGGAGACTTGGAGGACTCTGGAATAATAAAGCTTGGACGTGGTATGGTTATTTCGAAAAATGATATAGCCGATAACCCAGGTGATTACCCTGTATATTCGTCATCGGCTACTGGTCTTGGTGAGTTCGGAAGATATTCTAAATATATGTTTGATGATGAGCGTATTACTTGGTCTGTTGACGGGGGTGGTAGATTCTTTCATCGAAAGACGCATAAATATTCAGTTACAAATGTGTCAGGATGGATAAAAGTGAACGACGCAAATATAATTACTAAATATTTATATTATGTCCTTGATAATTTATGGCTTACAAAAAAGTTTGATTATGTCAAAAAGGCTCACCCATCTGTGATACGCAATGAATATAAAATCCCTATTCCACCTCTTGAGGTTCAAAAAGAGATTGTGCGTGTGCTAGACTCGTTTACAGAGCTAGAAGCAGAGCTAGAAGCAGAGCTAGAAGCAGAGCTAGAAGCGAGAAAGAAGCAGTATGAATACTATCGTAATACACTCTTGACGTTTAACGAGAGAGAGAATAAAATTGATGATTTGATTAAAGAGCTGTGTCCAAAGGGGGTAAAATACGAAAGAATTAAAGACGTCTATTCACGTCTCAAGGGGACGCCTATTACTGCTGGTAAAATGAAAGAGATTGCTAATCCAGATGGTGATATTCGAGTGTTTGCAGGCGGTCGTACTGTTATTGATGCGTTTGAATTTGATATTCCGAACGCAAATATTACCAAGGTCCCTGCTGTACTTGTTCAGTCGAGGGGTGTAATTGATGTAGTCTACTATGACAAACCTTTTACATTTAAAAATGAAATGTGGGCTTATACTCACAATAATCAAGATTCTATAAAATATTTATACTATGTACTGAAAAATCATAAAGAATATCTTCGTAATGCCGCATCTGGTATGGGCTCTTTGCCTCAGATATCACTCAAGGTTACTGAAGAATTAAAAATCCCTATCCCGCCCCTCGAAAAACAAAAACAAATCGTCTCCATCCTTGATAAATTCGACGCACTCGTAAATGACATTTCCATCGGTTTGCCAGCGGAGATTGAAGCCCGCCGCAAACAATACGAATATTACCGTAATGAATTATTAACATTCAAAGAGTTGGAGCGTTCAAAATGAAATATGATGTGATTGCTGAAAATAGCGACAGCACCGTTGTTAGCGATTACGTTTCGCCTTGTCAGCGAGCCACGAATTATCAGAGTGAGGCGGAATTAGAGCAGGAGTTGATCAAACAATTGCAAGCGCAGGCGTATGAGTATTTGCCGATTAAGAGTGAGAGCGATTTGATACAGAATCTGCGCACGCAGCTGGAAAAGCTGAATAATTATACGTTTTCTGATGTCGAATGGAAGCGGTTCTTTGCGGAGCGGATTGCTAATGGCAATGAGGGCATACCTGAGAAAACTTTCAAAATCCAGGAAGATCACATGCAATTGTTGCAGCGAGATAACGGCGAGGTGATTAATATTCGGCTGCTGGATAAAACGAACATACATAATAATTATCTGCAGGTAATTAATCAATATGAAGTTTCGGGCGCGCGTGATAATCGTTATGATGTGACGCTGCTGGTGAATGGCTTACCGCTGGTGCATATCGAGCTAAAAAGGCGTGGTGTGCCCTTACAGGAAGCTTTCAATCAGATTAATCGCTATCAGCGGGATAGTTTTTGGGCGGGCAGTGGGTTGTTTGAATATGCTCAATTGTTCGTGATTAGTAATGGTACGCACACAAAATACTACAGCAATACAACGCGCTGGCAGCATATTAATGAGGCGGGTAAATCAGATTCGCATCGTAGTAAGAAAACCAGCAATAGCTTTGAATTTACCAGCTGGTGGGCAGATGCTAAAAATCGTCCAATTACCGATTTGATAGATTTTACGGCGACCTTTTTATCCAAGCATACGCTGTTAAATGTGCTGACGAAATATTGCGTGTTTACTAGTGACAAATTATTGTTGGTGATGCGCCCGTATCAAATTGTAGCAACTGAGCGTATTTTGAATCGTATCCAGATTGCTACAAATTATAAAAAGCTCGGTACTATTGAGGCTGGCGGTTATGTGTGGCATACCACGGGCAGCGGCAAAACGTTGACTAGTTTTAAGACGGCTCAGCTGGCAAGTAAATTGGACTATATCGACAAGGTGCTTTTTGTGGTTGACCGTAAAGACCTCGACTATCAGACGATGAAAGAGTATGACAAGTTTCAGGAAGGTGCGGCAAATAGTAATACTAGTACGCGGGTTCTGACAAAGCAATTAGGCGATCCGAATGCGAAGATCATTATAACGACTATTCAGAAGCTTGACACATTTATTAAGCGTAATCAGGGACACAAGGCATTTGATGATCACATAGTTATCATCTTTGACGAATGTCACCGTTCGCAATTTGGTGACATGCATCATTCCATTACTAAGAGTTTTAGAAATTATCATTTGTTTGGCTTTACTGGTACGCCGATATTTGCTGATAATGCGTCAAGTGGCGGGCGGGTCGATCTACGGACAACCGAGCAGGCGTTTGGTGATAAGCTACATACCTACACGATTGTTGATGCAATTACTGATAAGAATGTGTTGCCGTTTCGGATTGACTATATTCGGACAGTTCGCGAGGCCGATGAGGTCGATGATCAGCAGAAGGTGCGAGATATTGATCGTGAACGAGCATTGAACTCGCCGCAACGGATAAGTAATATTGTTGAGTATATCCGTGAACATTTTGATCAGAAAACAATGCGCAATGCCAAATCGTACGCATTTACGCGGCTGATGAATGTACATGAAGTTGCGTCGGCGCGAGACAGAGCGGCAGTTGAAGAGGCAAAAGATAAAATCCGGCTGAGCGGATTTAATTCAATTTTTGCAGTTAGCTCAATTGAAGCGGCTAAGTTTTATTACAATGAGTTTAAGCGCCAGCAAGCTGAGATTCCTGAGTCGAGGCGGTTAAAAATTGCTACGATTTATAGCTACGGAGCCAACGATCCTGATCTGGAAATGGACGGCATGGATGATGAGAATTCAGAGAACACTGATGGGCTAGACGCTTCGTCTCGTGATTTTCTGGAAGGTGTAATTCGCGATTATAATGCGACGTTTGGTACAAATTACGACACTGGCGCTGAGCGTTTTCAGAATTATTACAAAGACGTGAGTTTGCGTATGAAGAATCGAGAAATCGATTTACTAATCGTGGTGAATATGTTTTTGACGGGATTTGACGCTACGACTTTGAATACATTGTGGATTGATAAAAACTTGCGTATGCATGGGTTGATTCAGGCTTATTCGCGAACGAATCGTATTCTTAATTCAATAAAGACTTACGGTAATATTGTTACGTTCCGCAACTTAGAGAAAGAGACTAATGAAGCTTTGGCGCTATTTGGTGATCGTGAAGCTAAAGGTATTGTTCTACTGCGTCCTTTCCGAGATTATTATTATGGCTATGATGAGGATTCTGGAAAACGAACGCCAGGATATGTTGATTTAATTGCAGGAATAAAAGATAAATTCCCAGTTAGCGAGACGATAACTGGCGAACAGAATAAAAAAGAATTTGTGAGATTGTATAGTGCAATTCTAAGAGTGAAGAATATTTTATCTAGCTTTGATGAATTCATCGGACGGGAGATATTAAGTCAGCGAGATGTGCAAGATTATCACAGTATGTACATCGATCTCTACAATGAACTGCGACCAAAAACTGATAGCAACAAGGAGAATATCAATGATGATTTGGTGTTTGAAATGGAGCTTATCAAGCAGGTTGAAATAAATATAGATTACATTTTAGAATTGATTCGTCAATATCATGATAGCCATTTAAACAATAAAGAGATCTTGGTTGATATCGATAAAGCGGTTAATTCGTCTATAGAGTTACGCAATAAAAAGGATTTAATTGAACAGTTTATTGATTCACTCACGGTTGATAGTTCGGTTGATGGTGATTGGCAGGAGTTTGTTAAATCAAGAAAAATTGAAGAGCTAGACCAAATTATTGATGATGAAAAATTGAATAAAAAGGCAACGTATTCATTTGTCGAAAATGCTTTTCGTGACGGATATATCCAATCGACTGGAACGAACTTGTCGCGAATACTGCCGCCAATCTCGCGTTTTTCGGCAGGAGGTGAACGTACTAAAAAGCGTGAAATAGTGCTGCAAAAGTTGAGAGGATTTTTTGATCGATTTTTCAGTATTTCTAATGGAAAATTGTAAATATAAGGGTATTATTCTATTGGGAGAAGCGTATGAATGATAAAGACTCTAGTTTTCAAAATATAATAAGCATCTTGGGTTTGGTTGCTGCATTTACAGCGGCTATGATTCCTCTATTTAGCCAATCGGAGCTGGGTAAATATTTTATTAGCACATCTTTTGTTGCGCCAATAACGATACTTACTATCATAATAGGAATTCCTCTATCATGGAACATTATAGAAAACCATAAAATAATTATGATTCCTGTAAAAAAGAGAGGCTCCGTGTATCCTTGGTATATAAAAACGCATCATATTGTGTGGGCGTTGATTGTGTTAGCTACTATCTTGCTTATATTATTTTTTGTTGCACGAGAATTACAATGGCAGCCCTATGTCCAATATATTGCATATCCAATATTTTTCTTAAGTATCTTTGCTACTTTCTCTTTATTGCTTGCTTCAGCTAAGGGGCGTTTAGAATATGAGAACGGAAAAGTTATGATGCCGTATAAAATACTAAAGACGCTAGAAGCTAATGGATTAATTAACCCAAAAATAAAAGTTATTGAGAATATTAAAATTGACGACGACGAATACATTAGAAGTAATTTCGGTATATCTAGCGATTTTACAGGGGTAAGATTGGTTACTGTTGAGGTTGATTCTCATAAGATTTCGGCTATATTTACGGGAGATCTATCTCAACTATTACGTAAGCTTGAATCATCTAGTGATAGTCATAGAGAGAACAGTTAATAAGTTACAAAAATAATAATTGTCTTGATTATGAAAATCTCCGTGCACATTAAACCAAACTCTCGCCATCGTGAGGAAGTTGTGAAAAATGACGACGACACATTGACGGTTTATATCAAAGCTCCAGCAATTGAAGGTCGAGCCAACGCGGCGGCTATTAAGTTATTGGCAAAACATTTTAAGGTTGTATCATCCAAAGTTAAATTAGTGCGCGGTGCAACTTCAAAATATAAGATATTTGAGATTGATTAAG
>ERZ772770.167-NODE-167-length-14794-cov-3.37038_pt1 | contig 14794 bp, 9 predicted proteins | sample MGYA00511361_ERZ772770 | MGnify/ENA primary metagenome ERZ772770 (study PRJEB29015, sample SAMEA2738026) | human oral metagenome | biome: human oral; feature: human-associated habitat; material: saliva | place: China | collected 2251 ... | reverse complement strand
AGGAGCGCAGGGCGCACCGAGCGCACCTAGCGCACCGGTGGCCGGCTCCAACGGATCGGCAGCCATGGGCTCACCGGTACCGAGCAAGCAGCGCCCGCCCAGCGGGCCGGAGAGGGTGCAGCCCCTCGCGTCCCCCCAGGCCTCGGGGCCGGGCAGAACCGTTCCGGCCACCCCGACCGTGCCGACCCGCCCCGTGCTGAACCCCACCGCCGTGATCGTGCGCCGACCCCGTCCGACATCCAGCAGCCTGACCAATGAGGAGATGAGATGACAGCTGCCTACGCACCTCAGCACACAGGAGCCGTCGACGGCTCTCGTCGCGGCAGGATCCTGCGTCGCGCCCTCCTGACGGTCTGCGTCCTGGCACTGGTCCTAGGAGTCACCGTGTACTGCCACGCCCGAGAGACCGAGGCACCGGACTGCTCCCAGTGGGAGATCATCTTCGACGGTTACGGCGAGGCCTCGTGCTCCGACGGCCTGCTGCGCCTCAAGCCGACGTCGGCCGACTCCCATGACACGACTCACGCCGGCCTGGCGACCTCCACCTCGGTCGAGATCGAGGCGGGAGGCGTCCAGACCATCCACACCACGATGACCACTGTCAGGCAGCTGCGCGAGGACGGCGATCCCAACGCCTGGGAGGTCGCCTGGCTCCTGTGGAACTACACCGACAACAACCACTTCTACGCCCTGGCCCTCAAGCCCAACGGCTGGGAGGTCTCCAAGCAGGACACCGCATACCCCGGGTACCAGCGATTCCTGTCATCGGGCAACACGCCCGTCTACCCACCCGGGAAGAGCCACGACGTCACCGTCACCATTGATACGACCAAGCCCTCAGAGGCGACCTTCGCCATCACCGTGGACGGGCAGGAGCTCGGAACCGTCACCGACAAGCAGTCCCCCTACCGCTCCGGCAAGGTGGCGGCCTACTGCGAGGACTCCGACGTCACCTTCACCCCGATCATCGAGGACAAGTAAGGCATGCCCGCCTCGACGGCGCCGGACTCGACCACCACTGAGGCCCAGCTCATCCCACTCCCGACACACGACCAGGAGAACCCCATGACCACCGACCCCACACGAACGGGCGGCCCCTTGAGGGTCATGCTCGTCTACGGCACCCGCCCAGAGGCGATCAAGGTCGCGCCCCTGGTGGCCGCCATGCGCGACGACGAGCGTTTCAGTCCGATCGTCGTCGTCACCGGGCAGCACCGCGAGATGCTCGACCAGGTGCACGAGTTCTTCGGAATCGTGCCCGACGACGACCTCGACATCCACTCGCCGGGGCAGACCCTCACCCAGATCACCAACCGCTGCCTGCAAGGGGTGGGGCAGGCCATCGAGGCCCACCGGCCCGACGCCGTCGTCGTCCAGGGGGACACCACCTCCGCCTTCGCCGCCGCGCTGGCGGCCTTCTACCACGAGGTCCCAGTCCTCCACGTCGAGGCAGGCCTGCGCACCGGAGACATCTCCTCACCCTTCCCCGAGGAGGCCAACCGGCGGCTCATCAGCCAGGTGACCGCCCTGCACCTGTGTCCCACCACCACCAGCCGGGACAACCTGCTGCGCGAGAACACCGACCCGCAGACCGTCAGCGTCACGGGCAACACGGTCATCGACGCGCTCCTGGTCGCCGTCGACCGCCGGGTCCCGCCACCGGATGAGGAGCTGGCTGCAGCACTGAAGGACTCCTCCCGGCGAGTCGTGCTCGTCACCGCCCACCGCCGTGAGTCCTGGGGCGAGCCGATGCGGGCCATTGGCCGCGCCGTCGCGCGCCTGGCCGACAAGCACCCCGAGGTGCTCTTCGTGCTGCCGGTCCACCGCAACCCCAAGGTTCGCGAGGACCTCCTGCCCCAGATCGAGGGCCACGCCAACGTCATCTGGTGCGACCCGCTGGAGTACGGCGCCTTCTGTGCACTCATCGACCGCTGCGACGTCGTGCTCACCGACTCCGGCGGCGTCCAGGAGGAGGCGCCCGCGCTGTCCAAGCCCGTCCTGGTCATGCGGGACAACACCGAGCGTCCCGAGGCGGTCGCCTTCGGGGTCGCCGAGCTGGTCGGGACCGACGAGGAGCGCATCGTCGAGAGGGTCTCCACCCTGCTGACCGACGAGGCGGCCTACACAGCCATGGCCCAGGCCGCCAACCCCTACGGCGACGGACACGCGTGCAAGCGCATCCTGGCCGCCACCGCAGCCCTGTTCGGCCGAGGTGTCCCCCTTCCCGAGTTTGAACCGGTTCCCACCTCATCGAAGGAGCGTTCATGATCCCCCCGACCCTTATGACCGCACGACGCCGCCGCTGTGCACTGGCCGCCATCGCGGTGTGCCTGGGCAGCTCCATCGCCGCAGTCGGCCCCGCTCAGGCCGCACCCGCCGCCGGCGCGCAGGTGCCGGCCGCGATCCAGGCCGCCGCGGCCAAACCCGCCGACGGGGCCCAGGCCAATGACGCCGACCCGGCCAAGAACCCGCTTCCGGCTCCGCCCGAGCCGGCCGCCGCGGCCAAGAAGGAGCTCCCCCTCAAGGGCGACAAGCAGGCCGACGTGGATCTCAACAAGCCCGCGCCCGCCGCAGGACAGGTCAAGATCCGCGACCTGAAGCAGAACGCGCCCGAGGTTCCTGTCGGAGCGGTGAGCTTCTCCAACCAGGAGGCGGGGCCGGCATCGACCCTGGTCCTGTTCGACACCACCGGTGACTACGCCAAGCTGGGGGAGTACTACGCCCTGAGCATGGGCACCCTGGCCAGCCACTCCGGGACCGTGACGACCCTCCCGGTCAAGGACTACGTCGCCGGCCTGGCCGGTCGCTTCACCAACGTGGTCTACATCGGCTCCACCTACGACGAGCCCCTGCCGCGGGCCTTCATCGATGACGCCCTGACCGGCAACATCCCCGTCATGTGGTCCGGCTTCAACATCTGGCAGCTGGCCAAGACCGACGCCGACCGCGCCGCTTTCACCCAGCGCTACGGCTGGGACGCCGCCACCTCCTACATCGACTCCACCGACCGGGTCACCAAGATCAGCTACAACGGCGCCTCCCTGAAGCGCAATGAGCTCAACTCCGGCGGGATCATCGCTCCGCACATCGTCCGGGACAAGGACGTCAAGGTCCTGGGGCGCGCCGAGTGCTCCAAGCCCGACGGCGCGGCCACCGCCTGCGCCTCCGTCGCCCAGTCCGGCACCACATCCTTCCCCTGGGCGGTCAGCTCCTCGGGAATGACCTTCATCGGTGAGATCCCCCTGACCTACCTGGGCGAGCAGGACCGCTACATCGCAGCCGCCGACATCCTCCTGGACTTCCTCCAGCCCGGTGCCCAGCAGTTCCGTCAGGCCGCTGTGCGCCTGGAGGACGTGACCCCGGACAGCGACCCCGAGGAGCTGCAGGCGATCGTCGACTACCTCCACAGCCAGAACGTGCCCTTCCAGATGGCGGTGGTGCCCAAGTACATCGATCCCAAGGGCACTGAGAACAACGGGACGCCCAAGGAGCTCACGCTGAAGGACGCCCCGGAGCTGGTGGAAGTCCTGCAGGACGCGGTGAACAAGGGCGGAACGATCGTTCAGCACGGCACCACCCACCAGTTCGGGACCCTGGACAACCCTTACAACGCCGTCTCCGCCGACGACTTCGAGTTCATCCGCTCGTGGTGCTCGGCCACCAACGACACCAAGGCCCCACCCGTCGACTGCGAGGACAAGTCCTTCGTGCAGATCGGAGGCACCCTGCCGGGTACCTCCCAGGAGTGGGCTTCCGAGCGCGTGGACCAGGGGCGCCAGATCTTCGGCGAGGTCGGTCTGCCGACTCCGGAGATCTTCGAGACCCCGCACTACTCGGCCACCCGTGAGGCCTACTACGGCATCGGCGAGCACTACCCGGTGCGCTATGAGCGCGAGCTCCTCTACGCCGGCACCCTGACCAACACCCAGGCCGGTCCCCACGACTACTACGGGCAGTTCTTCCCCTACGCGGTCAACGACCCCTACGGGACCCACGTCCTGCCCGAGAACCTGGGCAACTTCGAGCCCAACGAGATCAACCAGCACCCGCCGCGCCTGGCTCAGGAGGTCATCGACGCGGCCAAGCTCAACCTGGTCAACACTCACGCCACCGCCAGCTTCTTCTTCCACCCCTACTACCCGCTGGCCGAGCTGAAGAAGATCGTCGCCGGTATCAAGGCCGAGGGGTACACCTTCGTGCCGGCCTCGGAGCTGAGATGACCGCGGCGCAGGCTGTGAGACTCAGCAGTCTCCGAATCACGGAAATAGGGCCGTTCGGTCGAAATCTCTTTCAGAAGACTGGGATACTGCTTCCATGACAATCGAGACCAACCGCAGAAGGGTGTTGGCGCTCCTGGGCACCGGGATTCTGGGAGCGTCAGTGTCCTCCTGTGGGCACGCGAACGTGACTCCGACGGCCATGGGGGACGGGGCGACCACCCATGTGAGCCTTCACGTCAGTGATGCGCAGGGCAGTGCCCTCAACCTCGAGGCGCTGCGACGCATTCAGTCCAACGGCAAGGGCGAGGTCGGCTATGACGACGCGCTGCTGGACGCCAAGACCCTGGAGGTCATCGCCGTCGGCCCCCTCTATCAGGATGAGGGTGGTGCCATTGGCATCGATGTGCCTGCCGGGCGTGAGTGCACGCTGACCCTGTCGTGGCCGACCAGCCACGGGTACTCGGCACTCATGGCGGATCTACCGGCCTCCGGGGAGCACGATCTCCTGGAGCTGGCGGCCCGAACCCTCCACGGTCGGCAGGCCGAGCGCCTCGCGCAGGCCACTGCGAAGGGCTTCAAGGGCGCTGACGAGGCGGAAAAGCTGCGGGCCTCCGCCCAGCAGTCCCTGGATGCCTGTGCCAAGGCCCAGTCATGGACGGAGCGGGGCCGCCTGGCGAACTCCGCCCTGGAGTCGGCTGCCGGGGCCCAGCTCTCCCTGGACCGGGCGCTGTCCGCTCAGGCGCCGCAGGACGCCGTGATCGGAGTGACCTTCACCCGGGTGCCCACCTCCGCCGAGATCGCCGCAGCACTGGCCCCCAGCGGACCGGGGGGCGGCAAGCGGAAGGTCTCAGCCCGTCTCGTCATCGGCGACCCCAATGACGCCGAGGAAATGACCGGTTGGCGCAGTACGGTGGAGGCCCTGCACGCGCAGGGCGGGCAGGCCCTGGTCCAGATCTGCGACTCCCACGACCTGTCCGCCCTGACCGACTCCGCCTGGGACACGCGGGTCGACACCCTTATCAAGGCGCTTCCCAACGTCGACGCCTGGGAGATCGGCAACGAGATCGGTGGGGACTGGCTGGGCACCGGGCCGGTGGCCAAGGCTCAGCGAGCGGCCAAGGCCGTGCGCGAGCGCACCAGCGCCACGACGGTGCTCACCCTGTACTACCAGCTCGGGCAGGCGGACCCGACCTACTCCCTGTTCAGCTATGCAGCCAGGGAGCTCCCCGCATCGATCAGGGAGCTGATCGACGTCGTGGGACTGTCCGTCTACCCCCAGCTCCATCCGCTGGGAACAGCCGCCGACCGGGTTCTCAGCACCCTGGAGGCCGCCTTCTCCTCCTCCCGGATCGCCGTGACCGAGCTCGGGTACGGGGGAGCGGACCTCAACGCCGGTCCCTGGTGGTTCGGCTCGGCCTCCGACCCCGTGGCGGCCCGCACCGCCGTCGCCGAGCACGTCACCGGCGCGGCACTGGGGCGCTCCGACGCCTGGGGAGCCCCCTTCTGGTGGTACTACCTCGAGGATCAGGTCGGAACCCCCGGAGGCCAGGTGGCTCCCGCACTGGCCGCCGTCTCCACGGGTTTCTAGGACGCCGGTGCCGGTGGGCACTGCCTGCTCAGGCAGTGCCCACCGGCACCTACCTCTGCGCCAGCACGAAGGGGTGGACCGCCGCCGCCCCCGCCTCGCGCAGGAGGAAGGCGGCCGTCGTGAGCGTCCAGCCGGAGTCGCTCCAGTCGTCCACGAGGACCACGGTGCGCTCGCGCAGCCCGTCAATGGCCTGGGCCGACCAGCCCTGGAGCGTCAGGCTGCGGGCCACCTGCGCCAGGCGAAACGCAGAGCCCACATCGTGCTGCGGTGGTTCCTGACCGGACAGGCCCACGACGCCCAAGGCCCGTGCGCCCAGCCGTGCGGCCACGGCGTGCCCCAGCCGGCGGACCATGCGGGGGCGGGTGCGGGAGTCCACGACGACGACGGCCGGCTCTCCGCCCGGCGGCCCGTCGGAGCCGGCGGCCTCCTGCTCGTCGCGGATGATCTCAGCGAGCCGGTCCACCGCCTGAAGCACTTGTGGCCTGAGCGCCACCGGGACCTCGCCGTCGGAGGCGCAGGCCACCAGCTCGCGCAGCACCACCGAGGTCCCCAACCCATCCAGCCTGCCCACCGCCAGCCCGGTCGCCGCCTGACGGTCGGCCCCGATACGACCCTTGAAACGGCCCAGGCCCAGCCGGTCCATCCCGGTGGGCCACTGGCGGCGTGCCCGCAGCTCGACCCCCACCCTCCCCAGCGCCTCTCGAGCGGCACCGACCTGCTCCTGGTCAGGGGCGTCAGGCAGGTCCAGGCCCCCGCACAGGTCACAGGCTCCGCAGCGCCATCCCGGCTCAAGCAAGGGATCATCGAGTACCGACCTCAGAAAGGCCATCCGGCACGACACGGTTGTCCGCCCAGGGCCAGTATCGGTCCCGAGGCGCACATAGGCGACCATCGCCTCCTGCTCGGCCCGGCGCGCGGCCTCGACTCGCGCATAACGCTGCGCGTCATAGCGCCAGGGCCGGCCGGTGGACTCCCAGCCGCCACGAACCCGGCGTACGGCGCCGTCGACATCGAGGACCTTGAGCATGGACTCCAGCCGGCTGCGCCGCAACGAGGTCGCCGTCTCCAGCACCGCCGTCGAGATCGCCCCGCTGCCCGCGGCCCTGCGCTCCTCCAGAGCATCGAGGACCACGCGAACCTGCTCCTCGGGCGGGAAACCCTGCGAGCCGAACCACTCCCAGATGGCCCGGTCCTCCTGGCCGGGCAGCAGGACCACCTCGGCCCGCTCCACTCCGCGGCCGGCGCGCCCCACCTGCTGGTAGTAGCTCACCGGCGAGGAAGGAGCCCCCAGGTGCACCACGAAGGCCAGGTCCGGCTTGTCGAAGCCCATGCCCAGAGCGGAGGTGGCCACCAGCGCCCTGACCCGGTTGGCCTTGAGATCCTCCTCCAGGCGCTCGCGCTCGGCGGCGTCGGTCTGCCCCGTGTAGGCGGCCACCTCCGCGCCCGCCGCACGCAGGTGCTCGGCGACCTCCTGCGCCGCCGAGACCGTCAGGCAGTAGATGATGCCGCTGCCGTGAGCGCGGCGGATGTAGGCGGTCAGCCAGGCCAGGCGTGAGGCGGCATCCGGCAGCATCCTGACTCCCAGGTGGAGGGAGCCGCGCTCCAGGGTTCCCCGCAGCACCAGGACCTGCTCGCCGTCCGCCCCGGCTGCCTCCACAGACGCCCCCAGCTGCTCAGCGATGTCGGCACTGACCCGGCGGTTCGCGGTCGCCGTCGTGGCCAGGACCGGGGTGTGCGGTGACAGACCGGCCAGCAGGGTGGCGATGCGCCGGTAGTCAGGGCGGAAGTCGTGGCCCCAGTCCGAGATGCAGTGGGCCTCGTCGATGACCACCAGTGCGGCGCCCGCAGCCAGGTGGGGGAGGACCTCATCACGGAAGACCGGGTTGTTGAGGCGCTCCGGGGAGACCAGCAGGACATCGACCTCACCACCGGCCACCTGGGCCTGAATCTCATCCCACTGCGTGACATTGGCCGAGTTCATGGTCACGGCCCGGATCCCGGCGCGCTCGGCGGCGGCCACTTGGTCGCGCATGAGGGCCAGCAGCGGCGAGATGATGACGCTCGCCCCGGTGCCGGAGCGCGCACCGGGGGATGGCGGTGGGGTGCCCGGGCTCCAGCCTCCCCAGCCCTCTCGCAGCAGCACCGTCGCCACGAAGTACACCGCTGATTTCCCCCACCCGGTGCGCTGGACCACCAGGGCTCGGCGGCGTGCGATGACCAGCGCCTCGATCGCCCGCCACTGGTCCTCACGCAGGCGCGCGTCGCTGCGGCCCACGAGCTCGCGCAGGACTGCCTCGGCCCGCTCACGCACGGGCGAGTCGAGCGGATCGGGGTGCACGGAACGCTCAGCGTCCTTAGGGTCCCGGGGGCCTGTGATCGTCACAGAACCACGGTAGCGTGGACGATCAAGACGGCACTGCCTAGATAGGCTTGGCCCATGGACCTCCTCATCATCGCCGTGCTGGGCACTTTGGCCATCGCTGCGGCCTCTCAGCTCAGCGACCGCATCGGTGTCGCCCCGGCGCTGATCCTCCTGGCGGGCGGCACGGCGGTGGGCTTCCTGCCCTTCATCCCGGCGATCGAGCTGGACCCCCAAGTGGTCCTGGAGGGGATCCTCCCCCCGCTGCTGTTCTCCACCGCGGTGAGTATCTCCACCATCAACTTCCGCCGCGAGCTCGCCCCGGTGGCGGTGCTGGCCATCCTGCTGGTGCCCCTGTCCGCCGCGGTGATCGGCGCGGTCCTCACCCTCCTGGTTCCGGGGCTCTCCCTGGCCTGGGCCATCGCCATGGGGGCGATCCTCAGCCCCACCGACGCCGTGGCCATCTCCATCGCCCGCCGGCTGGGAGTCTCCCAACGCATCATCACCGTCCTGGAGGGGGAGGGGCTGCTCAACGACGCCACCGCCCTGGTGGTCCTGTCCTCCGCCGTCTCCGCGGCCACCTCCGGTGGAGTGAGTGTCGGAGGCGTCCTGGGCGGTTTCGCCCTGGCGGTCCTCGTGGCCCTGGGGGTGGGGTGGCTCGTCGGCGAGGTGAGCCTGCGGGTGCGCTCCCACATCACCGACCCCACCGTGGACACGGTGGTGTCCTTCACCGTCCCCTTCCTCGCGGCGATCCCGGCCGAGCACATGCACGGCTCGGGTCTCGTGGCAGCCGTCGTCGCCGGGCTCATCACCGGCCACCGCGGTCCCCGGATGCTGCCGCCGGCCCACCGGGTGGCCTCACGCACCAACTGGCACACCGTCGAACTCACTTTGGAAGGACTCATCTTCCTGGTCATGGGGCTGGAGTTCTTCGGCGTCGTGGAGAAGGTCGGTGCCTCAGCTCTCGGTATTGTCCGGGCCATCGTGGTCGCTGTCGTCGCTGGGGCGCTGACAGTCGTCATCCGGGCGCTCGTGGTGGCCCCCATGCTCAAGCTCCTCAGCCACCGGACCGCGCGCTGGGCGATTCACTGGCAGGAGAACGAGGAGGCCATCCACCAGTTCCAGAACCGCTGCTCGGCCATCGTGCGCGGAGAGTCCGAGATGCCCCCGGTCCCTTGGGATCGGCGCCCCTTCGCACAGGTCCAGCGCAAGCTCCGTCAGGCGACCAACCACGAGAGCATCGCTCGGCGCGCACGCAGCCTCTCCAGTCGAGTCAGACGCCGGGGCGCCGACCTGGACTACTTCGCAGCCGAGCCCCTGGGCAGACGCGAAGGCGCCGTCATCGTCTGGGCGGGCATGCGCGGCGCCATCACCCTGGCAGCCGCTCAGACCCTGCCGGTCACAGCGCCTCACTACTCCTTCCTCCTCCTGGTGGCCATGCTCGTGGCCGCCGGTTCACTGACGATCCAAGGACTCACGCTGCCCGCCCTGGTCCGCGTCGCCAGACCCGCCATGGCTGGGCCCGCCGACGAGGAGGAGAAGGCCGCGGTCATCTCGCTGCTGGTCAACGCCGCCCGCGACGTCGCCTCCGTCGACACTCGCGGCGCCTCCCAACAGGCCGCCCCCACAGTGCTCACCGGTGCCGCAGACCCCGACGCCTCGGACGCACATACGGCGACGAGCGCTCCCGGCCTGGACAAGGTCTCACAGAGTGCCTCCGACCCAGAGAACCATGAGAGCCTCAGCCCCACCACTGAGCAGCACGGCCTCCTACGCAGGCAGGGCAAAGACGTCGTCGTCTCGCCGGCAGCCGTTGCCAAGGCCTGGGCCGACCCCACCTGGCGCCACGACGAGCTCGCCCCCATGCGAGAACGCGCCCTGGACATGATCCGAGCCCAGCGCGAGGCCCTTCTCGACGCCGGCGACGAGGGCCTCTACTCGGCCGACTCCCTGGAGCACGCCCTGAACCGCCTCGACTACCAGGAGATCATGCTCACCAGCGATCCGCACTGACAACGCCGCCAGCAGGACACTGCAACCGCCGCCCTCGGCGCCGCAGTACCACCGGATGGGCGGCCCAACCGCTGGAGCGGACCGAGCCGTAGACTCCAGGCGTGAACGCGAACCTGCCCCTGAGACCGGACCTGGAGGGCGAGGCCCCCTACGGGGCCCCCGAGATCGACGTCCCCGTGAGACTGAACGTCAACGAGAACCCCTACCCGCCCTCGGCCGCGGTCATCGAGTCGATCGCCACCGCCGTGGCTCAGGCCGCCCAGGGACTCAACCGCTACCCGGAGCGGGACTTCCCCCGGCTGCGGGCTGCGCTCGCGGACTATCTCGAGGCCGAGTCCGGCGCGCACCTGACGCCTGAGCAGATCTGGGCGGCCAACGGCTCCAACGAAGTCATGCTCCACGTGCTCCAGGCCTTCGGCGGCCCCGGGCGCACCTGCCTGAGCTTCACCCCCACTTACTCGATGTACCCCGAGTACGCCCGCGACACGCTGACCGACTACGCCACCCGACCGCGCCGCAAGGACTTCACCCTCGATACGGACGCCGCGGTGGCCGCGATCAAGGAACTGCGGCCGGCCGTCGTCATCCTGGCCAGCCCCAACAACCCGACCGGAACCGCCCTGCCGCTGGAGGACATCAAGCGGATCCTTGAGGCCGCCCGCGGCCACGGCCCCATGCTCGGAGCCGAGATCGGCTCGCCCGCCCGGGCCAGCGACTGCGTCGTCGTCATCGATGAGGCCTACGCCGAGTTCCGCCGCCCGGGCGTGCCCAGCGCCCTGGAGCTGGTGGGGCCGGACAACCCGCACCTGGCCGTCACCCGCACCATGTCCAAGGCCTTCGGAGCGGCCGGCCTGCGCCTGGGCTACCTGGCCGCCGACCGCGCGCTGGTAGACGCCCTGCGCGTGGTGCGCCTGCCCTACCACCTCTCCGCCGTCACCCAGGCCGCCGCCCTGGCCGCCCTGTCCCACCGCGATGAGCTCATGGCTCAGGTGGCCTCCCTGCGCGATGAGCGCGATGCCTTCGTGGACTGGCTGCGCACCCAGGGCCTGAGCGCGCACGAATCGGATGCCAACTTCGTCCTGTTCGGACCCTTCCCCGACCGGGAGGCCGTCTGGCAGGCCCTGCTCGACGCCGGGGTCCTCATCCGTGTCGTCGGCCCCGAGGGCTTCCTGCGGGCCAGCGTCGGAACGCCGGAGGAGATGGCACGCCTGCGCGCTGCCCTGACCTCAGCCATCGGCAGGTGAGAGGGATGCCGGCAGCGATCGGCGCTTGGGACCGGTAGGGTTGCTATCGATTGAGATACCTATCAACCACTGTGCAGAAAAAGCACGACACCCGATGCTGAGGAAGCACCTATGAGCCGTACCGCGCGCATTGAGCGAGCCACGAGCGAGTCGAGCGTCGTCGTCGAGATCAACCTCGATGGCACGGGCCAGACCGACATCTCCACCACCGTTCCCTTCTACGACCACATGCTCACCGCGCTGGGGCGCCACTCACTCATCGATCTGACGGTGCGCGCCACCGGTGACACCGAGATCGACGTGCACCACACCGTGGAGGACACCGCCATCTGCATCGGTGAGGCCCTGCGCGCCGCCCTGGGGGACAAGCGCGGCATCCGCCGTTTCGGCGAGGCCAGCGTTCCCCTGGATGAGGCTCTGGCTCATGCCGTCGTCGACATCTCCGGACGCCCCTACCTGGTGCACGAAGGGGAGTCCGAGGCCTTCGTCCACCACCTCATCGGGGGTCACTTCACCGGTTCCATGGTGCGCCACGTGCTGGAGGCCATCGCCTACCATGCCGGCATCTGCCTGCACGTGCGGGTCCTGTCCGGGCGCGATCCCCACCACATCGCCGAGGCCGAGTTCAAGGCCCTGGCCCGTGCCCTGCGCGCAGCCGTGGAGGACGACCCCCGTGTCGAGACCATCCCATCGACGAAGGGAAGCCTGTGATGGACCAGACCCCCCGACCCGACGAGAGCCGCGACGACCACCAGGACCACCAGCGCGACCTGGACGCCGAGTTCGCCGCTCTCATGGGCGACGTGGACATCCCCGACGACCTCTCAGCCGAGGACCTGGGGGCTGTTCAGGAGGCCGGCAGCGAACAGGGCCGGCAGACCCCGGTGGAGGACGGCTCCGTATCGGCCGGCTCCGCGGGGGAGAGCGGACCGGCAGACATCAGGCCCGACGACGTCCCCCACAACACCTACCGTCCCCTGAACGGGGGAGACGAGACAACGGAGGACTCCGACCGCTCCCGGCTCACCGATGCCCAGGAGGCGCAGATCGCCGCTGCGGCCGAATCCCTGAGCTCCTACGTGCCCGATCAGTCCGAGGACCAGGCTCCCCGGGCGGTCAAGGTCGCCGTCGTCATGACTCCGCTGAACCGGGCCGACGGCCTGGCCGGAATGTGCTCCCTGCTGGACCTCGACTGCACCGTGGTGCCCTCCTCCAGCGGGGCCTTCGCGGTCAAGCAGTTCGTCTCCGCCCACTCGGACTGGGACGTGGCCGAGCTGCTCGGCGGCTCCGACTCCGAGCCGGCCGAGGCCGCGGAGCTGGCCGCCCAGCTCTCCCGCCTGTCCCGGGCCGGCGCCGTCCTCATGACCGCTGACCTGGCCACCGACGTCGGTATCGAGTCCGGCCTGTCCGGGACGATCACCGCCCGCCACTTCACCAACGGCCAGCCCGGCGAGGAGGCCTCGGCGGGGCTCCTGCTGGCCTCCATGGACCAGGTCGTCGAGGACGTCCTCCTGGGAGTCATCGACGCCGACGACGTCCCCGGAGCGGTGAAGTCCTCCGAGATCCAGGCGCCCCGGGCGATGCGCTGGTTCGGACGCGGCCTGCGCCGTCCCCCGCAGTGACCACACCGACACGCGCCGCCCGCCGCCGACCAGGGGCGGGCGGCTCCTAGCCGGCGTAGGAGCTCGTCCGCTGACCGCCCTTGTCGGAGGCGATGCAGGAGAAGCCCCGCTTCCCGGCGTTCCAACCGGCCTCCCCCGGTCCCAGCACCGATGTGCTCGGATCGGCGGCCCCGTACTGCTGGGCGGCCTGCGCGGTACAGGTGGCCTGCACGTTGGGATCGGCCGCCAGGTCGTCATCACTGGAACCCGAGGTGCTCTCCGCCAAGGTCCCCACCTGGTAGACCTCCCAGGAGTGGGGCTCGTTGCAGCTGACCTTCCTGGCTGTGGTCTGGCCCGAGATCGAGGTGGTGCCCGCCAGGCAGGTACCCACCGGGTGTGGTGGTGTCGAGGCGTTGTCCTGACCCGACGACGAGGGCTGGGACACCGCCCCTGACGCGCCGGTGGCACTGGCCGCAGGAGCCAGACGGGCACCCGCCACCCATCCGGCGCTCAGACCGACGACCAGGCCGACAACCGCGCCGATCGCTGCGGAGCGCAGAGTGATCCGCCGACGTTCTCGGCTGGAGAGTCTCAGCGACTGACTTCGCTGAGCCGGCACGGGCGCGTTCAGCAGCGCCTTGTCGGAGTGCTCCAGCCCGCCTGAGACGATGGAGGGAGCCGAGGCGGCGGACCCCGAGGAGCCGGTCGGGCGGACCGGGAAGACGGAGTCCGATGCCGCCCACTGCGATGCACTGCTGGGAGCGTAGGAGTCGGGTGAGCTGGCCTCTTCGCTGGGCGGAGGGGGTGCCAGTCCGGCCTCAACCAGCCGCAACGAGGTCACCGGCCCGCCAACGGCCAGGTTTCCGGTCCCGAGATCCTCACGGATCTGCCCCAGGGCTCCGGTGAGCTCCGTGCCGTTGCGGTAGCGGTGCTTGGGATCCGGAGCCATCGCCTTGCTCAGGATCGGCAGCAGGAGCTCGGGGACGTTCGGGTCGGTGAGGTTGAGGGGGTCGTCGAGGGAGCGGACGATCTCCGGCAGGCTGCGCTGCACGCCGTCGGGACCACGCCGGGGGCCTCGGCCCGTCAGCAGGGCGAAGAGCACCGCGCCCATGGACCACACGTCCCCCTCGGGGCCGGGGCTGGCCAGCATGAAGGCCTCCGGCGCGGCGAAGTCGGGGGTGAGGCACTCCAGGGTCACGGTGGGGTCCTGACCCTCGCGCTGGACAGCGGCGATACCGAAGTCCGACAGCCGGGGAGATCCGTAGGAGTCCAGAAGGATGTTGGCGGGCTTGACGTCCCGGTGCATGACGCCGGCTGCGTGGGCGGCCCCCAGGGCCGAGGCGGCGGCCTCCACGAGGGCCACGGCGTCGGAGGCGGGTGTCGGCCCCCGCGAGACGAGGTCGTAGAGGCTGCCGCCCGCGCACAGCTCCATGACCAAGTAAGGGCGCTGATCGGGCAGCTTGCCCGTGTCGACCAGCGAGACCACGTGAGGATGCCCCGAGATCCTCGAGGCCGCCTGCACCTCACGCATGAAGCGCCGCTCATTGCGGGGATCATCCAGGGGGCGGGAGTCCACCTTGACGGCGACCGGACGCTCCAGGGAGTCCTGCACGCCGGCATAGACCGTGGCGAAGCCACCGCGCCCCAGTACTGAGGTGATCCGCACGCCGGGAATGGAGAACGGCGCAGCGCTGCGCGACCCGCTGGAGCCGCCCGAACCTGTCCCAGCCGCTGCGGGGGAGTGGCTCGAGGACGCCTGCGAAGGCGGT
>ERZ772770.164-NODE-164-length-14820-cov-2.76959_pt1 | contig 14820 bp, 15 predicted proteins | sample MGYA00511361_ERZ772770 | MGnify/ENA primary metagenome ERZ772770 (study PRJEB29015, sample SAMEA2738026) | human oral metagenome | biome: human oral; feature: human-associated habitat; material: saliva | place: China | collected 2251 ... | reverse complement strand
GTCTCGCGTCACCCTATGGTCATTGACCGAGCGGGTCGGCGACGACATCACGAACGTCGCCACCGGCCACCCCTCCATGCCGACCGGCACGTAATCAACGCGAGCGTGCATGTTGAACCAGTCGATCTCCTGAGCCGTCTCCGTGAGGCTGAGCTGGCCCGACGCTCGCAGACGCGACGTCGCAGACAGCGTCACCGACCCAGACTCGACGCCGTCAAGCAGACCGATGTCCTGACCGGCCGGCGTCGTTAGCATCACCCGATAATCAGCCTGCCTTACAGGCGAAGCATCAGCCACGGTTCACCTCCGTCAACTTCGCCGACACCGACCAGATCCCGCCAACCTCGCGGCCGAACTGCACGTCCGACAGCGAGCCGTACAAGACGCGACCGAGGGGGTCACGGTACATGAACGGCGCGGGCATATACGCCAGATCCTCAAGCGCCTGACGCTCACGCACCGACGAGTCCAGCAGCGCCGCAGACACCTGCACGACACGCTGACGCTGCGTGCCCGACAGCTCGACACCCAGCCTCCTGCCCGCGAAATACTTGACCTCACGATTCACGAGACCAAGCTGCGACCCGGTCACCGGATTCCACGCGAGACGCACCGACCGCGAGAAACCCTGCCCCGCCGAAATCCACACCGCCTGCGAATCCGCGAGCGCGTCGATGATCGTCACGGAGGACGAGGGCATCGCCGACGTTGCGGTCACCCTGTACTTGGTCGTGCCGTTGGTGAGGCACTCCCTGTCTTTGTACATGGTCGAGGGCGGTAGCTTGTCGGCGACGATCTGCCAGGTTGAGCCGCCGTCGATTGACCGCTCGAGGCGTGTCTCAACGGTTGGCGGCTGCTTGCTGCCGGTGGGGACGGCGGGGGAGGCAATCGAGATGAGCATGTCCCCCTCGTCTTCTTCCCAGGAGGCTGTCACGATCGGCTCGGGCGGCGTCGGGTACTCGACCTTGTATCGCCGCTGAACGGTGGTCGCGAGTCCGTACCCGTCCGTGAGGGTGACGCGGACGACGTACTCCGTGCGGTTCTCGAGACGCGCTTTGAAGCGCAGGGGCGCCCGCGAGAACGTCGGTGCGACGCCGAGCGCGGTCGCGGCGCCCTTGATCTGCTCGATGGCCTGCAGGTTCGATGAAAGCAGCTCGCAGAGCACGGTCGAGATCGTCGTCGACGATCCCCTCACGTGCGAGACTGTGAGTGCGCCGTCGAACGCGGAGCGGTCGAGCGTGAGCGAGTCTGGCGCGAGCGCGACGACCGGCGCGTACGTGACCGTCGTCCGCCTGACGGGTGACCAGTCCGAGTACTCGCGATACTGGCCTTTCGTGCGGATCTGGTAGTCGATGACTCCAGCGGGCAGGTCAATGGTCTTTGTCTGCGTGGCGCCCGTGACTGCGACCGTTTGCCAGGGGCCTGAGTCTCCTGCGCGGTGGCCGTTAGCCGTCTCCGTGTATACGGTGGCGTACCTGATGTCGGCGGCTTCCTGCCAGGTCTCGTCGAGCGAATTATGCGCCCACGTGAACGGGACTGCGCCGACCGCAGCGTATGTGCCCGGCCCGGACACTGCCGGGATGCCCGGCTTCTGCAACACCTGGATCGTGTTCGATGGGGTCGACCGTTCGGATTCCAGGTTGTCGGTCTTGATGATCGCGCGGTACGTGTGCGGCACCTGCAGGTCCGCTGTTTCGTGCACCCAGCCGTCCGCGTCGGCGCGTACTTCTCCGACTTTCTTATCACCGTCGAGTATCTCGACCGTCGCGTCCTGCGGATAGGCGAACGTGGTTTTCCAGGTGATGCGGATCTGGCCGCGTTCGTTCTTAGAGGCCGTCAACTCCGAGACCGGCGCCGGAGCCGTCGACACGCCGTTGGAGTCCGGCGACGCCGGGCCGGGAACGAAATCCGAGACATCCCGGATACGTGTCGGTATGATCGGCGACGCATACACGCGATACCAGAAACGGTCATTCGCGTATACGGCCTTGTCATCGACCATCTTGAACACGGGCACCGTGGCGCCCTCCGCGTTCACCCAGGACACGACGTGCCACTGCCTTGGGAGCCATGGCCCCGAGTATTCGTCGGAGTAGGCGTCCCATCGTTCGATCACGTACGAGCGGATCGGCGATGACGCATCTGCGGGCTTCGCGGCCGGCCACTCCAGCAGGACCGAGTGCCCGTCCTCAAGCAGCGTCGCCTTGCAGTACGACGGCGCTGACGGCGGCTTCGCCGGCCGTGCAGGCAGCGTGAGCCACGCCTGCATCGACGGGTGGCCCCCGTTCCAGATCGGACCGAGCGAATAACCGACGCTAATCGAGCGCTCCTGATTCGGCAGGAGATTCTCGCGCCAGTGAGACGTACCCATGTCCTTGTAGACCGTCGCGCCAGTCGGCGACGAGAATGACACCGTCTCCGAGCCGACTCCGACGTTGCCCCACCAAGAGGTTTTCGCCGAGTAATTATGCCCGTACCCATCGGAGCGAAGCCAGAACTGCGCGTACACCTCGACGTAGCCCTGATGGGGGTCGCCGGTGTACCACATTTCCACGCCGACTGACATGTACCCTGACGAGGCGGACCACTGAATCGCCATGAGTGTTACTCCTTAGAATCCGATGCGCTCTCGCAGCGCAGAGCGAGAGGCTGGCGCGAGGCTGTCCGAGACGACGCCGCCCGCCTCGACGCGCATACGGCCGATCAGCTGATCGTCTGAATCGCGCACGACCAGATACTGCGGGCCGGTCGCCTGGATACGGGCCAGGCCCGCCGTTCCGCCAAGACCCGCCGTGACTGACAGCGCGCCAGCCTCCAGGCCAGCGAGCTGATCCTGCCCGGCGGCGATCGTGTCCCTGATCGCCGCCTCGAACAGCGGCGCACGCTGCGCCGCACCCTCGGCGAGCGCCTCGACAATCGAGCGGCCCGAGTACAACGTCCACCCGTGGCCCGAGAACGGACCCTTCTTAGCCGGGGAGAACGGCAAGTACTTTCGGACCGAGCCGAGCATGTCAGAAACCGCGCCCGTCACCGAGCCCGCCATCGACTTGATGCCGTCGATCAGGCCTTGAATGATTTTCTTGCCGGACGACATCATCATTGACGGCACGTTCGCCAGGACACCCATGATCTGCTTCGGCACGTCCAAGAAGATGTTTTTCAGGGCAGGCAGGGTCTTTACGATGCCGTCGATCAGGCTCGTCAGGATCTGCACGCCGGCGCTGAGGATCAGCGGGATATTCTGTACGAGGACCGTCACGATTGTTGTGATGATCTGCGGCAGCATCGCGATCAGCTGCGGGATCGCCTGCACGATGCCATTGATGAGTCCGATGAGCAGCTGCACGCCCGCGCTGAGGATCAGCGGGATATTCTGTACGAGGACCGTCACGATCGTGTTGATGATCGTCGGCAGCATATCGATCAGCTGCGGCAGCGCTTCGAGGATGCCGTTGATCAGCGTCGTCAGCAGCGAAATGCCGGCCTCGATGATCAGCGGCAGATTCTCCACGATGGTCGTCACCACGGTCGTCAGGATCTGCGGCAGCATCTCGATCAGGACCGGGAGCGCCGTCTGCAGACCAGTGATCAGGGCGTTCAGCACCTCTACGCCCGCGTTGATCAACTGCGGCAGCGCCTCCACAAGCGTCGTGACCAGCGTCGTGACGATCTGCGGGAGCGCCGCTGCCAGCGTCGGGATCGCCTGCACGATGCCGTTGATGAGTCCCGTGAGCAGATCCGCGCCAGCCTGAATCAACTGTGGGACTGCCGTCGTGAGGGCGCCAAGCAATGCGGTTATGATTCCCGGCAGCGCCTCGAGAAGCACTGGGATCGCGGCCGTCAGACCGGCCGTCAGACCATTGATCAGGGCAACTCCCGCATTGATTAGCTGCGGCAGCATATCGACGAGACCCGTCACGAGCGCGACGATCATCTGCGCGGCAGCGGGGATCAGCTGCGGAAGCCACGAGCCGAACGCACTGACAAACGATTCGATGATCTGGCCCGCCATGTCCAGCAGGACCGGGAGCGCGTCCGTGATGCCGGTAATCAGCGTCTTGACCGCCTCCGCTCCCGACGCGATCAGCTGCGGAGCGTTTGACACTAGCTCCGAGCCGTACTTCGAGACATTGAGGATCATGTCCGAGATAACCGTCTGGATCTGTGTCGTCAGCTCACCACCCGACGCCTGCACCAGCGCGCCGATGCCGGCAACCGCCGCAGCGATGAGGCCACCGAAGGCCAGCACCTTGCCGAACCGCGCCGGATTCAAGAACATGCCGACCTGCCCGATCAGCCCCTCAGCTGCCGAGCCGAGCGGACCAGCAGCGCCCGCAAGCGCTTCCCCCATCTTCGGGCCGATGCCATGCATCGCCTGCATCGCCGGGGCGAGCGCTTTGCCTACGCCTTCCTTCACGGCCTCCCCCAGACCCGAAAACCTACCCACGATGGCAGACGGCTGCGGCAGCGCATCAAACGCCCCGATGATCAGCGACGGATCAGCCAGCAGCGTGCCCGCTCCCGCGAGCGCAGCGAAGCCTCCGGTCGCTTGCCCGAGGGCTTTTGCGATGTCCTCGAGGGTGAGGTTACCGTCCTTCATGGCGTCGGCGAAGGGCTTGATCTTTCCGGCGAGGATGTCGACGTACTTGCCCGCACTGTCGAAGGCCGGGCCTAGTTGATCGCCGACTGCGTTGATGATGTCTGTGAGCGGTTCCTTGACCTTGTCGAGGGAGGCGACGAGGCCCTTTTCGACGGCGGCTTCGAGGTTGCCCCATGCGCCTTCGAAGGTTGAGGCGGACTTCGCGGCTTGCTCTGCGACGTCTGTGAAGCCGAGGTCCATGAGGGCCTGGTTGAATTCCTCGGCCGTGATTTGGCCTTGGCTCATGGCGTCACGGAAGTTGCCGGTGAAGGCTGCGTTGTTCTTGAGGGCTTCCTGGAGCTTGCCTGACGCGCCGGGAATGGCTGCGGCAATTTGATTCCAGTCCTGGGTCGTGAGCTTGCCCGCTCCGTTGATCTGGACGAGCGCGAGCGCGACCTGCTTGAACGTATCCTTGGTGCCGCCCGCGATCGCGTTGACGTTGCCGGCCGCTTCGGCCATCTTGTCGAAGTCTTTGACGCCGTTTGCGGCGAGCTGCGCCGTTACCGACTGAATGTCCGACAGGTCGTACACCGTCTGGTCGGCGTAGGTTTGCGCGGCGGCGGTTAGCTGCTTGATGCGCGAGGGGTCGACGCCCGCGAATTCGAGCGTCTTCTTGAACTTGTCGGTCGCGTCGGACGCGGAGATGGCCGCGGGGATCTGCGCAGTGAGCGCGGCCGTGACGCCGCCGACCGCTGCGGCAACGCCACCGAGGCCGATCTTTCCGATTGAGGAGAGGGCACCACCGATGTGCTTCGAGAGCGATTGTCCGATTTGGGAACCCCAGGACTCTGTCGCGCCCGTGAGAGCGGCCGTGACGTCGCCCGATCCGAACTCAGACGCGATCTGCTTCTTGAGGCCCCTGAACGACGGAACAACGTCGATCCATGCTGTGCCCAGTGAAGTACCTTCGGCCAATGCCCTCTCCTTATCTAGTTTTCAACTGCCACGCGGGCTGCGCTGAGCTGCGCATCGATCCAGTCCGTGTCGGGCATATGGTCGATTTCAACTCGCGTGCCCGGGCGCGGGATCGGCGGCGGCATGCCCCGACCCTTCTGCGCGTTCTCGGTTTTCGCCCACTGGAGCCACCTCAATGAGTCCGCCTGAATCGCAGCGAGGTGCGTGTCGAGCGATCGCCACTGCCACTCCTGGTCGATCGCACGCAGCGTCCAGGACTCCGTCTGCATGATGACGACGGACGCGAGGCGCGCGGCCTGCCTGGCTGGCATCTGACGCGGGACGCACCCGAAGAACCGGAGAAAGTCCGCCTCAAGCTCATCGGGCGCATGCGCCAGGATCGCGGCGAGCGTCAGGCTTTTGGGTTCAGCTCCCTCATGATCTGGACGAGCACCTCAGCCGCTGCGGTCGCCGTGACTCGGCCGTTCTCGCCCCTGAGAGCGTCGAGCAGCTCCTGCGCCTTGTCGCCCGCGACCGCGCGGAAAACGGTCGGCAGTACGAGGACGTCGCCGCGCTGAATCTCAGCGAGCGACTCGAGCAGCTCGAAGTCATCGAGAACGGTCGGGTCGACCGCCAGCTGCACTCCTGCGACCGTGATCGTGCGCATATCCACCGGAATGGGATCGACCGGACCATGAGGGGCCTCACGCTCCTCCTGCGGCACGGGTGCCGACATGTTGATATCGACCGCGCCGCATGCCTGCTCGTAGCGTCCACGAGCCTCGTTCACTGCCTCAAGCGAGCCGTCAGCGTGACGAGCAACAGCGTAACCGCCCTGCTCGCGCGGGCCACCGTGCCACTCAAGCACGACGTCGCTGTGCGGCGGGACTGCGACGCGCTCAACGTCATCGGGGTTGCCGGGAACCATCTGATTGTAAAAAGTCATCGCGCTAAACCTTTCTAAGTCTGTGAGTCCTTTGTCGCGCCTATAGGTGTGGGTGGAATGGAGAGGGGCGGGGCGCGACACCTGCCTGCGCCCCGGGAATGTGGTCAGGCAGGCTCCGCCCCTCTCCACGACTGTGAGGTCGATCAGGCCGCAGCCTTCGCGATGTACTCGCGGGCGCAGTCACCCTCAATCTTCGCGGACGGATACGCGGCGAAGGTCACCTCGTAACCCACCGCCTCGCCGTCCTTGTACACGGTGGAACCGCGCTCAGTGAGCTGACCCTCCGGGACGACGATCCGCTTGACGAGACCGCCCGTGAGCAGCACCTCAAACACGAGCACTCGGCGGGGCAGGATCTTGGAATTGTGGCGCACCGTGATCGGCTTGTCCGCGCCGCCCTGCTGCGTGACGTTCTCCTGCCCAAACACCTCACGCAGGACGTCAGGATCGAGCGCCTGCAGGAGCTTCGTCTTGAACGTCTCCTTATATCCAGTCTGCTGCGTGAGGACGACGTCGCCGCCAAACGCCTTCATATCGCTGGACTCGGTCTCGATGGGATTCTCGAAACCATCCTCCGAGAGGTAACCCAACTTCACGAACGCCGTGTTGAGCGCGGTCGTCGCATCAGCGGGGATCGGTGTGCCCAGCGGAGCGGCGAAAAACGCGCCGCCCTTCTGCGGCTTAGCCGCAGTAACAAGCGCAGAATTCTGTTCTGCCATGTGACTCTCCTGTCAAGAGTAAAGAATCAGGTGAGCGCCAGAGTGGTGCTCACCGTCAGTTGAAAACGAGGAACCCGAGCATCCGGGTCCGGGAAGGCGTACACCGACCTGACGTCGGAGTACGCGACGATTGATTCGCGCTGCCAGTCCAAGATCGCGACGGCGACCTCATCAGCAAGCGCAGACGCCTCAGCCTCCGTCCCAGCCCACGCCTGCACCGCGAACATCGGGGAATCCCACAGGTGCGTGCGCCGCCCGCCCGTGCGCTCGACCGTAATGAACCGTGCGGGGCGGGTATTCGGCACGCGATTCGAGACCCGCACGCCCGGAAACTTCCGCTTCAAGTAGGCGATTAGCAGTGCGGTCGATGACGTCATACGCGCCCCGCATTCAGTGCCTTCAAGAGTGTGTTATGCCTTGCGTTATCGCGGCGAGCCTTGAACGTCGCAGCCTTGACGACGCCGTGCGGCCTCGTCTTACCCTGCTGCACAGACGACTCAAAACCTTTGCCCGCCGCCGCCGCGATCCGCTCTGCAGCGGACTCAATCATCGGCGTCGTCAGCGCGCGTAGAGCCGCGTTGTCAATCACGATCTTCACCTCGTCACCCCTCCACCAGCCTTGCCTGCACAGGCCGATTCCACACACCAGGCGTCGAATCCGTGCTGTACGGCCTGGGATCGCCGATCACTTCCCACCAAGACCCTTTCCACCCAATCAGATTGCCCTTGAGCTGCCCGATATAGGTCTTGGGAAAATGGAAAGTCATGATTGTCGCGTCGCCGTCCGGCCGCTCCGCCCCCAAGTCCTGCGACGAGGTCGGAGCGACCAGGACATTTGTGACCGTGAGCGCCGGCCTGTACTCCCTACGCTGGTTGCCGAACTCGTCGAGAGAGCCGGACCCCCGGTCCCTTAGCACAACGCTCTCGCCAAAGATCATGACCGCACCCCAATCGTCCGTACAGCCGCAAACCGCGGCAGACGGATCCCCAGCCTGCGCCGATGCACCCGTGTGAAGCTCATAGACCCCACCGGCGCGCTAAACGTCGACGACTGACTGTACGGCCCGCCCGTCACCGTCGATTGCGTCGCCCCGTACGCGAACCCATCCGCCTGCTGACGAATCGCGTACCGCACCATGTCACACACGACGTCCTCATACGAGTCCCGCCGGATCGTGCCGTCCGCGAGCGCGGCAGCCAGGTCGATCTTGTCGGCGGCGAGCTCGTCGCGGACGATGCGGGCGGCTCGGGGGAGGGCCGCTTCGACGGTATCCTGACCGACCTGCCTTTCTTCACCTAGGCCGTACCTGTTTCGGAAGGCGGCGATCTTGACGTCGATCGGGTCAACCTGTGGCGCCATTCTCAGCCCTCCTAGCTGTCAGTCGATAGGTGTCCCCCTCGTGCGGCGGTTCACGCCGCAGGGGGGATTTCCTCGGGTGCCGGCTCGGGCTGCGGGGTGCTGTCCGTGGCGGTGATGCCGAAGTCGTCGCCGAGGACGTCGAGGATGAGCTCGGCGTCAGCGGCCGTGACGATCGCGAGGCCGGACTCGAACTGCACGTGCGGGGTCGTGATGAGCAGGGTCGGGATCGCGTCGCAACGCAGCGTCACCATGCTGGTCTTCTTCTTCGCCATGCTTGATCAGCCCGCCGCCACAGTCAGGACGCCGTGCGCCTTCTCATTGCCGTACTTAAGGCCGATCTCGCCATACAGCATGACCTTCTCCGATGCGCCGGTCTTGGACAGCGGCTCAGCGAAGAAATGGCCCTTTCCGGGCACCTCGAGGAACGCCGGTGCGAGCTGCTCGAGTGAGACGACCGCGAGCTTGGTCGCCGGCATGTACCGGTTGAGCATGATGTTGAAGGAACCGAAGTCGGTCTCCAGCGTCTTGAGGTTGACGCCGCCAACGTTACGGTCTTCCTGCTTGAAGCCGTCCTTGACGAACAGGTTGGTAAGGGCCCGCTTGAGGGCGGCGTTGACGATGATCGTGCGAGTCTCAGTCTCCTGCACACCTCCGTTCTCCCAGACCTTCTGGATAAGGTCGAGAACATCGTTCGCGGTCAGCTCGCCGGCCTTGTGCGTGGTCGTCGCGACGTTGGTCGTAATGGCCTGCAGCAGACCGCGCGTCTTACGCGGCTGCGCGTTCGTGGTCGGCTTGGCGAAGGTGCCGGTGATGAACGTCTTTTCGACATCGCGCGAGATCTGCTTGATCTGCGCCTGCAACTGCTCGGCGAGCTCGTCGGCGGGCAGCGTGGTGGAGCCGAGCTGCACGGCGCTGCCAGTCGGGCCGTACTGGCGGCGCGCGCCCATCTTCGTGTACGAGATGGAGACGGCTTCCTGGTGGATTTCGAGAACGTTCTCAACGTTGGCGCGGGTGCGGGTCTCGAACGTGGTAGCGTCTGCGCCCTCGACGCGCTGACGGTTGTCGGCGGCGTCACGCAGGTCCGTGACCTGCCAGCCGAAGGTCGTCGACTCGACGGACTCGCCGCCAGTCAGACCGCCAATCGAGGACAGCAGCGGCGTGTCCTCCGGGGACGCGGCGAAGATCTCGCCGACGTAGTTCGGGCAATTGTAAGTGGTTGCCATCTCGGTAATACCGGGCATATGAATCTCCTGTCAAGAGAAGGGAATGTTGTCAGTTGGTGGATTCAGCGGTCAGGCTCGCGAGCTTGACCGCCTTGAGACGCGCCGACAACTTGAAGTCGCCAGCGCTCTGCGCCGCCGCGATCTGCTCATCCAGAGACAGAGACGACGCGCGAGGCGGGAAAACACCAGCACCCGAATCCGCGAGCGCGGGCACGGCCGGCGTGGCCGTGGTGCCTCGCCAGTCGGCGAGACGCTGCGCGATCTCCTTGATCTCGTCCTCGGTGTCGCCGTGGATGAGGTCGGCAGGGACGCCGTACTCGGAGGATGCGGCGGCGATCAGCTTTGCTCGGTGCGCCTGAGCTTCGAGGGCTGCGACCTGCGAGCGCAGTTCCTCGATGGTGGTGTCCTTGCCGTTGATCGCTTCCGTGAGTGCTTCGAGCTGCTTGTGGTCGGCCTTGGCGCGGCGTTCCCACGTGCGGGCGTGGGCCTTCCAGTCCTCGGCTGCGTCTGCCTGCTGTTCCTCCTGCGAGGCTTCAGCGGCGGCGACGTGGTCGGTGTCCTGGACGGCCGTATCGGTGGCAGGGGTTTCGGTCGGTGCCTGCGCGCCGTCCGTGGTCTCCTGCTTGGTGGTGTTTTCCATGAGTGTTTCCTTCCATTGCGGAGAGCGTGGTTCCCGCTGCCTTTGCGGAAGCGGGCATAACAAAACCCCGCACCGTGTTCGGTACGGGGGAGATTGGTGATTGTGTTGGGTTACGCTGCTGGGGCCTCGGTTGTGGAGATGCCCTCGCGTAGTTCTGCGAGCTCATCATCAAAGAACCCGTCCTCTGCATCGTTGATCGCTGCAAGCCGATCAACCCATGCACCAGTGACGGCACCGTACTTAACGAGCGAAGAGACCGCTCCGTCGACATCCGGGCCGTCGTATTCGAGCATCATGCGCAGATACTCTGTTTCGTCGCGGGCGCCCAGCGCATCGAGCGCTGCGATAGCGTCGCGCACGAACTGTGATACCGCGTCAGTTTCCATAGGCGTATTATACCTACTTTTCAACTGGAATTATCGATTTTACGCGATATCCTTTTGCATCATTTCGATACGCGACGCGAATTGTGACTCCGTTGACCCGCCCAGTGGCCGATGCAAGGTTGACGCCCTCTCGGACACCCTTTTCGCGCAGCACTTGAGCGCCGGCCTGCAAAATGTCGTCGGGCGTCCAATCAGCCGGGAATTCGGTCCTCCCGAACCTCCATCCATACCCCGATAGGTGCCCGCCTGAACGGCGTAGCCCGTAGAGTGTGTGACGCCACTCTTTTGCGCGGAGTGGCGGCAGACCATCTGGCCAATCCTTCGGGGCTTGTGTCATCTCGCGTGGCGGGAGTCTCCGCGCAGCCCCCGGCGTGAGGCCACGCTCCTGGAGGACGGCGAGCGCCCGGCTCCTGTCTTTGTCAATCTCACTACGTTGGAGAGTGCCATCGCTAGAGACCCGTTGGGGAGTGCGCCCGTCTGTGAGCTGGTCTGGGAACAGCTCTCGCATACGCGCAGTGATCGTCTTGATGTCGTCTGTGCGTGCGCCTTCATCAGCGAGGTCATCAACCGCCTGCTGGTACATTCGCTCGTACCGCTTGGAGTCGTATCCCCGGACGCGCGGACGCTTGTCCCACGATGGGACTATCTGGCAGTCGCACTTGAAATGCGACCGCTTGAACTGCGCAGTTTCCTCGCTCTTGTAGACGAAGCCCCGAGATGCCCACAGCATGCACCAGGCGCATGTCTCAGCGCCTGTCGGCACGCGAGCGTATCGAGGCTTCTTCGGGTCACGCTCGGCTGCGTGCTGCGTCGTCGCGCGGCCTGAGTCTGAGATCAGCTTGCGAGCACCGTCAGTGAGCCTCGTGAGCACTCTCGACCGGCCGACGCCCTCGCGCAGATCCCTGATCGCCGCTCCGACGATCTTCGCCGCTTCGTTCTCATCGACGAGGCCAGTCGGCATCACGGGGGAGTACGCCTTCGCGACGCCCTCGGCCTCGCGCTGCTTCTCGTACCACTCGAGCGCCGCCGACGACGCGACCTCTGCGGATTCTTCCACGAGGCGCGGATACAGCTGATACAGGGCGTCCTCAAGCGTCCCGAGATCATCGAGGGGCAGGCGCTTCCACAGCGCCCTCATGCGGCGCTCAGCGACATCGCCCGCACGGTTCTGTGTCCTCGCGAGCTGCTGCACGTCGTGGATATGCACGCTGCCCCCTCATGCTCTCTACTTCTCGTCAGTCGCAGCAGGCGCGTCTACGTCAGCGGCATCAGCCGCGGACAGTCGATCAAGGAGACCAGACGCTTCCGCGCGACGCTTGTCCGACATTAGGCGCGCGATCTGCGACCCCGAGTAGCCAAGCTCTTCCAGAACGACCGAGGACTGCGCGAGCCACGGCATTGCGCTGATCTGCTTCACGATGGCGTCAGACTGCGAAACAATCGACGGATGTGCAGGGTCACCCCAGCGCGTCGCCAGAGACCGCAGCTCCGGCGTCATCTCATCAAGCCCGTCACGCATCATCACCGCATGCGCATACACACGATTCAGGGCCGCGTCGAACACACGCTGCGCGTTCTTCGCCTTGATGACCAACTCTTCCTTCGCCGCATACAGAGCCTCCGCCGAGGACGGATTGTCCTGAATGACGCCGAGCGACGAGACCGGCAGCGACGACACGCCCGACAGCTCAGTCGCCAGCGCACGCATCTGCTCCGTGAACGGCTGCGCCGACTGCTGCGGCAAGACCGTCACCTTCGGCCCCTCCGGCTCTTCACCGGACGAGATCGTCTTGATCGTACCGAGCTTCCAGTCCCACGAGCGCAGATCGTCAATCAAGTCCGCATCAACACCAGACAGCAGGATGCCAGGAGCCGTGAAAAGCTCCGTAGCCAGCTCTTCACGCAGCACCGTGCGCATCGCTCGCTGAGTGATGCTCATGACGTCACGGGAAATCCGTGAGCGCCCGAGCGGACGGTCGAGAGACGGCTCGAAGGGCAATGCCTCCATCATGGGTGCGCCCATGCCGTGCAATTCTGCGTGAATGATCCGCCAGGCCGACGCAGCATTCAGTTCGACGACATACGTCGAGTCGACCGTGTACAGGGTGAATCGTGTCGGACGGCCGGCATCGTCGATGTCGTCGATAGTCAGCCCGTAGGATAGGCGACGTCGCACGCGATCCCAGAGGCCAGCAGCCCAGTCCGCAGAGTGCCCCTGAATGATCACAGGCGGCTCACCTGCCGCCTCGACACCCTTACGCAGCGTCAGGAAAGCGACCGAGTGCGTGAGCGAGGACGGGATCGTCTGCGCGATCTCCAGCTCGAAGCCAGTCGATGCCAGCAGGTCGTCAATCTCGAACGGGTTGTCGTGACCGTTCGCCGCGGTTACGCCGTCCCAGATCAGGAGGTCCGACAGGCCGAAAACGACCTTCCTGGGCCATCCGATGACCGCGCCGAGCTGGTCGACCATCTCATCAGGCACCGAGATGTTGAGGTTGTCGGGGCGGACGACACCGTCGAGGTACGCCTGGCGCAGCCTGTTGCGGGGCTGCTTGGTGCGCCACAGCTCGACGAGCTGCGCGAGCGCCGCCTGCTCTGCGGGCGTCAGCCCCGGCACAACCGGAGCCGAGAACGACACCGGGGTCGCGAGCATGAACTTCTTGGCGCTCACAGGGCCCTCGCTTTCTTGCCCGGCCTGCGCCGGGTCGTTTTAGCCGCCAGAACAGCCGCAGACACGGCCTCTAGCGGGGTCTCATCTCCATCGGGGATTGACGCTTCCCATCCCCACGCTCCATCACGGGCGCGTATCTTCCTGTCGCACACCGCCACCGCCGCGTTGAGCGCGTCTTCCGGGTCTCCGGTCGGGTGCGTGATCCGGCCATCGCGCAGCCCCTCGAAAAACAGCGAGCACGACTCGAGGTATTCGCGAGTCGTCATAATGTGCACGATCTTGGCTGGCACGCCACGGATCTGCAGAGCGTCCGCGAGCGCCGACGCGCCGGAGCCGCCGACTAGGTTGATCTGCGCGGTCCGGTCCTTTCGGGCTGCGAGCCAGTCGGCGACGGCCTTCACGCCGTCGTCCGTTGAACCTGTGAACGTGTCGATCGCGTTGACGTGGAAGCGCACGTCGGGGCCGGTGCCGGTTTTCAGAGCGCCCGCGAGCGCCTGACGTTTGCCGTTCGCGCTGAACGCGACGGCGAATGACCGGATGCCATCTGCCGGCGCTTCCGCCGCTGTCGCGTCCCAGGTGGTCGGGTCGATCGCCCTCGATGCTCCCGCGTTTGCCGGCCACATGCCGAGGCGCTCGCGCGCGAAGCCCTCATCCGAGAGCGTCTTGCGCTCCAGCTCAATGAACGCGCGCTTCATGCGGCCTGCGAGCAGCGCCGGATTCGTGGCCTCCCATGTCTTGACGTCGTCCATGCGCAGTGGCTTGTCCGGGTCCGCTGACCATTCGTGCCAGCACATCGCGCCGGGGTGCTCGGACAGCGCCTGGTTGCGGATGCGCTCGAACACTTGGCCGTTGGCGTTCGGGCCGGGCGGTGTGCCCGTGTATAGCACCTGGGAGTTGCCGAGGTGGCCGGCCGAGCCGGTTGAGGTGATCGCTTCGAGAGCGTCCTCGGTCAGTTCCTGCGCCTCGTCGAGGACGATCAGGTCGGCGGTGAAGCCTCGGCCCGATGACTTCGAGCGAGCGATCACCCGAAGGGAACCACCGTGCCAACCACGAGACGGATCATTCTTAAGGATGATCGCTTCCTGCCCGTTGACGTTCCTGACCTGCTCAACCATCGCGTTTAGCTCAGGGTAACGAGCGGCCTCGTCATCGGCCTTCTTCCCGAAAAACTCCTTGAAACGCCGGTAATGCGCCTGCGCGGACTTGACCTCGTGCGCCGAGTGAATCACCGTCTCGCCAAGGAGGACCATGCCGAAAAGCTCACGCATCTCGAGCAACGCGTTCTTGCCGTTCTGGCGCGGGACGGACAGACCGGCGACGGGGTGCTTCCACTCGTCTTTAG